>Ga0209042_1000195_pt1 | contig 73888 bp, 60 predicted proteins | sample SaaInlV_200m_DNA_6_FD_184649 | JGI IMG/M metagenome (GOLD analysis project Ga0209042, IMG submission 184649) | Marine microbial communities from expanding oxygen minimum zones in the Saanich Inlet - SI037_S2LV_200m_DNA (SPAdes) (version 2) | ecosystem: Environmental > Aquatic > Marine >... | reverse complement strand
TTCACTAATTTGTTGAATCCATGTATGATACAGTTGGTTGGTCGGCATGGTTTTCTCCTGATAACGTGTTTCGCAAAACAACTTTACCCGGTTTTACCTGTCGATCAACCTATTCATTTGTTAAACTGTCTGGTGGCTAGAAAAAAACAAAGTGCATTAAAATAATTTCATGTTGGGATATCGGGGTAAGTTACGTTATATCATTATTGGATGGCTACTGACGACTCTAATCGCTTGCTCTCCTCAGGAGAACAGGCAAATTGAGAAAAAAAGCAGGGGGCCATGCTCTGAGCCCGCGCATTGGACAATTTCTTTAAGACGCACTGGGGGAATTGCTGGATTGGACGACACCCTGGAATTAACTAGTTCGGGTGAATTGGCAGTATACACAACTCGCCCAGAAAATAAAATTCAAAACATAATTTCAGCTGATGAACTTCTTCGGATTCAAGATCTACTCATACAGGCATGTCCATTTGAGACAGAAGATCTTAGATCTAATACTTGTATGGATTGTTTTAATTATGGTTTTGTAATTGAGATGGACACACAGATATATAGCGTAGAAACGAATGATGTGGCTATTACTCCAGATTTTTATCTGTTTTTGGATGAGTTAATTGCCATTTTACAAAAGGCAAAAACAGAATGGTGAGCCACTAAACCTGTGGGAGGGTTTTAGTATGACCATAAAATTAAACAAGATCGTATCTGCTGTATTAGTTGCGATTATGATCAGCATAACTTTTTTTCAGACAGGGGTTGCGTTGGAGAACCCTCGGTTACCTCAGGAAAAAAGAGAGCCAGAGCGTGGCTACAACCCTGAGACAGGTAGATTAGCCTTTATTGGCGGAGAAACGCCAATTGCTGTGCAAGGCGTATCAGGAATACGAGCGATGTCCTCTGAAAATCGTGCCATGGAAATGGCGAGGGTTTATGCCCCTGAATTTGGGTTGCAAAATCCTTCTCAGGAGCTGCAATTGACCAGCAGGCGTGCGGCCGGGAGCGATCGGTCCGTTGTACGTTATCAGCAGACCTATCAAGGAATTCCTGTTTTAGCTGGTGAATTGATCGTCAATATGAGCGATAACGGGTACCTGCTTTCGATGAGTGGAGAGGTCTCGCCTGAATTATCTCTGGATATAATTCCATCCATTTCTGCCGTGGAAGCTAGCCAAGCAGCGTTAGGGGCGATTGCCAAGTATTACCAGATGGAATCATCTTCCTTGACTGCGACTGAACCGGAACTCTGGATCTTTGACGAATCCCTGCTGAAGAGCAGCATGCGCTCACCGGAGCTGGTCTGGCGCATGGATGTGAGCGCTGCCGACGTTGGTCAACCTATCCGTGAGATGGTACTGATCAATGCTCGCGCAGGTGGTATCAGTCTGCATTTCAATCAGGTGGATACATTTTGGAGTGGTTCAGAGAATAAAAATGAACAACAGCAAACAAGTGCTACCTGGTACGTTTCAACAAGCGGGAATGATGCGAATGATTGTCTGTCGCCGGCAACAGCATGCGCAACTATCAATGCTGCAATCACCAAAGCCGCGGATGAAGATCTAGTATTTGTTGCGGAAGGTACATATGGGCCAAAAATAAGTGTACTTAAATCGCTTACTTTTAGAGGAGGGTGGGATAACACTTTCTCAACGCAGATTGGGCTGTCAACGCTTGATGGCAACGGATTAACAAATGGTTCCGTACTTTATATTGGGGGGGGGAGAAAAGCAATAATTGAGCGCTTTAAGATTCAGAACGGTGGAAATGGAGGGGTATCTTTTTCCGGTTCAGTCGAAATACGTCAAAGTGTAATCACAGGGAACCATACTTATCCTTCCACACCCGGAGGCGGCATAAGCTTTTCGGGGAATCTTCTCCTTGTGAATAGCACCGTAAGCGGAAATACAGCAGGAGGCGGAGGCGGCATTTACTCGAGCTCAACTAGTTCATCACTAACCATATTGAACTCAATCATCACAAATAATTTAGCAGAATATGATGGAGGTGGTATTAGTGTTGTGAGCAGTGCATCTACAACTATTGCAAACAGTATCATTGCTGGAAATACTGCCAATCGTTCTTATGCAGATTGTTGGGGAAACGATAATATAACATCCCTGGGTAATAACATCATTGGGGATTCAACGGGTTGTGATTTCACACCTCAAAGCGGTGACCTGATAGATGTCGATCCCATGCTTGGAGCGCTCCTAGATGATGGTCACCATCCGCTTCATCCGGACAGTCCGGCGATAGACGCAGGGAATTTAGCTGCTCCCGGCTCCGGGGGTGCTGCCTGCGAAGCCGTGGATCAATTTGGGAGGACGAGGCCAATCGATGGTGATGGTGACACAATTGCCATTTGCGATATTGGCTCGTATGAAGCAGATCCCCCCGCCCCTCCTGTAGTGACGAGCGTCGAAGTATTCAGTGGCTCACCTCAATCCACTGTTGTATCTTCAGATTTTAACAATCATCTGGTGGCAGTTGTGAAAGATCAATATGGGGTTCCAGTTACGGGGATAGATGTCACGTTTACTGCACCTATAAGTGGTGCCAGTGGAATATTCTCCGACACATCTTCACACCAAACTATGGTTACATCTGATGGAAATGGCATGGCAACTGCTCCGGTTTATACTGCAAATACAGTTGGAGGAAGTTATATTGTTGAAGCTATTGCTGCTGAAGCGACAATAGCTGCGGATTTCCAGATGAGAAACTATCTCCCCTGGCGTGTTTCAACAACCGGTGACGATGCAAATGATTGCCAGACGAATTCAACCCCGTGTGCCACTATTAATGGCGCAATTGGGAAAGCCTTTTCTGGTGACATAATACTAGTTGAACAAGGGAGATATACAAGTGCAACTGATCCGGTAGTGACAATTTCAAAAGAGCTTACAATCTTGGGAGGCTGGGATAGCAACTTTGATACACAAATAGGTTTCGCTACCATTGATGGTGAAAATATACGCCGCGGTGTGAGGAATTTGGCAACAAGCACATTAGATCATTTTATCGTTGAAAATGGTTTTTCTGCAGATGGGGATGGAGGAGGGATTTATGGTGGAAATCTAAGCCTAAGCAATTCTATTGTCCGAAATAATGCTGCTGAAGATGGAGGCGGTATCTCTGGTGGCAGTTTTCATATTAAAAATAGCACAATAAGTGGGAACACGGCTACAGTTGGACATGGAGGGGGGATTTATTCAAGAAATACCTTAATTTTGGAAAATAGCACAATTGCAAATAATATTGCTGCTCATAGTGGTGGTGGAATTCATTTTGAGGATGGTAGTGTAAGCGATTCTACTATTGTATATAATACTGCAGGATTTGGGGGAGGTATCTATTTTTATGGTTCTACAAATGTTACGAAAACAATTAAGAATGTGATTCTAGCGCGAAATACGGGATGGCAAAGCAATGGCGGCTCTGATTGCCATGGGAAAATTGATGCAGCTGAAAATTACATTATTGGAAATGCTTTTAGATGTGATATTTATAATGGTTCGGGGAATCTCTTTTATGGTGATCCTCTAATTTACCCAATTGCGGTTGGAGCACCATCATATTATCCTCTTCTGTCAAATAGTCGCGCAATTGATGCTGTCAACCCAAGCACGTGCACATCTACCGATCAGCGCGGCATAAGTCGTCCGCAGGGAAGTGCATGCGATATTGGCGCATTTGAATACGCTGGAACGGGAACCACTCCAGATCAACAATATATTTATCAAGGTTCTCCGCAAAATATATATCTTGACTCGATAACTTCTACTAATTTTGCAGTTGTGGTACTTGATAATGACAGCAATGCCGTTCCAGGCATCAACGTAACTTTTACAGCTCCGGTTGCCGCTCCGAGTGGGATTTTTAACGATAGTGGCACGAATATTACTATGGCTATAACGGACGAAAATGGCATTGCAACAGCAAGTGATTTTAATGCAGATACAACACTGGGTTCTTATATCATCCAGGCAAGTGCCGATGGCCTCACGCCTGCTCTCTCATTCAATGTGGCAAACACTACCGCAGAAATAGTCACATATACAATGAACCATAACGGGGATGTGAACAATCTCCCCGGTCAGTTCCTTTGCAATGAAACTCAACCAGATTGTACTAGCGGGACAAACCCAGACGCTGACTTGGTCCACAAGTATGCATTTGACACTTATTTCTACTATCTAAACCAGCATAATCATCACAGTGTCGACGATGCTAATATGAGAATTGTATCGAGTGTTCAATTCGGCACTAATTATCAGAATGCCTTCTGGAACGGTTCACAAATGGTTTACGGCGACAATATGGTTGCGGATGATGTCGCCGCTCATGAGATAACTCATGGCGTGACACAATATGAATCCGGTTTATTGTATCTATACCAATCTGGCGCCATCAACGAGTCATTCTCGGATCTATGGGGTGAATTCGTAGATCAAACCAATGGAGCAGGCAATGATGCGAGCGGAGTCAAATGGTTGATGGGAGAAGATCTGTCAATCGGCGCTATTCGAGATATGAGCAATCCCCCTGCCTTTGGTCATCCAGACAAGATTTCAAGTTCGAATTTTCATACAGGGATGGGTGATAATGGAGGCGTACATATAAACAGTGGTGTAAACAATAAAGCTGTATATTTGATGACAGATGGTGATAGCTTCAATGGGAAAACCATCACAGGTATAGGTCTCGATAAAACGGCTGCAATTTATTACGAAGTTCAAACTAATTTATTGGGCGCAGGTGCAAATTATACAGATCTCTATTATGCCCTCAACCAAGCCTGCCAAAGTTTGGTTGGAGGCGCTGAGGGGATTACAACAGGAGATTGTATTCAAGTGAAGAATGCAACTATAGCTGTTGAGATGAACATAAAACCAGCACAGGCTTATACACCAATTCCAGATGCATGCCCAGCTGGCTTGGTCGATGTGTCACTCTTTTTTGACAACTTGGAAAGCGGAAGTAGTAATTGGGTTGGCGGTTCTCTAACTGGTAGTAATAATTGGGGATTCGCGTCTCCAGGTATCGCCAGTCCTGAAAATTCTTTGTTTGGTCCAAATCTCTCCAGTATTAATGATAGCTATGCATCTATGGCAGCAGATGTGAGTTTACCAGCAGGCTCAAATTACAGACTATATTACAAACACCTCTTTGATTTGGAAGGGTACTATGACGCAAATGGTAATTTGGTAGCGGGCTATGATGGAGGTGTGCTTGAGTACAGTACCACACAGGGCTCAAACTGGAACGATGCCCGCTCACTTCTTAGTGATGGCCAGGATTACACAACTACCCTGGACTCTAATTACGGGAATCCTTTAGGAGGAAGAGCAGCCTTTTCTGGTACCAGTCATGGCATGGTAGGCTCTCTTTATGATCTTTCCAGTTTCGCTGGGCAAAGCATTCGCTTTCGCTGGCGCATCGGCAGCGATAATCAGAGCAATTTTACAGGCTGGTTTGTAGATGATATCAAGATCTACGAATGTATTCTTGTGCCAAATGTTTCCAGTATTACCCGCGCCGATGCTAATCCCACCAATGCAGCTAGCGTGGACTTCATAGTTATCTTTTCTGAAGCCGTGACTGGTGTGGATACATCCACCCCCTTCAATGACTTCACACTTACAACTACTGGTGTTAGCGGCGCATCAATCTCATCTGTAGTTGATACCGGCGACCAGACCACTTATACCGTGACAGTCGATACCGGCACAGGTTCAGGCACACTCCGGTTAGATGTCTCAGACAATGACAGTATTATAGGTGGTAGTAGCAACCCCTTAGGAGGCATAGGCAGTGGTAATGGTGATTTTGATAGCGGGGAAACTTACAATATTTCTCCTATAAACGATAATTTCAATTCTGCTATAGATGTAACCACACTCAGCTATCAGGATGCGATGAGCACAGTAGGCGCAACATCTGACCTCACCGACCCTGAACTCCCTGCCGAATGTAATATAGAAGGAAGTGGTCAGGCAACTGTTTGGTATAAATACGACCTAGTAAGCGATGATGCGATCTCAGTTGATACTTTAGGCACAGATTACGACACTTTCATCGCCATCTGGGAGGGAACTGATATTAACAATTTAATATTTGTAGCCTGTAATGACGATGCGGGTAGCACAAAGCAATCAGCTGTTGCCATTCGAGTAACGGGTGGAAAAACCTACTATATTGAGATTGGACAACCTTAATTTTCCTAAATAAAAAACGGGCGACTGCATCGCAGTCGCCCGTTTTGATTCTAAATCACTAAAGCTAAACTTTACTCAATGTCACAAAGACCATTGTCTTTCGCTTCGTCTCGTTATATAAGAAAGAACGGATTGCATTCATAATCGTCTTGCGATCATCCAGCCCACCGTCGATCATATCGATCACTTTTTTCTGGACAATGGGGACCAACTCTTCCGCCTCTTCTGGGGAGACAAAACCGCGTGTGATAATCTCAGGGTCATGCATCAGCTTGCTTGTGAACTTATCAATATTCAAATCAATCAAGAATATGCCGCCTTGAGAAAGGCGTTCACGTTCGCGCATGATCTTATGGTCTATATCGCCAATACTGTGGCCATCCACAAAAACATAGCCGCCAGGGATACGTTCTCCTAGTGAGACTTTACCATCAGAGAGTTCCATTACCTGCCCATTTTCGGCTATGGTGATATTTTCGGCAGGAATACCCATCTCTTCTGCCATTAGGGCATGACGCTTGAGCATATGTAGTTCGCCGTGCATCGGGATAAAGTTTTTCGGGCGCACCAAGTTGAGCAAGAGTTTCATTTCTTCCTGACTGGCATGTCCTGAAACATGAATGGGGAGCAGCGTATCGTCAATCACAGTTGCGCCACGGCGCAGGAGGCTATTAAGTGTCTTATTAACTGATTCTTCATTGCCCGGAATGGGATGCGATGAAAGCACGATCGTATCGTCATTTTTTAAGCCAAAATGTCTATTGGTTCCTGTTGCCAAACGTCCCATAATAGAAGAGGGTTCGCCCTGAGAGCCAGTCCCCATTAGAACGACATCTTTTCCTTTCATCCCAAGAGCTTGATCGAGACTGACCATAGTATTCGTAGGAATATCAAGATAACCCATTTTGATTGCTAATTTTGAGTTATCGACCATGCTCATCCCCACAAAGGCGATTTTACGTCCGTGTTTGACTGCTGCATCTGCAACCTGTTGCATGCGTGAAATTTGCGATGCAAAGGACGCCACGATGATCCGGGCAGGTGCATTCTCGAAAACGGTATCCAGCGCGGGGCCAATCACCATCTCGGAGGGTGTCCAGCCCGGGCGAGTCGCATTTGTTGAATCGGCGAGAAGCAAGTCCACCCCACGTTGGGAGAACTCGGCTAACTTCGCGTAGTCAGTAGGCCATCCATCCACAGGCGTATGGTCAAATTTATAGTCGCTCACATGAACGACCAATCCTGCCGGAGTGGTAATCCCCAATCCTACGCTATCAGGAATGGAATGGCAGACATGGAAAAGCTCCACATCAAAGGGCCCAATCTTGACCGTATCGCCGGCTTGGACAACTTGAAAATCTCCCTGTCCAGCCATTTTATTTCGTTTCATCTTGACTTCAGCCAAGCCCATCGTTAGGGGAGTTCCATATACAGGAACAGAAACTCTCTGCAAAACATGCGAGATTGCCCCAATATGATCTTCGTGCCCGTGTGTGATCACAATCCCGCGAACGAGATGCTCCTTGCCACTCAGGTATTCATTGAAATCAGGGATAATATAATCTACCCCTAACATATCATTTTCTGGGAACATAATGCCCGCATCTACAATGAGAATATTCTCACCGTATTCGTACGCCATCATATTTTTGCCCACTTCCCCTAGTCCACCCAGGGGGATAATTCTTAGTTTTTTACTCATTTTTCCTCTTTAAATAGTTGAATAACCGCCATTGGCGGATTGAAGTTAAATATATAAAAAGAACCCACGGAATCTTTCTACCGAGGGTTTCTTACAGACTTTCATTTGTCTTCGCAAAAAACTGCCTTATGGCAGCAAAAGTTATATCCATAGTAAGCATCCATCTTTTGGATGCGGCCATATCTAACGCTGAGCAGTATAGCAGGGAGGGCTGAATTTGTCAAAAGAAATTTCTGATGCGAGATTTATCTTGTCCTTTCTTTTAAGTGGATGAAAAACCGCATCGGACTTGATTTGGGCTTGCTTTCGTTTAAAAAGCGTTCTTTGCCGTTTACGGAAAATTCTGCTCCAACCACACCATCGGGTTAACCTGCACCTGATTGACCCATACCTCCCAATGCAGATGTGCACCCGTCACACGCCCTGTAGCCCCAACCAAACCGATCACCTCGCCAGCTTCAACGGTATCGCCAACTTGGACAAAACTCTCGGATTGGTGCCAATATCCGCTAAAAATGCCCCAGCCGTGATCGATAATTGTCGCATTGCCGCGCACGATCGTGTCTCCAGCAAAGACGACCACGCCATTCGCCGTTGCATCTATTTGGAGACCAGTGCCGCCACAAAAATCTAACCCGCTGTGAAAACCATAGTAGGTGATGCTCTTATCGCTGGCGCGATATTCACGCCGACTCCCATAGCGGGATGTAAAGCAATCTTCGTAAACGGAGGGGTTTTGGAAAACACTTGCCCATAAGCGTTCAGGGTTGATTTTTGAGATTGTCGCGATCAGCTCGTCTTGTTCATCTTGCGTAATGGTGGGGTCGAGAGTTTCAGGCGGTACAACTAAAATGGGATCATTAGGATAGCCACCAGAAACGATGAGTACCATCTGCTCATACGATTCAACTCTTCCATCTGGGAAAGTTGCTTCCAATCTGAGCGGATACGCGCCTGGTTCTGTCATTGCATGAACACCTTGTAGCGCAACAAAATTATTCTCACCATCAGGAAAAAAATTTAAGGCATATTCTTTATCTGAAACTAGTAAGCCACTCAAGGCTACATCTTCTGTAACGGAGATTCTAATTGTGGCAGTGCTTCCTTGTGCTAGAGGTAATTTTTCTACACTGGCTGATAAAAATACAGACGGCAACCCATTTGCATTGACCGTCTCATCTTCACCAGCGGGGGCATATAAAATCTCACTGGGTAAAGTAGCAGATGTGCTGCTCAGGCTATTAATTTCTGCCAATGTCCAAATATCACTATTTTGACGTATTGCTTCTTCTAATAGGGTTTCTCCAGCATTAAGAGAAATTCGTGCTGAGAGTGGAGGTGTTTCTTTATCTATGGGAACGATCAATCCGACTCCTGCATAAAGTTCTGTCGGGCTGACTAATCTATTCAATTTACGCAGGACGCTTTGTGGGGCTTGTGTGCGGCGTTGCAAGGAACGTAGATTATCTCCATAAGGAACAGTTTCTGTACGCAGTACGCCGTTCACATCTTCTAACCCGGGGATGATGACTTCTTGCCCTACGACGAGATTGCCATCTTCAAGACCGTTTGCTGCCATTAATGCATCAAGGTCTACGTTGAAGCGTGAGGCAATATCCCAAAGCGTGTCACCAGATTGGACAATATAGGTTGGTCCTTCATCAGATTCTTGTGCTCTTACAGAAGTTGTTGCAAAGAGGAGCGCAGTTGCTACCAAGATAAGGAAAAAGCTTTTAGATATCTTCAAATTTGACCTTATTTCCAATTTCGAACTCATCCAAGCGATCAGGATGGATTTCTAAAATATATTGAGCTTCTTCTTTAGGTGCGTAAGCTAAATGCCAGCTTTCTGCTAAAACTTTATCGACAACCTGCATGGTTGAATTGATCCAGATGACAGCAAGATCAAAGCTAACGCCAAGCATATGGATAGAAGTATCGAGGCGAGAATCCTGTTTGTAGACCAGTAGCAAGCCTTCAGTTGGAGAGAGAGGCGGGCGAAAAGTTAATCCCCGTAAACGACAAAGAAAAGAGTCGCAGTATTTGATCTGTAGAGGCGTTTGGGAGGAGATATCCAAATTATGGATGTGAATGGTTCGAGACATAGGCATAAAAAAAGGGCGACTTTAGCCGCCCTGCCGATTAATTTTGACGGTTTAGGAAGATGTTGATTCTAAGCCCAACACCTTTTGAACGCTCTCTAGGAGGGCTTGAGGGCTAAAAGGTTTGGAGATATAGTCATCCACTTTTGCAATATGGAGACCAAGCACTTTATCAATATTTTGGGCTTTTGCGGTGACAATAATAACAGGGATATGGCTGGTTTTTTCATCCGCTTTAATTTGCTGGTATACTTCCCAACCGTCTATATCAGGCATCATTAAATCGAGTAAAATCAAGTCTGGCAGGTTTTTGCGGACTTTTTCTAACCCTTCTCTTCCGCCATCGGCACCTTGCACATTAAAGCCATGTCGATTGAGAATCAGACGAATCAAATCAATCATTTCTGGTTCGTCTTCAATGCAAAGAATGTTTTTTATGTTATCGGTCATAATATCAGTTCCATATATAATGTAGCTAAGTTTACCATAGAAGGAAGTAGCAAAATATGAAAATAATTACTTGGAATGTAAATGGATTAAGAGCTGCTTTGAGAAAGGGCGTGCTCCCATGGATTATAGAAGAATCTGCTGATGTGATGTGTTTACAGGAAACGCGTGTTCTACCCGAACAACTAACCGAAGAACAGCGAGATATTCCTGGGTACGAAGTGTTTTGGAATCCTGCTGAGAAAAAAGGCTATAGTGGTACATCTACGTGGACAAAAGAAACACCGCGTGAAGTGCAGTTGGGATTGGGTGATGCGCGTTTTGACGTGGAAGGACGCGTGATTCGAACGCGTCATCCTGATTTTTATTTGTATAATATTTATTTCCCAAACGGGCAACGTGGACATGAGCGTGTGGATTATAAACTTGAGTTTTATGAAAACCTGCTGGAGACTTGTAACGCCCTTCACGCAGCGGGTGAGTCTGTCATCATTACGGGCGATTTTAATACCGCGCATAATGAAATTGATTTGAAGAATCATAAAACAAATCATAAAACTTCAGGATTTTTGCCAGAAGAGCGGGCGATGATTGATCGTTATATGGAAAATGGTTTTGTAGACCCTTTCAGGCATCTATATCCTGAGAAGGAACAATATTCATGGTGGTCTTTCCGTGGTGGTGCTCGCTCTCGTAATGTGGGCTGGAGAATTGACTATTTCCTGGTTTCTGAAAACTTATTACCCCGTGTGAAAGATGTCATTATCCATGATGATGTGCTTGGCTCAGATCATTGCCCGACTGAATTACAAATCGCGTAATTTTTTCTGTCTTTAGGGCATCTAAATTGCGCAACTAGAACGCTTTTTGATAAACCAATTCCCTGATTACTTTTCTTAGAAAAGTATATGAATTTTTATAAAGAGATTTTTTAAAGGTAGAGATTGGTATAATTCCCTTCGTATAGGAGGATTCTGTGGAATCTAAACGAAATCAATCATATCTGGTTTACACCTTGCTTTTCATTGCAATTATTGCAATGGTCTATAGAAGTGTGAGCCAAGATGCAAGTGTAAGTGAACCGCTTACCATTAGCGAAGTCGCTAGCGACGTAGAAGCGCATAAAGTCAATCGTATTTTTGTTGAGGCTGACGATAAACTCGTCGTCATCTATGGAACTGGCGAAGATGAAATCGAACGCATTGCTTATAAAGAGCCCTCTGGTGCTTTTGTTGAGCAATTACTTAATTTTGGCGTTTCCGCTGAAGCTTTATCTTCTCAGAATATTAAAATTGAAGCGCGTCCGGTTAGTGCGTGGTCGAAGATTATTGCCAATATATTTATCATTTTGCCTGTCATTATTATGATAGGTATTTTTTGGTTTATCTTCAGACAGGCACAAGGTAGCAATAATCAGGCAATGTCTTTTGGGAAATCTCGCGCGCGTATGTTTACGGGCGAGAATCCTACAGTCACCTTTGAAGATGTCGCTGGTGCAGATGAGTCAAAAGAAGAGCTGGGAGAAATTGTCGAGTTTTTGCAAGAGCCAGAAAAATTCATTCAGCTTGGCGCGCGTATCCCCAAGGGCGTTCTCTTGGTTGGCGCACCTGGGACAGGTAAAACCCTCCTCGCAAAGGCAGTTTCAGGCGAAGCGGGAGTTCCCTTCTTTTCTATTTCTGGTTCTGAATTTGTTGAAATGTTTGTTGGCGTTGGTGCAAGTCGTGTTCGCGACCTTTTCGATCAGGCAAAGAAACACGCACCCTGCATCATTTTTGTGGATGAAATTGATGCGGTCGGTCGTCAGCGTGGAGCAGGATTGGGCGGTTCGCATGATGAGCGCGAGCAAACGCTCAATCAGATGCTTGTTGAAATGGATGGTTTCGACACTGAGACCAACGTGATCATGATCGCTGCAACCAACCGACCGGACATCCTTGATCCTGCCTTGCTACGCCCTGGACGCTTTGATCGCCGCGTGATGATGGATCGCCCCGATATGAAAGGGCGCGAAGCCATTCTTGCTGTGCACGTCAAAGGTAAACCCCTTGACCCCGATGTAGATTTAAGCTCCCTCGCCCGCGGCACTCCTGGGTTTGTAGGTGCAGACCTTGAAAACTTGATTAACGAAGGCGCACTTTTAGCTGCTCGACGTGGCAAAAAGTCGATCACTCAAGCAGAGTTGGAAGAGGCAATTGAACGCGTTGTAATGGGACCTGAACGTAAATCACGTCTGATTTCTGAAGAAGAAAAACGCATCATTGCCTATCACGAAGCCGGGCATGCTGTAGTTGGTAATGCGATTGCCGAAGCAGATCCTGTCCAAAAAGTGACCATTATTGGGCGTGGACAAGCCGGTGGCGTGACATGGTTCCGACCAGACGAAGACCGTATGTTGCAATCACGTAAAAAGATGATGGCAACCCTGGCTTATGCTCTCGGTGGACGTGTTGCCGAAGAAGAAGTTTTTGATGATATTACTTCTGGTGCATCCAGCGATATTTCGCAAGTTACGCAAATAGCGCGTAGCATGGTCACGCAACTTGGTATGAGCGATGAACTTGGTTTGATGACTTACGGCAAGAAAGAAGAGTTGGTCTTCTTGGGACGCGAAATTTCAGAGCAGCGTGATTATTCTGAAGCAATTGCCATCAAAATTGATGCTGAAGTCCGTAAACTTGTGGATACAGCCTATAAAACTGCAAAGAAAATCTTGAAGAAATACCGCAAAGAATTAGATGCCGTTGCAGAAGCCTTGATAGAAAATGAAAATATCAGCCGCGAAGAATTTGAAGAGATCTTCCCTCCACCCTACGATAAGAAAAGCGGTACCCCGCAAATAGCCTAAAGGCTCAGTAATTGGTACTTAGTCGATTAAATAAAAAGGAGGCTTTCATCTCGAAAGCCTCCTTTTTGATTCTACTGAACACTGATTTTCTGATTACTGTTTTACTGATCTAATCTTCACTTGCTTTATGCTGTCTTACCAATTCACGTCTCAAAATCTTGCCGACAGTTGTTTTCGGCAACTCATCACGGAATTCAACATGTGAAGGAACTTTATATTTCGCCAATTTCTCTTTGGCAAAATCCCTGATCTCATCCACTGTCAGTGTTTCGCCTTCTTTGACAACAACCCAAGCCTTAACGGTTTCGCCACGATAAGGATCAGGGATGCCGGCTACGCCAACTTCCAAGACTTTAGGATGATCCGAAATCGCCTCTTCTACTTCACGAGGCCAAACCTGGAAGCCACCGGGTTTGATCAACTCTTTCTTGCGGTCAACGATGTAGAAATAACCATCTTCATCTATGCGAGCGATGTCACCAGTATAGAGCCAGGTCTCGCCATTCCATTCACGCAAAGAGTTGGCTGTCTCAGTGGGCATATTATGATAACCATGCATCACTTGGGGACCTTTGACAATAATTTCGCCAATTTCGCCCATTGCCATTTCTGTTTCTCCATCATCAAGATCGATAATTCTGCAATCTACGTCAGGGAGTGGCATACCAATCGAGCCAGTTTTATTCACGCCGCCCATCGGGTTGCAATGAGTTGCGGTTGGGGCTTCAGAGAGACCATAACCTTCAAAAACTTTTCCACCAGTCAAATCTTCAAATTTATCTTTTGTTTCTCGCATCAATGCAGCAGAGCCAGAGATACAAGCCTTGATCGAAGATAAATCATATTTTCCTGAGAGAACATCTGGGTGATTGTTAATTGCATTATAGAGTGTTGGCACAGCGGGGAAAATCGAAGCGCGATATTTGCTGATATTATCCAAAACATCCTTCAAATCGCGTGGATTCGGCACCATTACAAGTGTAGAGCCAGTTGATAAGCCAAAATTCATCCCGGCAACCATGCCATAAACATGGAAAAGCGGGATAGCCATTAGGACAACTTCGCCATCTGGATTTAAATTCGTCATCCAATTTGAAATTTGCAAAGAGTTGGCAACGATATTACGGTGTAATGCAACAGCGGCTTTCGGCACACCCGTTGTCCCACCGCTATATTGGAAAAGACAAGAATCATCGGGACCAATATCCAATTTGGGGCGGTCAGAAGGCTGATATTTGGCAAGCAAATCTTTCATCCAAAGATCGCTTTCGGGCAATCCACCTTCAATGCGGTGTCCACCTTTTTTCTCAACTGCCAACGTAAACAGAACGCGTGTTAGTGCGGGGAGCGTCTCTTTCAGATTGGTCACAATCACAGTTTTTATCTTTGTATCGGGCTGCGCTTCCTTTACTGTCTTATAAAAATTACTCATTGCTAGCATTACTTCGATGCCAGCATCATTTGCCTGGTGTGCAATCTCAGTGGCAGTATAAAGCGGGTTTGAAGCCACCACAACGCCACCTGCTTTGAGCACAGCATAATATGCCATTACAAATTGGGGCGTATTGGGCATAAAAATACCCACGCGGTCACCTTTTTTCACGCCCAGATCGGCTAAGGCACCCGCAAGGGTATCTGAAAGATCATTCATTTCCTGATAGGAAATTGTCGCACCTTTGAAAATCGTACAGGCTTTATCGGGATGTTTTGCCGCACCCTCCTCCAAAAAATGGAATAAAGGTTTTTGCGGGTAATCAATATGCTTTGGCACACCCTCATCGTAATTCTTGATCCACAGTTGTTCCATCTGAAAACTCCTCCTTCTAAGGCGAATTAATTAGGGAAATAGTCATACTATTATACTGGATAAATTTAGCCCAACCAGCTAGAAATTTCTTTTTCTACTTGGATAAAAATATTCGCTTCGCGCGCGTCAAACCACTTGATGCGCCTGTCATCATCTTTGAACCAATTGGCCTGCTTCCGTACGAATTTTCGCGTGACCCGTTTCATCAACATTTTTGCCTCATCGAGAGACATCTCCCCATTTAAAACCGCCACACATTCCTTATATCCCAAAGCAGACATACTTGGCAAATCAGGCGCATACCCCGCATCAAGCAGATTCTGCACTTCATCTAATAGCCCTGCCTCAAACATCTTCTCAATGCGTAAATCTACGCGTTCATATAACTCTGGGCGTGGACGATTAAGTCCAATCGTCAACAAATTATAGATAGACTCGCCACGCTTCTTTCTCTGGTTAGAGAATTTCTTTCCCATTGTCAAAATCACTTCCAAAGCACGGATAACGCGCCGCACATTCCGATAATCAATCTTTTCAGCGGCAACAGAGTCAAGCAGAGCAAGTTTAGCGTGTAGCCACTCTTTGCCTCTTTCTTCTTCTAATTTTTCTAAAACATTTCTCAAACCCGAATCTGGTTTCACAACGGGCGGACTCCACCCCTCGGTGACCGCTTGAAAATATTGCCCTGTCCCGCCAACGAGAAAAGGTAATTTTCCGCGAGCAGAAATATCACTAATAATCCTTTCCGCCTCTCGTTGAAACTTGACCAGCGACCAAACTTCATCAGGGGCTGCTACATCTATTAGATGATGAGGCACTCGCGCCATCTCCTCAGCAGAGGGCTTCGCCGTACCTATATTCATCCCGCGATAAAATAGCCGCGAATCAGATGAGATAATCTCACCGTTAAATCGCTCAGCAAGCTGCAAAGACAACTCTGTCTTCCCGACCGCAGTAGGGCCGATTATGGCGATGAGGGGGAGTTTCAACTTATCAACTTTCAACTTTAAACCTTCCAACATTGAACTAGCAACTCAAATAATATCTTCAAAATGTGTAATTCTAGGCTCTTCACTATTTGGCTTCCCCTCCACCGAAACTGCATCAATCTGCCAGTGGATAATTTCATGTTCTTCGGCATAATGCTCTGCCGAATTAAACATATTTAATTGTTTTTGGCGTGTAATGGCCATTTCAGGGGGACCATAAAATGATGATGTTCGTGTTTTTACTTCAACGAAAATTATTACCTCGTGATATTGTAGAATAATATCAATCTCCCCATGAGGGGTGCGGACGTTAGCGTCTATAAATTTATAGCCTTTTTTTTGCAAATATACCGAAGCAATTTCCTCGCCCCAGCGTCCAATTTTTTGATTATGATTTACCATGCTTAAATCCTACCATAAGATACCGAGTATTTTTCGCGAAGCATCCCCTTAGGGGCAAAACACTCGGTATCTGCTTGGCTAAGTGGTAAAATCACCGCTATGAAAAAAACAAGTACAATTATCCTTCGCGATAAAAAATACGAAGTCAAAGCAGGCTCTACTCTTCGGGTTGCACTTAGGCGTTTAGAAATTCTCCCTGAATCTGTTATTTGTGTAAGGGATGGAGAGCTTATCACTGAAGATAATATCCTCCAAGAAGGCGAAACTATCAAACTCGTTTCAGTCATCTCCGGCGGATAATCAGCGACCATCCGACCAAAAGACTACCAGACCACGAGACCAAAAGACCAATATGAAATGTAAAAAATGCGGCGGTAAAGCCGTTATCAATATGCGTCAGCATAATATGGGACTTTGCAAAGATGATTTTTTGCAATGGCTCCCTGAACAAACGCAGAAACATATCGAAAAGCAAAAGATGTTCACCTTCGACGAGAAGATTTTAGTTGCTGTTTCTGGCGGTAAAGATTCTCTTGCCCTTTGGGATATGCTCAATATTCTTGGTTATCAAGCGGATGGATTATATATTGCGCTCGGCATTGATGAGGGGATTAGCTACTCATCTGAATCTCAACGATTGACAGAAGAATTCGCAAGCGCACGTGACTTGAACTTGCATGTCGTGAATATGACATCCGATTACGGGATAGATCTCCCCACCCTCGCCAAAGAAACCAAGCGTGGACGCGATAAGCCCTGCTCTTCTTGTGGTCTCGTTAAACGCCATGAGATGAATCGCATTGCCCGTGATTTTGGCTACGATGTTCTCGCCACTGGGCACAATCTCGACGACGAAGCCGCGACTCTTTTCTCGAATACTCTTCAGTGGAATGGTGATTATCTAATTCGCCAACATCCTGTTTTGGCTGAGAGAGATGGTTTAGCGCGCAAAGTAAAGCCATTATTCCGTTTTTATGAACGTGAGATGGCGGCGTATACCCTTTTGCGAGGCATCGAATATATTTATGAGGAATGTCCTTTTGCAGAAGGATCAACATCGACGCAATATAAAGAGTTGCTCAATCAGTTAGAGCATGAGCATCCTGGGGCAAAGATACATTTTTTTACCAAATTTCTCTCCGCTAAAAAGAAGGGACTTTTCGCCGAGCCAACCACTGAGATTGTGCCAGAATTACATATTTGCCCTAGTTGTGGGCAACCGACATCTGCGCTTAAACTCTGTACGTTTTGCCGAATGATGGAGAAGTCGAGTAGTTAGTTATTAGAAATGCAAAAAAGCATCTAAGAGATTTTAGATGCTTTTTTTTTATTGACTTTGCCGCAGAAATTACTATACTAGAATAATAGTCAAATTTTAGGAGGCATTAAATGAACTCAACACTGATTGCTCAATTTGTTCCCCTTTTTCAAACACTTTGTTGGATATTGTTAATTGTTATTTTGATTTTTTCTGTACGCAAACAACTGATGATGTTGCTCGAAAAAATCTGTAGTGCAGATGAGGTAGAAATGTCATTGGGGGCGTTAACTGTTCAGGCAAAAACGATGCGTGAACTCCATCGCTCCATTGGAACGGGGTTTCCTGACCAGAAAATTAACAAAGAAGAAATTGAGGGGTTAATTGATATTAAGTTAAAGGGGATCCAATCTGCAATGGAGCAGACGATATCTAAGGGCGATGGGCGTTACGATAATCGCTTTCATGTGAATGATGAGATTCGTATCTCCTGCTCAGATGGCAAGACAATTCACGGTACAACCATTGATGTTAGCGAGGCGGGGATTGGTTTTAAGAGTGATGAAAGATTGCGTTTTGGGGAAGTTATAACGATATTACCAAATGACCCGCAATCGAAAAATGACGATCTCATTCGGGATGCGGTTAAGATAGTCAGGATTGAAGAAGCAAAAGGTAGCTATTATTATGGAGCAACAGTAGCAAATTATTAGCGAATTATTCTCTTAGCTTCCATGAGTGTATAGTGTAATCACCAAGCTTCTCGCCGAGAAGATGCTATTTTGTGGCAACCAAGCCTAAATCACGTTCGCAACGTGGCACTACATCCGAAAAATAAAGCCTTCAAAGATTCTAAAAATCTTTGAAGGCTTTATGCTAAAAACTAAATACTGAATACTAGCCCTACGCTGTTTCTAAATATCGCTCTACTTCCCAATCAGAAACGTTCAGGCGGTGCTCGTCAACTTCGGCCCATTTAGCGCGGGCGAAAGCCTCATAAGCGGGTTTGCCCAAAGCGTCTTTGATGACGTCGTTATTTTCTAGCTCACGCATGGCTTCGGCGAGAGAGCCGGGCAGAGATTCGATGCCTTTTTCATCACGTTCTTTTTGGGTGAGATGATAGATATTCACATTATTCATCGCGGGGGTAATTTCTAGCTCGTTATCAATGCCGTCTAGGGCGGCACCGAGCATGGCGGCCAAAGCCAAATATGGATTCGATGAAGGATCAGGGAAGCGCAATTCGGCGCGTACGGCTTTATCGCGTCCTTCAATATGGCGCGGAATACGAATAAGCGCAGAGCGGTTGGTTTGCGCCCAACCGATATAAACGGGGGCTTCGTAGCCGGGCACCAAACGCTTATAAGAGTTGATGGTCGGGGCTACTACGGCCGTTAGAGCACGGGCGTGTTTCAATTGTCCCGCCATAAAACTGTAGGCTAGTTTTGAGAGTTTGAATTCGTCGCTATTATCAAAGAAGAGATTTTCGCCATTTTCATCAAAAAGAGATTGGTGGCAGTGCATTCCTGAGCCATTTTCGCCATAAATTGGCTTGGGCATGAAAGAAGCGATCAATCCATTTTGGGCAGCAATTGCCTTCACGGTATATTTCAGGGTCAAGATATTATCGGCAATCCGTAAGGCGTCTCCATAGCGGAAATCAATTTCGTGTTGTCCTAACGCTACTTCGTGATGCCCAACTTCAATATCCAAGCCCATTTCATCGAGAGCTTCCATTAGCTCGGTGCGCACGCGTACGGCTTCATCGTTGGCAGAAAAATCGAAATAGCCGCCTACATCATGGGGCACGGGGTGAACACCTTCTCCGTTACCACGTTTGAAAAGGAAGAACTCAGGTTCTGCACCGATATTCAATGTCCAGCCGCGCTCGGCAATTTTTGCCAACATGCGCTTGAGTGTGCCGCGCGGGTCGCCTTCAAAAGGTGTGCCGTCGGGCATATGTACGTCACAGAAAACGCGTGCGCGACGGCGTTCTTCGGGTGACCAGGGCAAAACAGCGTAGGTGTCTTTATCTACAATTAGGCGCATATCACTTTCTTGGATGCGCGCAAATCCGGCTACCGACGAGCCATCAAACCAAACGCCATCTTCAGCGGCATCGGGAAAGTTTCGTACAGGCATATCTACCGATTTCACTGTGCCAGCGACATCGGTAAATTGTAGAGAAATAAATTTGACATTATCTTTTTCAATACGTTCGAGTAATTCTTTTGTATCCATTTTCTTTTCTCCTAAATTAGTTAGATTGATATTTCAAAAGCGTGCGTTGGTTGACACGCAAATAATGGTAAATTAATTGGATGGGACGACTTTGTCCGCTTCGCGCGTGGGTTTTGACTTGCTCTGCTTCGAGATTCTTTTTCCGGTCGTGATCAGGATCACTGCCCCAAGAATAACTGTCGCAGCAATAATTGTTCTTCCGTTTAGCGTTTCATGAGCAAAGACTGCGCCCAGAAAAAGTGCAACAATGGGATTCACGAAAGCGTAAGTTGAAACCAAAGAAATTGGCGCATTTTTCAGCAAGTAGGCGTAAGATACAAATCCGCCTAAGGAGCCAACAACAGCGAGGTAGATCAAGCCAATCCAGGACTTATTTGCAACCGCGCTGAGCTCGAATCCCGCCCACTCGCTACGCAAGAGGCTAACAATGAACATGCCGATTCCGCCAATCAACATCTCTGCGCTGGTCGCCATCAATGATGATGAAGGTAAATCTGCGCTTTTGCTATAAACAGATCCCAACGACCAAATGAGCGCGCCAATCGGTAGTGCGATTAATCCCAGCGGGTGTAGAGCACCAATTTCACTACTCAATTCGCCAGGCCCAATCATGAGCGCAACGCCGCTAAAACCGAGTACTAGCCCAAGAATTGTTCTGGGTTTTGGTTTCTCTCCGCCAGGCCGAAAAGATTCGATGAGTACCATCCAAATCGGGACAGTGCTGATCAGCAATGCCGCGACGCTAGAAGGGACAAACTGCTCCGACCATGAGACCAATCCATACCCGCCAACAAGGAGAAGCAAACCGATGATGCCGGCGTCCCGCCATTGCCTGCGCGTGGGATTCGCGTCGCCTTTGGAGAGTCGCCAAGTGTAGAGTACTACGCCTGCGCTGATGAAGCGCATTGCGCCTGCAATAAAAGGGGGAATTGTCTCCACCGTATAGAGAATGGCGAGGTAGGTTGACCCCCAAATGATATAGACAGCGATGAGGGCGATCCAGATGCGAGTGTTTTTGTTTAATGTTGCCATGCTATGCTCCTGCTTGTGCCATCTCATAACCAAGGATGGCTTTCTTGCGTGCATTACCAAAGGCGTATTTGCCAAATTCTCCTGTTGCGCGGATAACGCGATGGCAGGGGATTAAAAAGGGTACAGGGTTTTTGCCAACAGCACTCCCGACTGCGCGGGTGGCTTTTGGAGAGTCTATTGCTGTGGCGATGTCGTTGTAGGCAACCAAGTCTCCGGTGGGGATTCGCAGTAAAGCCTCCCAGACTTGAATCTGAAAGTTGGTGCCTCGCAAGTGGAGGGTCAGGGGTGTTTCGCTCTTTTTCGGAGAGAAGATTTTCTCGATGAGAATCTGTGTGTGAGCAGAATCCTGTATGAGAACGGCATCTTCCAAATCTGATTTTAAAGAATGTAGAGCATCTTTTGCATCAAAGGATAGTTTGCAAATGCCGCGCTCCGTGGTGGCGATGAACGCCTGCCCAAAAGGGGTGGGGTGAGTGCCATAGCGGATTTTCAGACCCGCGCCTTTGCGTTTGAGATCGCCGGGCGTGAGGGCTTCGGTATGGACGAGAAGGTCGTGTAGCCGCCCTGTGCTGGAAAGCCCGGTTTCATAGGCGGCATCAAATAGGTTGCTTTTGGCGAGAATACGCTTGGCATTTTCTTTGGTTAGAAATTGCAAAAAACGCTTGGGGCTGATACCAACCCAGCGCGTAAAAAGTCGCTGGAAATGATATTCGCTTAAGTTGACGCTTTCGGCAATTTCTTTGAGCGTAGGCTGGTTTCGCTGATTCTCTTCGAGGTAATGAATAGCTTTCTCAATGAGAGTGTAATCATCTGCGCTTTCTTGTAGATTTAGTTTTTTCATGACTTCTCCTTGGGGAAATATGTTTTCTCCAAGTATAGGTTTTTAGGCTAGAAATGCGACCCGTTTCTTGCTTGACTTTAGAGAGACCCGAAAGGTTTTATAAGAAAGAATTTTTATGAGATAACTTTGAGAGCATAGTTTCTGGTTTAATTATGGTGCAATTAAAACCTTTCGGGTCTTCATAAAAAAACAAAAAAGGTATGCCTATATAGGCATACCTTAAATTAACAGTGTTCGTTAAAAAAAGCAGCCCTTCCAATAGATAAACAGGTATAAAAATCCTGTACCACTGTATTTTCCTTGTGACGCACGTTACCGCACGTTTTTCAGAAAAGACTTTCTTTGGAAGGGAGAAGGGAGTTTGTGATCAAACTCCAAAGGCATCCGCTGATCTATCCGATTTTCAGACCTCACCCCTACCCTCTCCTGGAAGGAAAGGGAAAGTCCTTAGCGCGTCCCTCGCGGGACGGAACCTTCACCTCGTAATCCAGATATTCTGGATCCAGCCGCTGGTTCTCCGTTATTCAATTGTTAAACCCGATAAAGGGTAACCCCGCCAATGCCGTGTGTTGCTATGTTTTGAACCTGCTTTCACAGGATGTCTCTAACGGAGAGCTTCCGCCTTGGCTCTAGCCTATCGCGTAATCTCTACGAAATTGAGACCTTTTATTAATTGTTGGTACAAAACTTTGAGGCAACATCACCTGCCTAGCAGGGTTAAACCCAATATACCATAAACTTATTTGCTTGGGTAGGGAATTATTAAAGATTGTATGGGCGGGTCTCAGACCCGCCCATACACATATAAATTAGGGATAAACCCGCTTGATCGTCCTCGGGAAGGGTATCGTTTCACGGATATGATCTGTACCGCAAATCCAAGCTACAGTGCGCTCGATGCCCATCCCAAAACCGGAGTGAGGGACAGAGCCGAATTTACGTAATTCAAGATACCATTTGAAAGACTCTTCGGGCAATCCGTGCTCATGAAGACGTTGCAGAAGTAAATCGGGATCAGACATACGCTCGGAGCCGCCGATAATTTCTCCATAGCCTTCTGGGGCGAGCAAGTCTACGCTTTTGCAGGCTTCGGGTCTGCCGGGCATTGGTTCCATATAAAAGGCTTTGACTTGGGTCGGATAGCCGTAAACGAAAACGGGTTTCTCGAATTGTTGAGTTAGCACTGTTTCGTGTCTTGCGCCAAAATCCATGCCCCATTCGATTTCCAGGAATTCCTTTTCTTCGGGGTCTTCTGTTTCGGCTTGGATTTCTTTAATCATCTCTACCGCTTTATCATAAGAAATGCGCGGGAAAGAGCCTTCTACTTTTTCTAGGGCAGAAATATCGCGTCCTAGAGATTCTAATTCGGGACGATTTTCTTTAAGCACGCGCTGAACGATATGCGAGACGAATTGTTCTTCGACTTCCATTAATTCATCTAAATCACAAAAGGCGATTTCAGGTTCTACCATCCAAAATTCCGTTAAATGTCGGCGGGTTTTGGATTTTTCGGCGCGGAAGGTGGGACCAAAGCAATAAACTTTGCCGAAAGCAAAGATATTGGCTTCGTTATAGAGTTGGCCTGTTTGAGCAAGATAGGCTTTGCCTTCATCGAAGTATTCGGTTTCAAAGAGAGTCGTTGTTCCCTCGGCGGCGGCGGGAGTCAAAATCGGCGTATCCATCAGGGTGAAGCCATTATTGTCCAGCCATTCGCGGACGGCAGAGATGATGGTGGCGCGGATACGTAAAATTGCCCACTGACTCTGCATTCGTATCCAGAAATGTCTATTATCGAGAGCGAAATCTGCACCGTGTTCTTTGAGTGCCATCGGGTAATCGAGCGCAGCGGATTGCACCACGTTTAATGCCGAGACTCCCAGCTCAAATCCACCGGGCAAGCCCGGGGCACGGTCGTCTTTTCGTATTGTCCCTGTAATAATTACGGATGATTCTTGCGGGATATGGCTAATCGTCTCGAAGGTTTCCTCATCCAAATCGCCCTTAAAAGCCACGCATTGGGCAAATCCTGAACCATCTCGGATGAGCAAAAAGGCGAGCTTTCCCTTTCCTGTTCGTTTGTGAACCCAGCCCCGCAGGGTGACTTCTTCGCCCTCATGTTCGGCGATATCGTGTATGCGAATGATATTCATTTTTCCTCATTTTGTGTAGAGGTGCAGCATCCTGCACACCTACGACGACAAAAATTATTTTACTTTAATATGCAGTTCGTTCAACTGTTTCTCTTCCGCCAGTGAGGGGGCATTGCCCATCACATCGCGGGCATTTTGGTTTTTCGGGAAGGCAATCACCTCACGGATATTGGGCGCATCGGCGAGGAGCATAACCAGCCGATCCATGCCGATTGCGATACCGCCGTGCGGGGGTGCGCCGTAGGTGAAGGCTTCGAGCATGTGGCCAAATCGCTCTTGCGCCACTTCGGGGTCAAGCCCAATTAGCGCAAAAACTTGTTCTTGTAACTCGCCATCGTGAATTCTAATCGAACCGCCGCCAATCTCATAATTGTTCAGCACAATATCATATTGTTGCCCACGCACCTTGCCCGTTTCCTTTCCGAGCATCGTGATGTCTTCGGGCATGGGGGATGTGAAAAGGTGATGGCTGGGATCCCAGCGTTTTTCGTCTTCGTTCCAAAATACAAATGGGAAGTCGATCACCCAGCAGAATCCGAGTGTGTTGGGATTGCGGAGATTTAGCAAATCGCCGAGGTGGACGCGCAATTTGCCGAGCGATTCGAACGTGACCTCAGCTTGGTCGGCGACAAATAGCAGCAGATCGCCCTCAGAGGCTTCCATCTTCGAGAGAATCGCGTCTTTAGCATCTTCCGTTAAGAACTTCGCAAAGGATGAGCGCATTTGTCCATCGCTAGTAAGAGCAATATAAGCCAGCCCTTTTGCGCCACCATTTTCTTTGACAAACTTGGTGAGTGCGTCAATTTTTTTGCGTGAATAATCGCCTAGGCCTGTTGCATTGATGCCGCGAATTGTTCCACCAGATTTGAGCGTGCCTTCAAAAACGCCAAAGCCGCACCCTTCGGCTAAATCGGTGATATCTACCAATTCTAAACCAAAACGAATGTCGGGATTATCTTTCCCGAAGCGTTCCATTGCCTCATTATAAGTGATACGGGGCCAAGGCGATTGCAGCACTTTCTTTTCAGGTACAACTTTGGCGACCATTTTTGTAAACATCTTCTCGGCGAGTGCCATGACATCATCGCGCTCAACGAAAGACATTTCAAGGTCGAGTTGGGTAAATTCGGGCTGGCGGTCGCCGCGTTGGTCTTCATCGCGGAAACAGCGCGCAATTTGGAAGTATCGCTCTACGCCTGCCACCATGAGCATCTGCTTCAATTGCTGAGGTGATTGTGGCAAAGCATAAAAATGCCCGGGATGAACACGTGAAGGTACGAGATAATCTCGCGCGCCTTCAGGCGTGGTTTTGAAGAGAATGGGCGTCTCAATATCAAGGAAACTTTGAGCATCCAGATAATTGCGAATAAATTTGACGGTATTATGACGTAACTCAAGATTTTTTCGCATCGAATCGCGACGCAAATCCAGGTAGCGATATTTCAAGCGGAGGTGCTCGTCTACTTCTTCATCTTTATTGATAAGAATAGGCAACATCTTTGATTTATTCAAAACTTTGACACTTTTTACCGCAATTTCGATCGCACCTGTATCTAAGTCAGGATTTTCTGCTCCTTCAATGCGTGGGCGAACTTCACCAGTCACTTGTATGACCCATTCAGAACGCGCTTCCTTGAGCGGAGCGAGCTCTTTATTGACTTCTGGGTTGCCAACAACCTGCACGATGCCGAATCTATCGCGTAAATCTATGAAAGTCACACCGCCGTGATTTCTAAAATTATGTACCCAGCCAGCAAGGGTAACAGTCTCCCCGACATGGGATGCGCGCAATTCTCCGCAAGTATGCGTTTTGTACATGAGTTCCTCCGATACTTTTGTCCACGAAGTCACACGAAGTTGGACGAAGGTTTCTAACCTTTGCAACCCTTGCGACCTTTGTAGTCTTTGCAACATTTGCAAAAAAAAACGCCCTTAGCTTTTTCAGCTTTGGGCGAAGAGTGTTCCGAAAATGAATTCGTTACTGGGGCAAGTTCTATCGCCCGTCCCATCGCCTGATGGTCGAATTATCATTATCGTCATTATTATTGGGGGTGATTGTGTAAATCAACATGGGCGGTATTATAGCACAACTATAAAAAGAATAGAACACGGATTTTACGATTTAGCGGATTCGCGCTGATTTTAAAAACTTTTTTTCGCTTTTGTCCGCGCAAATCTGTCAAATCTGCTAAATCGGTGTTCTATTTGGGTTTAGACTCTTTCCACCGGCATAATCAAGCAATTCGGACCACCCATCCCTTTGGCAAATTCTTCCAAATCTAGCACGTGGACTTTCATGCCGTGCTCTCGAAGTTTTTTGATAACGATTTTGTTAGATGCGTTGACGAGCACATTATTATCGCCGAGACAAATCATATTTGCGGTAGTGTCGCCGCCGCACTCAATTTCTACTCTTTTGAAGCCTGCGACCATTTCTTCTGAAACGTAATTCGGACATTAGAGTAGGGTATCGGGGGCGATGGTGAGGAGAACTTTATCAAGGTGAAGGATATTGTCGGGGAGGGGGATGATGCGCATTTCGTAGCCTATCGGCTCTAAAATAGCAGAGAGTTGGCGAATTCCTTCGGGGTTGGTGCGGATGGATTGCCCAACGAATGCTACGTCTCCAGCGAGGACGACATCGCCGCCGTCTACTGTGCCAGGCGAGGAGATGTATCCAGCGCGTGGCAAGCCTAAATTTGAGAGCGTTTCGCTCATCCAATCGCCCTCATCAAGTCTGGATTCGATTCCCAAGCGTAGATGAATGAATCCCTCTGGGGTCATCACGGCAGTATCCCGTGTGAAAACAGAATTGGGATGCCCATCCAGTTCGGGGACGTCAATCACTTCACTGCCGAAATCTTCCAACGCAGATTTGAGTGAATTATGTTGTGCAATGGCAATATTTGGATTTCCCAAGTCGCCAAGATTGTGGGTTGGGTCATTTTTGCCAAGCGCGTATTCTTTGCGTGGTGTGCAGACGATGACGCGTGTGAGACGATTTCCTTCGTTTTTGAGCATGGTTGGTTCTCCTTGGTGAATATTGCCTCTGCGAGAAGCGTATTCTTGCGACATGGTGGTCTCCCGGGCTATCTGGGAGATTGCTTCTCTAGCGAGATGCTATGCGATCGGCGAGAAAGCTACCTCTCAAAGGCAGATGTATTGGTTTAAAAAAAGCCAACCCTTAACCTTCTTTTCCCAATCTGGAATCCACTTTACAAAATCTTCTCGCTGGGGCGCATTCGACATCCAAGATGTGTCTGGTTCACGAATATCGAAACATTCTCGCACCGTCATCAAACGCGGCACAGAAACCGATTGTGGTTTCCCCCGCCCACTCGTCCAACGAATTTTGCGCGTTTCCGCCACATTTTCTGCCAACGCCAAAGTTTGTTCCACATCTCCGCGCAGGTAGGTTAAAACGGCATCATACTCGCCATCTTTCCACAACTTTGGGGCCATGCCGCCATTCATATCGTGCAAAATCTCCCCACTTTTCAAGGGCAATTCTTTCACCTTGCCCGCGATCCCCGCGCCTTTTAGGGCTTTGTCTAAACCTAAAAACCAGCCTTTTGTAAAAGTAACCAAGAGCATCAGGTCAACGTGGTTTAATGCCAACTTGCCACATTCTTCAAACATGCCGCTTTCTTCTGCCAAAAGTCTGAAATCAAATCCGCATCCGTTCCACGTTACAAAGGAATAGCCCGCCTCAGCGTATGCCATCAAATCGCGCACCATTTGTTGATTTTCTTCTTTCGAGAGATTCGGCACAGCTTGCCAAAACTTGACTTCATCATGGGCGACTGCCGCGCAACTAATACCGAGCGGGGAATGTTCAAATAGATTCCCTGAGAATTCAGGCAAGATTTTTGAAATTTCGATATCGAATGAGATGAGTTTCATTTGTAAATCCTTTTTGGGATGGAATAAGTGTAGCGCACGTGATTTTGGCTTGTTTCCCTTTGTAAATATCCTCTACCCTTCAACCTCTGCGATGCACTCGATCTCAACCAACGCATCAAGTGGGTTCTGTCGAATTGCAATCGTTGAGCGGGCAGGGCGATGCTCACCAAAGGCTTTGGCATAAACGCCGTTCATCCCTTGAAAATCATCCATAGATTTAAGAAAAACTGTCGTTTTGACGATGTTTTGAAGAGAAAGCCCTAAACCTTCGAGAATAATGTTTAAATTTTCTAAAACACGCTCTGTTTGCTCTTCAATTGTTGTACCGACTAACTTCATTGTTTCAGGGTCGAGGGGAGTCTGCCCAGAACAGAAGATTAAATTTCCGCTTTGGGTAGCGTGGGCGTAAGGGCCGATCGCTTCTGGTGCGCCGTTGATAATGTGAACTTTCATGATTTCTCCTTGTGGGTATCAGCCCCTCTACTTTGTTGGGGAAGAGTGGAATAAGTAGTTTCTCAAAGTGTTGGTGGTATGCATATTGCGTAAAATGTATTTCGTAATGATTTTACGCAATACGTTTTACGAGAAAAATTTCTCAAATCTGCTTGCTTTGAAAAACGTTTAGATCTCGAGTTTGAGCAATTACGAATTACTCCTTTATAAAAACTTCGCTGGCTTCGTCTAATGCCTCGACTTGGTCTTCGGTTAACTTCCAGCCGAGTGCGCCGGCATTGGCTTCAGCTTGTTTGGCATTCTTTGCGCCGGGGATGGGCATTGTGCCCTTGCAGATGAGCCAGTTGAGAGCAATTTGGGCATTTGACTTACCGCCCTGATCTTGCCCTATTTGGGTCATGAGATTAAGCAAGGGTGGGAGTTTGGGCAAAATCTTCGAGAAGCGTCTTCCGCGCATCCCTGGTGGGGGCGAAACGACTGTGTATTTGCCGGTCAGCAAGCCCATTGCCAAGGGCGAATACGCAATCAGTCGAATGTCGAGTTCTTTGCATCGGGCGAGTAATCCGCTTTTTTCGGCACGACGATCCAAGAGATGATATTCCACTTGGTTAGAAGCCAAAGGAATATCGTGCCGCGCGAGGGCAGAGTAGGCTTGGAGCATCTGGCTTTCGGAATAATTGGAAACACCGACCGTGCGTGTAAGACCTTCAGTGACCGCCAGAGCGAGTTCATTCATCCACGTTTCGATTGAGATGGGGGGAATGGGCCAATGAATTTGATAGAGATCAACGGCTTCCACATCGAGGCGTTCGAGGCTGTGACGTAGAGAGCGCAAGAGTGCTTGTTTGCGAAGTCGCCATGGGTAAGGCATAAATTTTGTGGCAAGAAGCACGGGGTCTTCTGTATTTTTGAGAAATTTGCCAATCAGTCTTTCTGAGCGTCCACGCCCGTAGACTTCGGCGGTATCAACGAGGTGCACGCCTTTCTCCAGTGAGATGTCGAATGCACCGCGTACGTCTTCGTCTGTGTAGCTGCCCCCGTAATTCCAGATAACGCGATCTCCCCAAGCCCAAGCCCCTACCCCCATTTCTGTTGCGTGCAAGAAGCGTGTAGAAGTTTCCATGATCCCTCCGAAGGATTTAGATTCGCTCCATTTTACTGTTTTTTTTGTTTTTGTGAAGAGGAATGTCGAAAGGTGAAAAATAATATCTGCTCTTAAATTATCTTACTCTTGCTTGAGGGGTAGTCATAGATTGCAATTCACGATAAAATCGGGGAACTTATTCACTATAGGAACTAATGGACCGCGAGCAACTAAATCTTTGGTGGTTGGCGCTCCCTGAGTTCTGGGAGGCTCTATTATGTCCAAACCTGCTGGGATGGAATCCCCGCTTGAATTGGCAAAGCGTTTGTCTTTGCCCTTTCTCGACAACCCCTATCAACTCACCCGTGCCTTAACGCATACATCTTATCTTAATGAACATAGCGAAGTTCTAGACGATAATGAACGGCTCGAATTTTTAGGCGATGCTGTTTTAGATTTTGTCGTTGGAGCGTGGCTTTTTGAACATTGCCCAGAAATGCGTGAGGGGGAATTAACAAAAGCACGCTCTGCTTTAGTTCGAACAGAAGCCCTTGCAAAATTTGCTCGTCATCTTGATCTTGGCCGCGCTATGCGGCTTGGTAAAGGTGAAAAACGAACTGGTGGTTCAAAACGAGATGCCCTTCTCTGTGGAACATTTGAAGCCCTCATCGGCGCGATATACCAAAAAGAAAATCTTGATGCGGTGAAGGAATTCTTCTTTCCCATGCTAGACACTTTTGGAGATGAGATTATCAACGGAACGCCTTTGAGTGATAGTAAAAGTACACTTCAAGAATGGACTCAGGCACAGAAGATGGGCATCCCGCGTTATGAGACTGTCGCTGAACGTGGCCCCGACCATGCCAAGATATTCGACGTTGAGACGCATCTCAACGGGAAAATTTATGGAAAGGGGAGTGGACAAAGCAAAAGAGTCGCCACCCAACTTGCCGCAAAAGAAACTTTGAAGATACTCGGGGTGGAGTAGTATTCAGGAGCGTATTGCGTAAAACGTATTCCGTAATCATTTTACACAATACGTTTTGGAAGAAGAATTTTCACCTTGACCAAAACTTTTCAACCTGCAACTTTAAACTAAACAAAACCTATGCCCTTAAGACTAAAAGCACTCGACTTACAAGGATACAAAACCTTCGCCGCGAAAACAGATTTTGAATTCGCCGAAGGAATTACCGCTATCGTTGGGCCCAACGGCTCAGGAAAATCAAATATCGCCGATGCTCTGCGTTGGGTTTTGGGAGAACAATCCCATAGCCTGATGCGCGCCAAAAAGACCGAAGATATGATTTTTTCTGGCTCTGAACAACGCGCCCGCGCCGGGATGGCAAGCGCAACGATCACCTTTGATAATGCCGACAATTGGCTTCCCGTTGATTTTAGCGAAGTTGCTTTAGAGAGACGTGCCTACAGAGATAGCGGAAACGAATATAGACTAAATAGTCAACGCGTCCGTTTGATGGATGTGAACGAACTCCTTGCTCAATCGGGATTAAGTGAGCGGACTTACACCATTCTCGGGCAGGGACTTGTAGATGCCTCCCTCGCGCTAAAAGCGGATGATCGTAGACGCCTCTTTGAAGAAGCGGCGGGAATTGGTCTCTACCGCGGTCGGCGGGATGATGCTTTGCGTCGTCTCGAAAAAACCGAGCGCAATCTCGAACGCGTTTTAGATGTGATGACCGAATTAACCCCCCTTATCCGCAGGTTGGGGCGGCAGGCAAAAAAGGCGAGCGAATATACACAAGTCCAAGCCGATCTCCAAGTTTTGTTGCGCGATTGGTATGGATATCACTGGAAACGTGCTCAAAAAGATTTAAAAGAAGCGCGTACTGCTTTTCGTCAGCAAGATTCTAAATTGCGTGAAACGCATAGTACTCATGAAGAGCAATTTCACGAATTTACTGCTTTCCGAAAAAGAATTCAGGAATTACGCGCTCAACTTAGCGCGTGGCATCGCGAATCATCCGAATTGCATAATCAGCGTGAGACAAGCAGTCGAGAATTAGCTGTATTAGATGAACGCCGCCGTTCTTTAGAGACCAGTCAACAGAGCATTTTAGTAGAGAGAGAGCGCAGTCAAGATGAATTGCGTATAGCCAGAGAGCGATTGAGTACAGCTGAAAAAGAACGCCTTCGCCTCAAAAATGAAGACGAAGAAGCCCGCACTGAAATCGAAACGGCAGAAAAGGCACTCTTAACTCGCCGCACAGAGCGAGCAGAAGCTGAAAAAGAATTGCGCGAAGCGCAACAGAAAATCAATCAATTAAGCGGAAAAGGTGCGCAGTTACAAGCACACCTTGATAGCCTTGAAAAACGCATCGCGGCGCAACAAGAAAAAATTGCCGCAAATGAAGACGCGGTCAAAAAAGCTGAAGAAAAAGCCGCTCAGGTTGAAAAAGAAGCTGAGCGTGCGAAGAAAACGCATACCAAAGCAGAAGAGACGCATGAAAAAGCAAAGTCTGCTTTTGCGGCGCAAGAAGAAAAAGTGGCCCAGCTAGAGAAAAATCTTCGAGATTTACGCCAGAAAGAATCTCAGCGAGATGCCACAAAAACAAAACTTAAAACTCAACTAGAAGTACTTGAGCAGGCTGAAAAATCTTTTTCAGGCTATGCAGATGGAGCGCGCTTTCTGCTCGAAGCAGCGCGGAAATCTCAGCTCAAAGAGTCGTGGGGTGCGCTCAGTGCCGCCCTCGATGTGCCTGCCGAAATCGAAGCCGCGATTGCCGCCGCGTTGGGCGAATATGTTGATGCTATTTTGCTTGAAAGTGGGGGTGATGCCGAAGATGCCCTGCGCCTGCTCGAAAATGGTAAGGCTGGGCGGGCGGCAATTTTGCCTCTTGCGTGGCTCGCGAACACCAAAGCCCTTAATGCCCCCAAGGATGCAAATTGTCTTGGCATCGCATCGCAGATGCTTACTGCGCCCGCGGGTTTGCAGAAAGCGGTCGATTTATTGCTCGGGCAAACCATCATCGTCAAAGATCGTGAAACTGCGCGGCGTTTATTGGATGGATTAGATGGACGCGCGCGTGCCGTTACCTTGCGTGGGGAGGTCTTCCGAGCAGATGGCTTGATTTTAGCTGGGGGGGCGAATCGCGCGGGGACTTTGGGCAGGTCGCGCCAACGCCGAGAGTTGGGTGCGTCCCTGAGCGGTATTTCTGCACGTTTGGCTGAGTTGGCAAAGGAAATTTCTAGCGTTTCATCCGAGTTGGATACTGCGAAACGTGAAGCCACAGCAATGCAGGCGGCGATGCGTGATGCACGCACTAAACTTGAAGAGACGCGCAAAGTTGATCAAAAAATCTCGCTTGAAGCCGAATCCAGCCGCCGACGGGCAGAATGGCAGACCAACCAACGTGACCAACTTCAGGTCGAGTTCGAACGTGCGGAAACTGATAGAAAAGAATCTGCTCAAGCGCGTTCAGAAGCCGAAGAACAAGAAAAAAGCCTAAAGACGCGCATCCGCAATTTATCCGAAAAATTAGCCGAGCTTTCTTTAGAAGAACTTCAAAATAAAACGACTTATTGGCGAACCCGAGTGGCAGTTTCAGAGCGAGCTTTGAGCGACGCAAAGGCGCGATTTGCTGAACGTGAGCAGGCTGTAGCGCGCTTGAATGTTGGTAAAGAAAGTTTGGAAAAACGAAAATTAGAAACTGATAATGCCTTGCAAAAACTGGATACACAAAAGGGAAACTCTCGCGAAAATGAGAGCGGATTGAATAAAAAATTGACTCTTTTGCAAGATAAAATTGGACCTGCCGAAAAGGAATTATCGGCGGCCGAAGCACAGGAAGAAAAACAGCGCGCAGAGGAAAGTGACGCGACGCGTTTGATGACGAGCGTTGAGCGTTTGCACGGACAAATGCAATTGGACGTGACCCGTCGAGAAGAGACTCTGGAGCGTTTGCGCCAACAAATTGAAGATGATTTTGGTTTGGTGAGTTTTTCTTATGAGGAGGGCGAAACAGGGAATGTGCCTTTGCCTTTTGACGGGATGGTAGAGCAATTATCGGAGATTGAGGAGATTTCACCCGATTTAGAACGGGAAGTGAAACAGCAACGTAACCGTTTGCGCCGCATGGGACCAGTGAACCCCGAAGCACAAAAAGAGTTTGAGAAAGAAAGCGAACGCCACCAATTTATGGAACAGCAAATTGCCGATTTGAATAAAGCCAAAGCAGATTTACGTGAGGTGATCCGTGAATTGGATGATTTGACTGAACAGGCTTTTGTGAAAACTTTCAAGGTTGTGGCGGTGGAATTTACGAAAATTTTTATCCGCTTATTTGGTGGCGGCTCGGCAAAATTGAGTTTAACCGATCCCGATAATTTGGTTGAAACTGGTATCGAAATTGAAGCCCGTTTGCCTGGTAGACGTGAGCAGAGTTTGGGTTTGCTCTCTGGTGGTGAACGTAGTCTGACTGCGATTGCTCTTGTTTTTGCGCTACTGCGCGTTTCCCCAACCCCTGTTTGTGTGATGGACGAAGTGGACGCGATGCTGGATGAAGCTAATGTAGGACGTTTTAGAGATATGCTGGTTGAGTTGAGCAAGGATGTGCAATTTATCGTGATTACGCATAATCGTAACACCGTCCAAGCCGCAGATGTGATTTATGGCGTAACGATGGGGCGCGATTCGACCAGTCAGATTATTAGTTTGAAGTTGGATGAAGTAAGCGATGAGATGTTAGGGGTGCGGTAGCCAGTGTTCAGTTTTCCGTAATCAATATGACAATATCGACATATTAATAAAAAAGCCCCCGTTTTCTTTATGAAGAAAACGGGGGCTTTTTGTTTTACTGATTACTGGATACTACTTACTGATTCGGTTGTACAGGTGCTTGTTGTCCACCATAAATTTCAGCTAAAACCTGTTGTAGATCAGGGTCTGTGGGGACATTATTTGCCCAAATTTCAAAGGTTTCGATGGTGTACTCTTCGCGCACTTCTGCCAGCCATTCCTGGAAGGCAAGATCACGCGCACGCTGATAGGTGTTTTCGTCGAGGGGGCGGTTTTCTCGTCCCAGCAATTGGATAACGTGGAAGCCAAAATCGCTTTCTACAACTTCACTGATTTCACCAAGTTCGAGCGCGAAAGCTGCATTTGCAAAGGGTTCTACCATCATCTCTTTTGTAAACCAGCCAAGATCACCGGCGTTGAATTCTGCGCTAGGGTCAACAGATGCTTCTGCTGCAACTACGCTGAAATTTTCGCCTGCGAGGAGACGTTCTCGGACGATGGCGGCAAGAGCTGCATCGTCTAATAAAATATGGCGCGCCCAAATATATTCGCTTTCATGTGGCAGGTCAGCCGTAATCTCATCGTAGAGTTTGGCATAATAAAGGCGCGATTCAAAAAGGAAACGGAAATCTTCTTCAGCTAAGCCAAAATCCTCGTAAAGGGGCAAAGTATCTTTATATGCCTGTTCATAGCCCTCGAGGGTGTAGGGAGTTGCCGTTGGTGCGGGGATGTCTACAGTAGGGATCGCTTCTACCGTTGGCTCTGCTGTTGGTTCGACCTCTTCTGCTTGAGTTGCGGTTGGGGCGGGGGTAGATGTGGCGGATTCGGTCGGTGTTGGGGTAATGGTAACAAGTTCAAGTTGTTCGGGCGAGAGCGTCGAATATTCCAAGACAAAGGGTGTTGCTGTTGCAGGTGGAACTGGCGTCCCCTCAGGGAAGTAGTTTAGAAAGGCACGTAGCTCATTTTCAACATCTTCTTCCGAGACAGTGATTCCGTAATTTGCGGCTTCATACTTATAGATCAATTCGTTGATCATTGTCTCAAGAACATCCTGACCAATTTGCAGCGGTTGGGTTAAGCGTGTTTCAATCGGTTGAAGCTGTGACCCAACATCCATGCCGTATTGTGCTAATTGGGCATATTGGAGATATTGATTGATCAGATTTTCGCGGTCTAGACGAACCCGAGCTTCAAATTGGGAGATGGTAATTTTTTCATCATCGACCGTTGCAACCGCCTTCTGTTCTTGGAGAATGGTTTCATTTATATATCCATAACCAATTAAAAGAACGATAACGAGAACAACACCTATGGCAATATTGCGGACAAGAGCAGCTTGTTTTTCTTCACGCTCTCTTCGTGCAACAAATTTGTTTTTTGACATAATTTACCTTAAAAAAAGAAAAGGGGCATGGGATGAACCATGCCCTTTTTTGTGATAGTGGTTTAGCGGCCCTCTTCCCAATATTTGCCTGTATAAGGCAATAATGCGATGTGGCGAGAGCGTTTGATTTCTCGGGCAAGTGAGCGCTGATGACGAGCGCAGGTGCCTGTTTGACGACGAGGGCGAATTTTGCCATCCTCGGTGATTAATCGGCGCAACAAGTCTGTATTCTTATAGTCGAGATCGACATTTTTATCAGTGCAAAACTGACAGACCTTGGGGCGCGAAAAAAAGCGAGGGCGTCGCTTAAAAGAACTTTTTTTATATGCGGACATTGCTAACTCCAAGTAAATTTAACTAAAACGGAAATTCGTCTTCTTCAATAGCAGGTGGGGTTTCTTCAGGAGCGTTATCATTGCTTTGGTCTTTGTCTCGTCGGTCGCTGAGCATGGTCATTTCGTTGGCAACCAATTCAACAGTGGTGCGTTGCTGACCTTCTTTATCTTCCCAGCGTCGGGTTTGAAGTCGTCCTTCAACATAAACCTGCTGTCCTTTGCTAAGAAACTTTTTGCAAATTTCAGCAAGGTTTCCCCAAGCAACAACTTTGAACCACTCAGTTTCTGAGCGACGTTCGCCGCTGGAGCTATTCCAGGATCGACTGACTGCGACAGAGAAAGTTACCACCGGGCGACCAGAGGGAGTATATCTCATCTCTGGATCACGACCAAGATGACCGATGATCATAACTTTGTTCAAACCTCGACTCATGAGAAACTCCTTATTCTAAAAAAATCCAATAAGCTTAGTTGACGAGTACGAACATATAACGCATAACAGGCTCAAGAAGACGCAATTTGCGTTCCATTTCTGTTATTGTAGCGGGGAGCATACTGGCATGGATCAAAAAATATTGACCTTCAAGTTGTTTGCGGATCATATAAGCCATCTTACGACGACCCCAATTATCCACTTTCTCAACCTTGCCATCTGATTCGGTGATCCAACCTTTGATTTTTTCGAGAGCCTCGTTAAAAGCAGTCTCATCCAAATCAGGATGGAGTATGCAAGTTAATTCATAATTACGCATGTGGGAGGAACCTCCTTTCCCTGGGATTGCCCCCCGTCAACGCCGTCAGCGCGCAAGGAGCGGAAAGAAGCATATCGCACGGGATATACTTTTTAATTGAACGGGTCGGATTTTAGCATAGAGTGAGCATTTTGGGAGGGGCAATTTCATAAATCACGAATATCTCGAATTTAACGAATACCACGAATAGTAAAAAAGAGTTTTAAATGGTGAGTTGTTATTTGAGACGAATCAATTCACTTTTTGGATGAAAGAGCTTCCACGAGAACCAATATTCATCAGAAAACGCGACAGGGATTAAGTCTGCTTTGATTTCACCACTAAGATATTTTCCGCGGATATCCCAAGTAGTTTCTGTTGCTCTGTCGAACAGTGCGTTTTTGTGTGTCAGTGTGATTTCTAAGTTTTTCTCTTCAAGGCCATTCATAAAAGCATTGATCGTATTTTTGAAGCCGACCAGGAAAATGCCCAACTCTTCGTTATTAACGATACCCTGTGGTAGGACTTCTTCCTTAAGATATACCACTTGCGGATTGGCGATTTTGTCAGTGATACCAACCACATGCGTGCGGGCGGGGAAGGATGTGTCGCGTTCTTTGGCTGATATCCCTGGCGTTGATTCGGATGCGACGATCTTCTTCCAAATGCCCGGAATGGGGAGCTCAAAATCCTTGAAATCTTTCTCGGTGACCTTGGCCACAGCCGGCAAAGGGTCGATTTTCTTCACTTCGCTCCATGGCAGGATTTGGAAGGGAAGCATGGTCAGGGTATGCGGATGTAGCTCCCCGATAATGGATTCAAAAGTCGCCTGCTGGAAGAAAGTCTTCGTTTTGCGGTCAGCCACGATCATATTTGCGCCTTTGAATGAGCCAACAAAGAGTGGCCCGATATCGGTCACATCGAAGGGGATGATACTGCGACACATGGCGCAATAAGTCAGCGCAACAATGCGCTCGCCAAAGCGGTCGTTGACGATATGATGGTGAACGACATAATCCAAGGGATAAGCTTTAGTCACTCCTTCATATTCGATCACGGCTAATTGCATCTCTTCCTCGATGGGTAGGCTTTCGATATCTTCGGCCATTTCAGGGTAGTCCACTGCGGGGAAGGCGTTCTCTTGATGCATTCGGTACGAGAGCACAACGGCTAAGCCCATAATGATGAGTGGAAGAATGACAAAGGTTGGAAAAGATCCATGCACAAGGGTTATATAGATTGTCCATAGCAGTGACATGATGAAGATCGTCCAAACGATGGGCTTGCGAATGAAGTAGTGGTAATAGAGCCATTCCACGGGGAATACTTTAATGAGTGCCATATAAATGGCGGCTGTACCTATTATTAAGGATATTAGAGCCAGTGAATAGAGAATAGGGATCATGTTTTACTCCGATAGGTTGTAAAATACTAGCACTTTATATCATACCTTAGGCTTATTATTGTCGCCTACAGCGATAACCAGATTCCCCTTCTTTCGCCCTGTTTCAACATATTTATGTGCTTCGACAATTTCTTCCAGTGGATAGCTTCTATCAATAACCGTTTTTAATTCCCCTGCCTCGATTAGTTTTCTGAGAAAAATCAAGTCTTTGACTGTTCCACTGGCTGTCTGCATTATGACTTTTCTTTTGCTTGTCATTTTCACCCATAACCCTCGGATCATCTGTGAAAGTGGATTGGCTAAAAGATAAGTTCCATTTTTTTTGAGTACTTTATTGCTTTTTGAAAAGGAAATTTTGCCGATTATGTCAAAGATAATATCGTAGACTTGATTGCTTTTGGTGAAATCTTCTTTGGTGTAATCAATAACATAATCTGCACCGATCTCGCGCAAGATTTTCAGTTTTTCTCCGCTGTCCACAGCGGTCACTTCAGCCCCAAAATATTTGGCGAGTTGCACGGCAAAAACACCGATGCTGCCGCCTGCGCCGTTGATTAGAATCTTTTCTCCGCCCTGAATTTCTGCCAATCTCAGAAAATGAAGAGCATCTCTGCCTCCAAAAGGAACAGTAGCCGCTTCTTCGTAGCTCATATTCGTCGGTTTTATCGCTATACCCCCTTGCATATCTTCAGGTGTTTCTGGCAGGCAGATATATTCAGCATTTGTGCCAAAAGCCATGCCCGCAACACCAAAAACCTGATCTCCGACTTTGAAGCCCCTTACATCTTTGCCCATTGTTTCAATTTCTCCAGCCAGCTCAGTCCCCGGGATAGTATTCTCTTTTGGCTTTCTGAATCCCAACCACAAACGCATGGGTAACGATAAGAAGATGGGGAAATCGAGACTACGTGTCTCGCAATCTCCCGCAGTGACCGTTGATGCAATTATTCTTATAAGCACTTCATTCTCTTTGGGCGTAGGTTTTTCTACATCTCCGAGCTGAAGAACGTTTGGTGGTCCGTATTTTGTCCAGAGTATTGCTTTCATCAGGTATTCCTTATATGCATGTGAAATGCTTCGATGGGGAAATGTCAATCAAGGCCATGTAAATGGTGGCCGTTCCAGTGAGTAGGGAAATAAGTGCCAAGGTGTAGAGAATAACGATCATGTTCTACTCCATTTCAGGGACAAGTAAGACTTTACCACCTGTCATCTGATTTTGATATTCTTTCACAGCTTTTTGAGCTTCAAAGAGTGGGTAGCGTTCTCTGACTTCACTTTTGAGATCTGTCGTCAATAACTTTTGCGCGCGCTGCCAGAGTTGCAGGCTTTGAAGCAGATTCTTTTTGCCCATCCACGATGTCAGCCAGAAACCATCGACGGATTTGCCCTGAAAAATCAGGTCGCCGGGATCCGCCTGGGCAGCTTTGAAAGAGAGCCCACCATACACGGTCACTTTGCTGTGATGTGGCATAGCGTTCAGTACTTGCAAGGTCAAGGGCCCGGCAACGGCATCAAAAGCTAAATGAGCTTGATGTTGCCTGCAAGTTTCTTTCAGCTCTTTTGAAAAATTGGTGTCCGTGCTGTTTAGGATGATCTCTGCTCCTATTTTTTTGAGCAGGTCAGCTTGTGCTTCTCTGCGAACGATGTTGATGATTTGTATTCCATTGTTTTGAAAGATGCGATTGACCATTTGTCCAAGTGCACTTGCTGCTGCGGTTTGGACAATGATTTTGTTTTTCCCTGCTTTGGCAATGTCCAAAAATGCCATCGCCGTTAATGGATTAACCGCAGACATGGCACCTTCTTCCAGACTCACAGATGAAGACAAGGGGAACGCCAGCGTCGTACTTGTGACCACGTATTCAGCCCAAACGCCATCACCTTCTCCTTGACTGACACATGCAACGTGCTTCCCCATGAGATAGCGCCCCATCATCCCGCTGCCAACAGCGACGATCGTGCCTGAGCCTTCAAAACCCGGCACTGTAGGTGTTTTTTTCTTGAAACCATAAGAGCCTTCAAGAAAAGCAAGATCAGAAGGGTTGATGGGACTGGCAGCAACTTTTACAAGAACTTGGTTGGGCCCAGGCTTGGGAATAGGTCGATTTTCAACACGCAGTGCCTCAACGCCTGAATAGGAATCGAGCACAACGGCGTTCATTTCTTCGGGGATTTGTGAGGTTGTCATATTTTTTCTCCATACGAATAAAAAGAAACTGTCCTAGATGTATTCTGAAAGCTCAGATATTTTTCTCAAAACAACAGTTTGGTATTTTTTGTCTAATTTGCTTTTTTTGATTAGGTCTTGCCAAAAATTTTCTGTAACAACGATGTCAGCGTAGGGCAGAGCTATCATTAGATATCGAAGATCAGCCCAATCGTTCTCGTCAATTTTTTTGTCTTGTTGAATATTTCGCAGCGTAACTAGCATAGACTCAACATTTAGTGATGGTATGTTTTCGAAGAATGCTATGGCTGTTTCATTGCCTTCTATAAGAATATCAGATAACGAATAGCCATAGATAGCAAGCGCCTTGTCGAAAATTTCTTTTGTATCGGGCCTTGTGAAATAATCAGAAATAAACGTTTTTCTAAATTGTTTTTTGTTCAAGGGTTTTGTTAGGATTCGCGCATTTTTGTTCAAAAGAGAAAAGTGTTTTATGCCCTGTAAGTACCCATTAATACCCTTTTCAAATTCTTTTTCATCATAGGCGTTTCCTGTTAGAAAAGAGTACAGATTTTCGGGAGTATGTACTAAAGAAGGCAAATGTTCTTGCAAAAAGTCAATTGGGAAACCAGTAATTGCTGACAATCTATCTAGTATTTTTTTGGGATCAATACCAAAAATAAGTGAAATATCACGGACAAAAATTTTGGGTGGTGTCGGAATAGAATGATTAAATAATAATGCGCTAGCCTTTTGAATTTCAATTGGAGCAATATCATCAACTAATGCCATTCCCCAGCCCTTGGACAGCAAGGTCATGGTTTGTGCTAATTTTTCTTTTCTGTCTTGATTTTTGATTTTTAGAGTTTCTACAAAGTGATAAAATGATAAAGGGAGGCGAACAATATCTTTCTCAGTGAGTTTGATAAGTGTTTGAAAAACTTCTTGATATTTTTCCCCATCTGGGTGTTTATGATGTGCGCGTGCTAAATCAATCCAATGATTTTGGTCTAAATAAATATATAAAGGTTTTTTATTCATCACATCTCAACGCCGCAACCCCCAACGCCTGCGTCTGCTCGCCTCGCCCCGTATTCCAAGTAATCACCAATTCCTCCTTCGCTCGCGTGATGCCTACATATAATAAGCGTAAGCGCTCCTTCACATAATCTATGCGGGCCGCAAGGGTGGTTTGCCCCTCGCTGTACCAATCGTATTCGCCTGTCTGGGTGGCGGCATCTAGTTGGGCTAGGGCTTCGGCTTCTAAATTCAAATTGTCGCGCAAAAACCACTTCTCCGAAATATAACTATCATTCCCCGCCCCCGAAGGAAAAGTATAATTATTCACCGAAGTCAAATAAACGCGGTCCCACTCCAGCCCCTTCGCCTTGTGCATGGTCGCCACGACCACTTTTCCCTTATGGTTGGATGGGTCAAAACCGCTATCCTCCGCCGAAAAACCGATAAATTTACGCTGATTTTTCGCAATCACCGCCAACTCGCCCGTCAACTCTGGCAAGCGCCAATCGAGATGGTCATTTTGCGCCTGTTTTAGCACCAACGCCAATTTATGCGCCAACGCCAAATCTGCGGCTTCGCTAAAAAGATCTTGCGCCAGGGTCAGGATTAATTGATCGATGGGAAGCGTGACCGCGTCCAGCCATCTTGTGACTGTTTCTCTGAAAAGCAGAATCTCTTCGATGATTTCCTCCGACTCGTCCGTGTCTAAACTTGAAAGCCATTCATCAGCGTGGGAGGGGGCGAGGAGCATTTCCGTTTTCCCCGTCTTGCGAATCAGCGCGGTGACGTATTTATACAACTCGGCGTACTCTTCATCTTCCTTCCATTCCCTGCGCCAAACGCGATAGACTGTTGCCAATTTTCGCGCAGATTGTGGGTCAGAAAGATATTGGATGATATTCCCCAACGCGCCAGCCGTCTGCCGCGTAGACTGCGTGGATGTGAGCAACTCGACCACTTCTATCTCTTCTTTTTTGAGTCTATCGGCTAATTCTGCGCCGCCTTTATTATAGGGGGTGAGAATGGCGCAGGTTTTATCTTCGTTTTCTCCCAACCATTTTTTGACCGATGTAACGATGGCGTTTGTCTCTTGCTCGGGGCTGAATCCTTTGTTGATGAGATGCACCCCAGCCCAATTCAAGGGCGGATTCGGTTGTGGATCGTTCGGGGCAGTCGGTTTAATGATGGGTGTCCCCAACGCGTCACGGACACTCTCGTTCGGATGCTCATCCATCACAAAATTAATCAGTTGATTTGCCAAATCAATAATAGCGGGTTGCGAACGCCCGGATTCGGGGAGTTCCCGCTGATAATCGGCTTCGTGAGTAATGAAATCACGCAAAAGTTGCGGATTTGCAGTGGTAAAAGTCTCGAAAATTGCCTGATTAGGGTCGCCGACACGCACCCAGTTTCCACTCGAAAGAAGGCGCAGAATTTTCTCTTGGGTCTGGCTGGAATCTTGGGCTTCGTCTTCGAGAATATAGGGGAAACGATATTGCAGACGCTCACGGAAATCGGGGTCGCGTTCGAGGAGATCGAGGGAAAGGCGAATGAGATCGTCAAAATCGACCGCGCCTCTATAGGCGAGGGCGCGCTGATAATCGGTGTAAATGGTGAGACCCATTTCGGCGAGGGGGAGCGGCGCGGGCTGGTCAGCGAGTTGGGCGTGGAGATGCTCGGGCATAATTCGACGATCTTTTGCAGAGCGGATGAAGGCGTTGGCGAGGCTCTCCAGCGTGTAGGGGAGCTGTTGTCGGCGCACCCAATCGGCTTTAGATTCGTCCATTTCGGGGTCAAAATATTCATCAAGGGCGTGCGGGTTTGCCGCCAGCCAAGCATTAACCGCTTCACGGCGAATAAAATCGGCTTCGCGCTGGTCGATGATGCTAAATCGCTCTTCCAGCCCGACCACGCCAGGTTTTTCGCGGACAATATCGTGCGCCAGCCCATGCAGCGTGCGGACTCTATAGCCAACGCGTGGCAATAATCCGCGCGCGGTAATGAATTCATTGATTCTATTAGAGAAGTTATCCACCGCAGAATTAACGAGCGTCACGATGAGAACTTCTTGCTCTGTGTCTAATACGCCGCGTCCAATAATTTCGGCGGCAAGGGCAGAGAGGGTGAAGGTTTTGCCTGATCCCGGCACGGCAGAGATTCCCATTGTGCCGTGGGTGTAGGCGAGTATTTTTTCTTGGGAGGGGCGGTAGGTGATGGTCATTTTAGTCTCTTGGTTTGGTGGTCGATTTGTTTTTTTAATTTAAACACGAAGGGCACGAAGAAGCACAAAGGAAAGCTTTTTGTTTTTTCTTTGAGAATCGCTGTGACCTTTGTGTTTATAGCTTTACGCGAGTTTTTATTATTTCGTTCGTGATAAAGTTCTTCTATTCTAACGCATAGGCTTGGCAAAAATCAGTGCTTTCGACTACACTCCTATTCTAATCTGAAAATAGGTGAAATTATAGAAAATGCACATTCTCATCATCCATCAAGCCTTTGCCGCTATCAACGAACCGGGTGGCACGCGTCATCATGAACTCGCACGTTATCTTGTTCAGCACGGGCATCGCGTCACGATTATTGCCAGCCCCGTCAGCTATATCACGGGAGACGCACCGCCTTCATCAGCGGGGCAAATCGAAGAAGGCATCACCATCATCCGCAGCTATGTTTATCGCGCGCATCATAAATCTTTTGTGCATCGCGTTTTTGCCTTTCTCTCTTTTATGATTTCTTCTTTTGTGGAAGGATTAAAAGTCAAAGATGTGGATTTGATTTGGGGGACGTCTCCGCCAATTTTTCAGGGGATTACAGCTTGGGCATTGGCGCGTTTAAAACGGATTCCCTTCCTTTTTGAAGTCCGTGACCTGTGGCCTGCTTTCGCTATATCGGTTGGAGTGCTGAAGAACAGCATCCTGATCGGGGCATCTGAGTGGCTGGAGCGATTCCTTTATCGTGCTGCAGATCGGGTCATGGTCAACAGCCCGGGGTACGTTGACCACGTTCAGGACTTGGGCGCGAAGCGGGTCGAGCTCGTCCCCAACGGGGCAGATGCCAGGATGTTTGATCCTGCTCGACGAGGGGCATCCTTCCGACAATCCCATCAAATTAAAGATAAATTTGTGGTGCTATACGCGGGCGCGCACGGCTTCTCGAACGATCTCGGCGTGGTTTTAGATGCGGCAAAGAAGTTGGAGGGGCGAGCAATTGAAATCGTTTTACTGGGGGATGGAAAAGAAAAGGCGAGTTTGCAGACGCAGGCGAAAGAACTGGCTTTGAAAAATGTCACATTTATCTCCTCTGTGCCGAAGTCTGAGATGGCAGATGCGCTGGCGGCTTCGGATGCCTGCCTTGCGATTTTGAAGCCGATCGAGTGGTATAAGGCGACTTATCCGAATAAGGTTTTCGATTATATGGCGGCGGGGCGGCCGGTAGTTTTGGCGATTGATGGCGTAGTTCGCAAAGTGGTGGACGCGGCGAAATGCGGTGTTTTTGTTGAGCCGGGTAATGTAGATGCCTTGGTTACGGCGATTGTAGAATTAGCGGATGACCCAGCGCGTAGCCAGGAAATGGGCTTGGCAGGACGAGCGTATATTGAAGAGAATTTTGATCGTGCTACGTTAGCAGAGGAGTTAACGGGGATTTTGGAAGAAATGGTGGATGGGGATTAATGCGTTGGTGCTTTAATCTCTAAGACGCGAAGCGCGCGAAGAAAAAAAACATATTTTACGATTTTAAATCTCTAAAAAACTTGGCGTTCTCTGCGTCTTGGCGGTTACAAATATCTTTCACCCTTTTTTCTTTTACGAATTTCTTTAGTGGGAATACCATAGGCGACAGTGAATGGGGGAATGGCTTTGTTAACAAGCGATGCCGCCCCAACAACGCTATGCTCACCAATTTGGATCCCATGCAAGATAGTCGCACCGATGCCGATAGCTGCATGTGTGCCGATTGTGCAATCTCCCCCGACAATGACTCCTGGTGCAAGGCTGGAAAAATCGCCCATGCTGGTGTCGTGGTCAAGTGATACATTGGTATTTAGGATGCATCCACGTCCGAGCGCAGAGCCAGTGTTGACAGAAACGCCAGCCATCACGACTGTCCCTTCACCGATTTTCACATCTCTGGCGATAATTGCCTTTGGATGAAGTGCGCTTAGAATTTTAAGTTTAGAAAAATTCTCTTTTATGCGTGCGGTAACGGTAGCACGCGTAAAGTTATCTCCAACAGCAATGACGATGCCTTTAAGAGCGTGTTTTTTAACTAGAGCGGGTAAATCTTTCTCTGACCCTAAAAGTGGATAGCCTAAAACCTCTTGTACTTTATCGTCTTCTGCCAATACGCCGACAAGATTATTTTTCCCCTCCAATTGCAGGATGTCAACACTAACTTTGGCATGGCCGCCTGCGCCAATGACGATGATATTTTCCATAAGTCTTTGCTCCTTAGGCAAAAGTGTAGCATATTTTGGGAAGTGCGTATTGTGAGCTTACTTCGCCACGCCACCATTTAGCCAAAATTTTCCTTAGCCAAGCCGCTACAGGGATTTCTAAAGAGATATAAAAAATAATCTTCCTGAGTTTGTCTTATTTGTCTATATTGCGAGTATAATAACTTTGTTCTTTTGATTTTGCTTCCCCACATTTATGGAGAATAATATGTTTGATCTAATGCTTCAAATCATGGGTTTATTGGCTCTATTCGTAGGCCTTTTTCTAGGTTATCGCCGCTGGATTGCGCCACGAGCTGATAGTTTATCCAGACAAGGGCAAGGGCTTCTACTCTTGCTGATTTTGACGATGGTGGGCGGTTTTATAGGCAGCTTTGGTTGGTGGGTTGATGATCCCCGAACTTTTTCTTGGGATATACCTCCTTGAGCTGGGCGCATGTTGGCTTCGGCTGCATGGGCTTTTACAGTAGCTGGTTTGATGGCATTGCAAAAGCCGATCTATGAAAGAGTTCGGCTTTTGTTGTGGATGTTGTTTGTTTATCTTGTGCCATTGGCTGCTGTAATCTTTCTCTTTCATTTGGATTATTTTGATTTCCAGGCTCCAATCGTATATACGTTTTTCATCATTGTCATTACGATGATAACGGCAAGCTCCTGGTATTTGTACCGTCAACCCGAGATTGTAGCCAAAGCTGAAGAAATGCCTTCCAGCGTAATTGTTAAAAGCTGGCTTTCTCTCATTATTTTGGTGATTGGTGCATGGGGAGTCGCCTTATTTATCACGGATAGCGGTCCGACAAAATTGATCTGGGTCTGGGCAGGCGATTTGCTCTCCAGCCGCTTGATTGGCGCAATGCTTTTAACTATTGCAACGGGAGCATGGTACAGCAGAAATAATGCTGATACAGCCAGAGTGATGCTGGCGACTTTATTTACCTATGCTGTTGGGATTGCCTTAGCCAGTGCGTGGTTTGTGTTTTTTGGCAAGCCAGTGGTAACGTCATATTTGATCGTGTTTGGCATTATGGGGATCGTTACGGGACTATTACTGGTTGGGGATAAGGCGCATCTGATTACAGAATAGTGGTGAAGAGAAAAATCATTTACCCTGTCTCTGACAGGGTTTTTTATGCAACGAGCAGGTATAATATGCCCATTAAATTTGAATTGGGAGCTGCCTGATGGCAAAAGCAGAAATTTTCGCAGGAGACTGCGGGTATAACACAGAAGTTGAAGCAACTATGGATGAGAGCGTTTGCAAGCTGAGTATCTCTAGTGAATGCCCTCATATTATCAAAATGGCTGCGGAGATCCCAGAAGTTGAACCTTATGGAGAAATTTCTTTTAGGCGTGCCATGCCTAAAATCCACGAGGCGGGACATAAATATTGTACACATGCCTCATGCCCCGTTCCGGTGGGAATTATTAAAGCTGTTGAGGTAGAAGCAGGTTTGGCTCTGCCCACAAATCCGGTGATTAAGTTATCCTGATGTAGGAGGATAAGGTTTTTGCTGTAATATCAATCCGTCTTCTTAAAAAACAAGCAGCCCTGACAGGTTTTTAAAACCTGTCAGGGCTAGTTCTTAAAAACATTAGCGTCATTCGCTAATTCGCGAATATTCGCGTTGAAAAAATGTTAAAACTTCAAACATATGGGGAAAAATATTATTTTTCTATCCCTCAAACCGCCTCAACACCTCCGAAATTGCATTTGTCCCAAATTCCATCGCTGCAACGGGGACGCGCTCATTCGCGGCGTGGATTGTATTTATGAGTTCCCCAGGGATTTCTGTTGGTAAATAGCCATAAGTTTGAATGCCGATTCTTGAGAAGAAGCGGCCATCGGTCACGCCACTCAAAAGCATAGGAATTGGCGTACCACTTGGGTCCGCTTTTTGCAAAATATCAGCCAGCAGAGGGTAGAGCGTCATATCTGGTGTACCTGCGCCTTTATCGTAATGCGTGACTTCTAACTCAACATCATCACCTAATAACGCGCTCAACTCTGCCAGCATATCATCGGGCGTAAATTGGGGCAAAAGGCGACCATCTAAATCTACCGAAATTTCAGCGGGAATGACGTTGATTTTATTTCCCCCGCGAATGATATTGGGGCTAACGGTATTATGTAATAGCGGATTAATCAGCAATCCCTTATCTCCCAGTGCATCCAACACTCTGTCCGTAAAAGTGGGGTTGAGCAGCATTTTCATCGCTAAATTGGTCGGGAAGGTTAAAGAATTACCAATCGTGGAAAGCATTTGGTCTGAAACGGGCGTAATATGCACAGGCAAACGCTGATTTTCTAGCAAATTAAGCATTTTGGCTAATTTTGCGGTCGCTCCGCCACGTCTGGGCATAGAGCCATGCCCCGCTTTACCGCGCACGGTGGCGCGCACACTACAAATCTGCTTTTCCGCGACCATGACCGTATAAAATTTCTCGCCGCCCATTTCCAAACTCACCCCCCCGCCCTCGCCGATAGCGTATTTTACGCCATCAAACAATTCGGCGTGATTTTCGGTCAAAAAGCGTGCGCCGTGAGAGCCGTCCACTTCTTCGTCTGACACGATGGCTAAAATGATGTCGCCGGGCGGTTTTTCGCCAGCTTCGTGGGCGCGCAAAAGAGCCGAGACCATCATCGCGATCCCGCCTTTCATATCGAGCGCACCACGCCCCCAAATCATATCGTCCACAATTTTCCCCTCAAAAGGCGGATGGGTCCATTTTTGCCCCACAGTCGTCACCACGTCCACATGCCCGTAGAGCAAAAGTGGCGGCGCGTCACCTCGTCCTGGCAAACGCGTGATGAGATTGGGACGGTTTTCATCTTTGGCTAAGATGGTCGTTTTCAACCCCGCATCTTCGATAATTTCTTTGAGATACATAATAATCGCCTTCTCATTGCCGGGCGGATTAGTTGTATCGAAGCGAATTAGATTTTGGAGCAATTCAACGGGTTTTTGGTAGATGGGGGTGGTCATTTGTTTTCCTTTTTAGTGGGATGTGGAGCCGATATGCACGTGTTTTGGACTTGGTTTCCGATAGTGAGCGGATGTGAGGCGTGAGCTTTTCTTTAGGCAAGAAGAAGAACTGCATTGCATTTGCAAAATGCGTTGTAGTTCGGGGGTGGACAAGAATACTGATTAACTCGCGACGCAACGCAGCTAAAAGCAGATGCAGTGCATCACTATCATTTTGGGCAATAAGATGTTCACGCGGCGACAATGTTGACCAGCGGCACGCAAGCCTAAATCACGTGCGAATCGATGCACTTCATCCAGTAAATTGTGCTCTTTCTTTTTGAAGTCCACGCAGGGCGAAGAAGAGAATCGGAATTAATCCCAAATTGATGAGGGCAATTGCACTGAATACACCGGAGTATCCGAGATTGTCTACAAAGCGGGTGGCGAGGGCTTCACCTGCGCCGATGCCGATATTACCAACTGTCATCAGGATGGCAAACATGGAGCCGGCGATGCGTTTGTCGGTGATGCCCATTGAGAAGGTTGAGTAGACTGTCCAGTGGAAGGCGACTACGATGCCCCAGATTACGCCCACGACAAGAATGGTATTGATGCCGGTTGCTTTGCTAAAAATAAAGCCGCCAACCGTGACCATCGAAACGGTGCTGAGTGCCGCATTTCTGATGCCGATTTTGTTAATAAGCCAGCCTAAAATAAGTGCGCCAATGACCATGCCTAGACCTTTGAACATGCCGTAGCGACCAAGTATGGCGGGGCTGATTTGAAGCTCATCGCTCATATAAAGAGTGACGAGACCGTCTATGCCCTGGAAGGTTGTCCATGCTAGGATGATGAAGAAGATATAGAGCAAATAATTGGGACGAATGAGTTGTTTGAAGGCTCCCCAGTTGAATTTTTCACGTTGGGCGCGTTGATCTGGTTCTTTGACTTGGAAAACCATGATGAGCGGAAATAGAATAATGACACCCATTACTAAGAAAATTGCTGAAAATCCCATCCGCTCGGCGATGATGCCAAAAACGAGTGAAAGAATGATGAAGCCTGCCGCTCTACCGCCTGTCATCACGCTTTGAACGCGAGCGTGATCTTCTGGCTCGGTGATGTCTACCGCGAGGGCATCGGCGGTTGCGTCGAAGAGAGTCATCGCAGATACGGCGATGAGAACGACCGCTGTCATGGCACCAAATTGATCGGCAGGGCTAATCCAAAATGCAGAGCCAAAAGCCACCGCAGATAGAATCACGCCGAGTGCCATATAGGGGACTCTGTACCCTTTCCCGAAAAAGTTGACGCGGTCGCTGAGAATGCCAAATACCCACTTGAGCATGAAGGGGACGAGGGCTAATCCCGCCAGTGTGGCGATTTTGTCGGCAGGGATGCCTTCTGCGTTGAGATGGGGTTTGAAGAAGTTGAGTTGGTAGGCTTGGATGACGCCTTGCACAAAATAGAGTGCGCCGAACATATAGAAGAGAAAATTGCGGGATTTGTTAGTTTGCATGGGGAGAGTCTCCTTTGGGGTTTTCTTTAGATGATTGTACCAAAGGATGGAACGCAGATTTCACAGATTAGGCAGATTTGCGCGGATTTAAAAACTTTTGTTTTATAATTGGTGTGTTGTTAAAATTTTATGTTTATTTAAAATATTCGCGTCATTCGCAAATTCGCTTTTAGCGTAGCGACATTCGCGTTAAAAACTTAGGAGAAAAAATGATCAAAACCTACGACACCATCATCATCGGCTCCGGCGCGGGCGGGCTAACCGCCGCTGTAGCCCTCGCCCAAGCTGGGCAAAAAGTCCTCGTCTGCGAGCAACACGGTAAGCCCGGTGGGTGGACACATTCTTTCACTCTCAACGGATACCGTTTTAGCCCCGGCGTTCACTATATCGGCGGGATTGAAGAGGGCGGCTCGCTCAATCGTACTTATCGCGGGTTGGGCGTATCGAACCATCTTGAATTTTGCGAACTTAACCCTGAGGGATTCGATCATATCGTCATTGGCGATAAGCAATACGATTTCCCCAAAGGCAAAGAAAATCTCAAAGCCAAACTTACCGAATACTTCCCGCACGAAGCGAAGGGCATCGAAGGCTATATCGAAATGGTCGATAAAATGGTCGTTGGCGTAAACTCTTTGGGCAAAGTCAAAAATGCCAAAACTGCGGTCACGGCGGCGGGAAACTCCATGTCACTTTTGCGCTGGGCAACCCGTTCGGGGCAAGATTTAATCGAGCATTTCATCACCGATCCCATTTTGCGCGGCGTTCTCGCGGGGCAATCGGGCGATCACGGGATGCCGCCTTCGCAGGTGAGCGCATTTGTCCACGCCGGCATCACGCATCATTATTTCAACGGCGGCTTCTATCCGCGCGGCGGCGCATTCGCCATTCCCCGCGCCTTTCTTCGGGAGTTGAAGCAAGCCGGGGGCGAGATTCGTCTCCGTACTTCTGTAGAAAAGATTCTGATTGAAGATGGGAAGACGATCGGGATTCGTCTCGCAGATGGGGAAATCATCCATTCAAAAAATGTTGTTTCAAATGCGGATCCGGAAGTCACCTTCGGCAAATTAATTGGTCGGGAATCCCTGAGCCAAAAGCTCGTTAACAAGCTGGATCGCGTGACGTATTCGACCTCTGCCCTGAGCTTGTTTTTTGCAGTGGACATGGATCTCCGCGCCGCTGGGCTGGATTCCGGCAACTTCTGGTTCTACGATGACGAGGACGTGGGCGGGGCGTACGAAGATGGTCTGACAGATGCCGTGCTAAAAGCCGAGATGCCCAGCTCGATGTTCTTGACGGTGACAACGCTCAAAGATCCCTCAAAAATGCACGGCGGACACCACACCTGCGAAGCCTTCACCTTTGTAGATTATGGTGCGTTCGAGCAATGGTCGAATTCAAGAAAAAGTGACAGGCCCGCTGGCTACGAAGCAGAAAAAGAAGAATTGGCAGAAAAATTATTTAGAAAATTAGAGAAGCATGTGCCGGGGATCAGTAAAAATATCGTCTTCTGGAGTTTAGCGACCCCACTGACGAATGAACACTATCTCAATGCGACACGCGGTAACCAATATGGAATCTCGAAAAGCAGGCGGCAGGTGGGGCCGGGCGCGTTTCCGATTAGGACAGAGATTGACGGGTTATTCTTGTGTGGGGCGAGTACGCTCAGTCATGGCGTTGCCGGTGTGACTGCCTCAGGCATTGCCGCGGCAAAAAGCATTTTGGGATGCAAAACATCTGATTTATTTACTCAAAATGGCGCAGAAATGAAGATTTATCCCTCTGATGATATTTCGGCATGGCCCGAAAATTTACAAGATAGGATTGAGCGAGGCAAAGAGAAATAAGCGCAAGAAATAGAACGCGGATTTTACGGATTTAACAGATTTACACGGATTTTTAAAAGCTTTTAAATGTTTTTGAAATCTGCGTAGATCTGCCTAATCTGTTGAATCCGCGTTCTGTCTTTTTACCATCGTGATAAAATCTCCCTCATGAAAATTTTCCTTGATTCCATCGGCTGTAGACTCAATCAAGCCGAAATAGAACGTATTGCCCTTCAATTCCGCGCCGCGGGGCATGAGATAGTCGGCACCGCTGAAAATGCGGATATAGCAGTCGTCAACACCTGCACCGTGACTCGCAACGCCGCCGCAGATTCGCGCAAGGTTATTCGGCGTGCTACCAATGCAGGGATAGAAGAAATTATCGCCACAGGTTGCTGGGCAACGATGGAGCCTGAAAAAGCGGCTGAACTTTCACGCCACGTTGTTCATAACGATGAAAAAGAAAATTTAGTTGCTAATTATCTTAACCTTAAACCTGAGATCTTCGACCTTGAGCCTCTAGAAAGAATTCCGCTTCCCGGATACCGCGCTCGTACCCGTGCCTTCATCAAAGTGCAAGATGGCTGTGATAATGAGTGTACTTTCTGCATCACAACTGTTGCGCGTGGGGCAGGGATTTCGCGTCCCCTTGATGAAATCATCACCGATATTCAATCTGCGGTGGCTGGTGGAGCGAGAGAAGTTGTTTTGACAGGCGTGCATCTTGGGTCGTGGGGACAAAATTTCAGCAACGCTCCTGATTTGAGCTTGCCACTCTCCAAGTTAATTAAATCCATCCTTGCGCAAACCTCTGTCCCTCGCCTGCGTCTTTCTTCTTTAGAGCCGTGGAATATAGAACCGGACCTTTTCGAACTCTGGCGCGATCCACGTTTGATGCCTCATCTTCATCTTCCTCTACAATCGGGGAGTGATAGTGTTTTACGCAGAATGAGACGTAATACCACGCGAGAGGAATTCAGAGCTTTAGTCGCCTCTGCTCGTGCGGTTATGCCCAATGTGGCTATCACCACCGATATTATCGCTGGCTTCCCTGATGAGAGCGAGGAAGAATTCGCCGAAACCCTGGAATTTGTGCGTGAAATGAATTTTGCAGGTGGGCATATTTTTACTTATTCCCCGCGTGAAGGCACACCTGCCTCTCGAATGAAAAAACAATTAGATAAGAAAACCCGCAAGTCGCGCAATGCTAAATTGCGGGAAGTTTTTACAGAAATGGAACTGAATTACCGTAATAAATTTATCGGTGAAAAAACGGATGTTTTATGGGAATCCAGCAAAGAGTTAGAAAGCGGTGATTTTCAAATGCAGGGATTGACGGGGAATTATCTGCGTGTCCGAGCGACAGCATCCGAGCCGAGATGGAATCAGGTTGATAAGGTTTCTTTGGTCAAAATAGATGAGGACGTGGTTTTAGGGGAAATTCTTTAGCCACGGATTACACAGATTTCACTAATATAAGAGCAAAAACCCGAGTAAGTCGTGAAATCAGTGGCTAAGTTTTTATTAATTCGCTTAAATCTGATTTCAAAATCCTCTCCAGCTCCCCAAAATTCTCCTCGCGGGTCTCAAGAAATAAAAAGCCAAAAACGGGAAACTCTCTATAATCAATCTTTCGTAACTCGAGCGAATTTTCGAAATTCGCCAAGAGCGCGTCATAATCAAACTCAGCGATTTCTTCGCCTGCGCAGCCTGTTGAATTATCTAGTACCACCAAGCTGTAGAGTTTTCCCGCTCGTGTAGATAGGATTTCATCCCAATCAGGTTTTTTGTTTTCAAAATAATAAACATAAGGATTAAATCCATAAGCAGACGCGGTCATATCTGCTGTTGTGCACCAGCCTCCAAAACGGAGAGGATTAACTTCGATGGGGACAATCTGACCTGTCTCTGTGCGCCGCACTTCAACGTGGACAGGGAAATTGCTCATCTTTGCCAAACTGCCAATTTTTTGAAGCCAATTTGTGAAATCGCCTAAATTTTCTTCAATCACTTCTTTTGATGTGATGTAAATTCTATCGCTGACATCATTCGCTGAAGAAAAGAGATGTTTGTAAATCCCTAAAATTATAGGCTTTCCATTCTCATTAAAATAAGCATCAAAAGCAAATTCTTCGCCTTCTATATTTTCTTCAATGATGAAGCTAGTTGTATCTAAAACTTCAGCGGGATAAAGTTCATCTTTTTGTGCGGTCTCTGCTTTTATCGCCGCTTTTACCTCTTTCCATTCTTCGACGGATGAAACTTTATGTACGCCTAAGCTGAAAAACCCCACGTTGGGTTTGATGATGAAGGGGATGGGAATTTTATCGATAACTACATCATCTAATTCAGAGAAAGCGACTTCTTGAAAATAAAAGTCGGGGAGCATCGGGCGCATCAATTCACGAAACTTTGCCTTATTTTTGAATGTCTCGATTTTGGCAGGCAGATCGGTGAAGGCTAAGTTATCTGCGATCCAGCCAATTGCATTTTCAGAGTTGGTGTAAATTCGTGTGTCAGCGTTTGCGCGTATCCAGTTTGTCGCGTTTTGTTCAGATAAAAGATTATCGGCGGCGCCTAAGCCAAAACCACGGGTGGCTTCGGTATCTACAATGGGGATGTTAAATTTAATACTGGTTTCTTTCAAGAAATTCGAAAGATAGGGTTTATCTACAAGAATCATTTTTTCTCCGTTTTTTTAACACGAATGACGCGAACAGGCAAATTACGCGAATAAAAGCTTAAAAATATTCGTGCAATTCGCTCATTCGTGAAAAGTCACGTTAAATTTTTATACTTACCTTAGTGTGGGGTACTTTCAACTTTCCGCTTTCACCCTTCAACTTGCTCTGGCTTTTCCCCAAAATACTGATAATAGCGCACCTCAAGAGCCCCATTAAATAATTTCCGTGTTTTATTCGGGCGCGCGCGCTTGAAATAATCAGGGAACTTTTTGTCCGCCGTCAGTACATAGAGTGACCAGCCCAACTTATTTCTGAAAGTTTTATGCAACGAAATATAGATATTGTTCAACTCAGCGTATCCACCCATTTTCACGCCGTAGGGGAAATTTGAAACCACAATGCCATGTTCTTGGTCGATCCACAACTCTTTTATATCTTTTTGCTCAAATACGATGTCTTTTGCAACGCCCGCCGCCTTTGCATTAGATTTGCTGGCATAGATCATTTCTTCGTCAATATCGTAGCCGAAAAGATTTAAATCTTTATCGGATATGATGCTGGAGCGCGCGTGGTCTCTGGCTTGCTTCCACGCAGTAGACGGAATTCGGTCCCAATCTTCTGATGCGAACGCCCGATTCAGCCCGGGCGCAATATTGCGCCCGATCATCGCCGCTTCGATGAGTATTGTGCCAGACCCACACATCGGGTCAAGCAATAAGCGCTCATCTCGCCAAAAACTGAGTTGAACAAGTGCCGCCGCCAAAGTCTCTTTCAGTGGTGCTGGTCCCGCGTGGATTCTATAGCCGCGCCGATTTAGTCCTGTGCCAGAGGTATCGAGAGTCAGTGTAGCTATATCTTTGCGAATTGATACTTTTACGGGGAATTCCGCACCATCTTCCTGAAACCAATTTGTGTCATATTCATCACCCAAACGCTCCACGATCGCCTTTTTGACAATAGATTGGCAAGCGGGCACACTTTCTAAGGTTGAATTTACAGAAACACCATTAACGGTGAATATGCCGTCTTCTTCGATCCACTCTTCCCAGGGGAGGGCGTAAGTGCCTTCGTAGAGCGTATCAAAATCTTTGGCTTCAAATTCGCCCATTTTGAGCAAAATACGGTCAGCAGAGCGGAGCCATAAATTGAGAGTCGGAATATCTTCTGGCGTGGCTTCAATTTCAACTTTCCCGTTTGAAACGTGTACATTGTGAAAACCAAGAGCTTGTAACTCGCGTTTAACGACGGCTTCTAGCCCGAAGGAGAGGGTAGCGATGAGAGTGATTTTATTTTTCATGAGAGGGTATCTTTTTTGTATTGGGTAAGGGATAAAAAATGTTAATTTCGTTTTTTAACACGAATTTTACGAATTGGCGAATAACGCGAATTTAAAATGATAAGGGTTTTGTTCATCAAACCTTTATGAGGGTAAAAAACTCGCCGTTAAACATAAGCTAATTATACGTGATTCGTTGTTTTAACGGGGGATGAATTGAGATATGACCAAGTTGATTAAGCGGTATCAAGCCCAAAATACGTGCGACGCGGCAAGTCATCCTTAAAATTTGTCAGACAACTGTCCTTTTTCCCTATCCATCTTAAATGATTTGGTATATAATCCAAGTTGTCTGACAACCTTAAACTTTTAACCTTAAACCTTTAGGAGACCCAAATGGCTAAAATTGACTTGACCGTGATGAAAGAACGCCGAGACCGTGCTGTGCAACGTGCTCGTGAGAAGAATATCATTTTGCCCACAATGGCACAGATGAAAAACCCTGATTTGATCCCCGATAAGATCAAAGAGCAATTAAAAGATGTTGGTTTGTGGGATATTAATCCCCTTAACCTTTTCCGTATTACCTGGAAGAATGAAGCAAAAGAGAGCGGCGGGCAATTTGGCGATGTGAATTATCTTGAGCTGCCCAAAGAATTGACCGGTGTGGATGCTCGTATCGTTGTTATGGTGGGGAAATGGTTCCCGACTGGTGCGCATAAAGTTGGTGCAGCATATGGTTGTTTGGTGCCTCGCCTTGTGACCGGGCAATTTGACCCGACCACACAAAAAGCCGTTTGGCCCTCTACAGGCAATTATTGCCGTGGTGGCGCGTATGATTCAGCGCTACTGGGCTGCGAATCGATTGCGATTTTGCCCGAAGAGATGTCTAAAGAGCGTTTCGATTGGTTGGCAGAGGTTGCTGATGAGACGATCAAAACCCCTGGTAGCGAATCGAATGTGAAAGAAATTTTCGATAAATGCTGGGAATTACGCGAATCTGGCGAAGAATTGATGATCTTTAATCAATTCGACGAATTTGGCAATTATCTCTGGCATTATGAAATCACTGGTCATGCAATGGAAGAAATTTTGCAGAAAGTGATGGGACCGAATGATAAATATCGCGGTATGGCTTCTGCAACCGGTTCTGCCGGAACGATTGCCAGCGGCGATTATTTGAAACAGATTTACCCTGATAGCAAAATTATAGCCAGCGAAGCTCTCCAATGCCCGACCTTGTTAGAGAATGGCTATGGCGCGCACCGCATTGAAGGTATCGGCGATAAACACGTCCCGTGGATCCATAACTCCAAGAATACCGACATGGTTGTGGCAATTGACGATAATGCTGTTGTTAATATCAGCCGCCTTTTCAATGAAAAAGAAGGACAAGCATATCTTAAGAAACAGGGTGTTTCAAATGAGGTTATTTCTCAACTTGGTTTGCTCGGTTTCTCCGGGATTTCCAACGTCCTTTCTGCTATCAAAGCTGCTAAATACTATGAAATGGGCGAGAATGACGTTATGCTGACGGTCTTGACCGATTCAATGGATCTATACCAATCACGCCTTGAAGAAATGCACGAAGAACACGGTGAATACACTGAAGCAGATGCTTCTGCTGATTATGCTCGCTGGCTGATCGGGCAAACGACCGATAATCTTGAAGAATTGCGCTATACTGATCGCCGCCGTGTTCACCAGCTCAAATACTTCACTTGGGTTGAGCAACAAGGTAAAACCTACGAAGAAATTCAGGATCAATGGTACGGTGAAGATTATTTCACTGGCATTCAGGAACAGGCTGAAGAAATTGATGCGCTGATCGATGAGTTCAATAAGGATGTAGGGCTTCTTTAGGAGACCTAAGACTTTAGACTTTAGCAAAGACCGAAGATTTTATTCTTCGGTCTTTTTTTTGTATAGATTGGTGGATTAAAAAGACTCCCGATTTTGGGAACCTTGTGTTGACATGAAAAGCGGACCTATTTAGATGTGGGTGGTGGAGTTTTTTGCGGGGTAGGGACTGGAGCCATTAGCATAGTCAGGACTAGAACCGAAAATTAGTTGTAGATAAGAGAATGAGGTTGAGAATTTGAGAACTTCATCTTGATGATGTTCAAGCTAATTATTCAATAATTTATTGAGAACCACTTGCATATTTTCGCGGTAGATTTGGATTGCCTTGCGACCTTCATCTGTCAAGCGGATTAGTGTGCGCGGAACCCGGTCTACAAACTCTTTGGTGATACTTACATAACCTGCTTCTTCCAGCTTGCGAAGATTTGGAGAGAGATTACCGCGCGTGAGCCCAGTTTGATTGAGTAAAAAGGTGAAGTCTGCACTTTCTACAATTGATAGGTAAGCCAAAATTTTCAAGCGAGTAGGCGCATGGATGGTTGCGTCAATGTTTTCGATGGGTTGTAAAGGCTCACCATCGGTCTCATTAGGAGCCATAGATATCACCTTCAGCATTTGGATACTTTCTGGTGAAGCGCACCAGATGAATAATGCCAGAGATCAGGATTCCGACTCCTAAAAGCAGGATTGGTAGAAATTCACGGGTTTCGAGTATTTGCCCTGTGATAGTCAGGAATAGACTCAACAGCATATAAGCATAGAACCGCCGTATTCCAGTGATGAGTCCCGACATCATAAAGCTAATTGCGCCGACCAAGCCGTAGAACAGGATTGTATATTCCCGAATCCACTGCACGAAAGATGGAGGAGATTCGCCAGTCACGAGAAAGAATAATATTCCCAGAACGAAAAAGGATAGCAATCCCATTATCAGAAAAGCGGTAACCATTCTGCCTTGCCCGCCATGCTCTGAATCGAATTTGACATAGCCAAAGCGTGGAGCCGTGATGCGCTTCTTAAGCGGAACGTAGAGGGTGATGGGGAGCCAGCCCAGAAAAGTGAATGCTGATTGATCAAAAGCCATCATAGCTGCAAAGGCTATGATCATCCAGCCAATCAGCAGGTCAACCAACCCATCCTGATGATAGGACATATAGGTTTTCTTTGCCAAACGTTTAAGATCTTGATTTTGTGACATAGCCGCTTCCTTGTAAACTAGTTTAGTTTCTAAATAAGTATAGAAATATTATACAGATAACGCATAGTTTGTCAAGGGTTATTTAAAATGTCAAAATTTTCAGAAGATTTTATTTGCGACTGCAAATAACTCGCTCCGTTGACGTCAATGGTCGTCCCCGTCGAGTATATTTACCAATAATGATGTACCAACTCGCGGATGTGGCGATCATAAATAACGCGAACTTGGCTCATTGCTTCCTCAGAGAGCGGGGGTAAGTCTGATATGGAGAAGTTCTCCTCTGCCTGCGATGGACGCTTTGCGCCAGGGATGGCACAGGTCACTGCATCGAACATTAATATCCAGCGCAAGGCGAATTGCACCATGCTCATATTAGCAGGGCAAATTGCTTTAAGTTCTTCAACAGCTTCTAGACCAGTTTCATAGTCAACGCCAGAGAAGGTTTCTCCGCGATCAAAGGCTTCGCCGTGACGGTTGAAGGCACGATGATCATCAGTATCGAAGGTGCTGTCTGCTTTTAATTTACCCGTCAACATGCCAGATGCCAAGGGCACGCGTGCTAAGATTCCTACCTGCCGCTTTTTTGCTTCTTCAAAGAAAAGCTCAGTAGGACGGTGGCGGAAGATATTGAAGATGATTTGTACACTTTGCACGTTGGGGTATTCAATTGCTTTCAGTGCCTCTTCTACTTTTTCAACGCTCACACCGTAATAGTGGAGTTTTCCCGCCTTAACGAGATCATCAAGCACACCAAAGACCTCGGGCATATAATAGACGTCAGTTGGTGGGCAATGGAGTTGAAGCAAGTCAAGGGCTTCTGTACCCAGATTTTTCAGGCTACGTTCTACAAAAGCAGTGATATTTTCGCGATTATAGCCCTCTGTCAGATGCGGGTCTAGTCGCCGCCCAGCTTTGGTCGCGATATAGATGCGTTCAGAGTGGTCTCGACGTAATTGTGCCAATAATCGCTCGCTACGACCATCTCCGTATACATCAGCCGTGTCAAAGAAATTAACACCAAGCTCTACAGCCCGATGTAATGCCGCTAGCGATTCTTCATCTTTGACAGGACCCCAAGTCCCACCGATTGCCCATGCCCCAAAACTCATCTCTGAAACTTTCCAGCCTGTTCGCCCTAATGCTCTATATTTCATAATTATTTTCTCCTGATAATCTTTAACTACCCTCTCAAATAACTCGCCCCATTCACATCAATGATCGTTCCTGTCGAGAACTTCGATTCTTCTGCTGCGAGAAAGATAACCGCATACGCAACTTCTTCGGGCTTGGCGACGCGCCCCGTTGTGCTTTGGTTGCGAATGGAATCGCCCATCTCACCTTCAAGGACGTGGGTGACCATCTCTGTTTCTACGAAGCCGGGGGCAACTACGCCGAGATAAATATTCTCAGGAGCCAATTTCTGAGCCAGCGATTGGGTCATCGCGTTCAGACCGGCTTTGCTCGCACCATAGGCAGGCATTTCTGGCTCACCCCGAAAGGCACCGCGTGATGAGACGTTTACGATCCGCCCGCCGCCATGTTGAAGCATATATTGCGTTGCCCAATAGATGACGTTTGCAGGTGCGCGCAAGTTGACCGAGAGAATTCTGTCCCAGCTTTCTTGCCATTCTTCGTAGTCAACTTTGTCTATGGAGTGGCGTTGCGAAACCCCAGCGTTATTGACGACAATATCTAGCCCACCCAGCGCTTTTACGGTATTCGCGATCATCTTTTCGATGAGTTCAGGTTTCGAGACATCAGTTTGCACAAGGGTATGTCCCTCGCCATCCAAACCATCCAAAGTCTTCTGCGCTGCTTCAGCATTGTGCACAAAGTTGATCGCTACTTTTGCGCCACGTTTTGCGAATGCTTCTGCACAGGCCTTTCCAATTCCGCGTGAGCCACCCGTAATCAACACCCGTTTTCCTGAAAAATTCATTCTAGCCTCCTCTTGCCTAATTTCTGATTGCCAATCACCTAATTCCTAATCCCTATTCTACATGATAAAATCAACTCATGCAGATCATTCTCACCCACGAGCAAGCCGATTTTGATGCTCTTGCCTCGCTCTTTGCTGCATCTTTGCTCAACGAGCAGGCGGTGCCTGTTTTGCCGCGTCGTCTTAATCGTAATTTGCAGGCTTTTCTCACGCTTTATGGGCGCGAGTTTCCCTTTGTAGACCCGCGTGATCTCTCTGGCGAAAAAATCGAAACAGCCCTGCTCGTGGATACGCAATCTTTAGTCACGCTAAAAGGAATGGGGAAGAAGACGCGCATCCGCGTTTTGGATCATCATCCGCTTAGAGAAAACCTGCCCGACGATTGGCAAATCACCGTTGATGAAACAGGCGCGACGGTAACGCTCCTGACCGAAAGTTTGCGTGATGCCAATCAACATCTTTCTGTGCCCCAAGCAACTCTGCTTCTACTCGGCATATATGAAGATACAGGGTCATTATCCTATGTCAGCACCACGCCTCGTGATGTTCGTGCCGCCGCCTGGCTTCTTGAGCAGGGAGCCAGCCTAAATATCGCCGCCGATTTTCTCAACACGCCCCTCTCTCCCAAACAGCGCGAAATCTATGAGTTACTCAGCGCTAATGCCAAGACTCATGAAATCAATGGACATCAGGTTGTCATCGCCTGTGGTGACGCACAAGCTTTAGACGAAGAAATTTCTTCCCTTGCCCACAAACTCCGTGACCTTCTTGAACCTGATGCGCTCTTTATCCTCGTCAAAACCAAAGAAGGGATTCGCCTCGTCGCGCGCTCTTCTTCAGATAATATCCACGTCGGCAAAATCGCCGCAGAATTTGGCGGTGGCGGGCATCCCCGCGCGGCAGCTGCGCTCATAAAAGAACACCCTCTCCCTTCGGGAGAGGGTTGGGATGAGGGCGGGGACGCAGAAAACGCCCAACATAAGGGAAGCAAGCCAAATGCCACGCGCGTTCCCTGCGCCCATCTCCTCAAGATTCTCCCAGGCTATATCCAACCATCCATCACAGTCGCTGAGATCATGTCCCGTGGTCCGCAAGTGCTTTCTCTGGAGACACCAGTAGAAGAAGCCGCTCAATTGATGCAGCGGTTTGGTTATGAGGGCTATCCCGTAGTTGAAGATGGGAAAGTGGTTGGGTTGCTCAATCGACGCTCTGTTGATCGGGCAATTTCTCATCATTTGGATATGACAGCCGCCAGCCTAATGGACGCCGGTGAAGTAACCGTTGCACCAAATGATGCGCTCACCACACTTCAAGAACGAATGACTGACAGCGGCTGGGGGCAGATTCCTGTTGTGGACAAAGGCGAAGTGATTGGTATCGTAACGCGCACGGATTTACTCAAAACCCTTGCGCCAGATACGCCACATGCAGCTGAAACAAATTATGCCGCCTTGCTTGAAAGCGCACTCCCCAAAGTACGCTTGGACTTGATCCGTAAAGTGGCAGATGCGGCAGCCGAACAGCGTGTAGCTCTTTACTTGGTCGGTGGCTTTGTCCGCGATCTAATTCTCGAACGTCCCAGCCTGGATTTTGACTTCGTCGTTGAAGGCGATGCGATTGCTCTTGCATCAAATTTGGTAAAAAAATATGGTGGGCGTATAACCAAGCACGATCGCTTTGGCACTGCAAAATGGTTTCTTGAGGGTTCAAAATTTAAAGTCGAAAGTTTAAAGATTGAAAGTGACCGCCTCGAATCTTCAACCTTCAACCTTCAATCTTCAGCCTTGCCAACTTTCCTTGATTTTATTACCGCCCGCAAAGAATTCTACAAAAGTCCCACAGCCCTTCCCACCGTTTCTCGCGGTAGCATCAAGCTTGATTTGCACCGCCGTGATTTCACCGTCAATACGCTTGCTCTGCGCCTTGATAGATCGCATTATGGTGAGCTGCACGATCACTGGGGCGGTTTGGTCGATCTTGAGCGCGGGCTTGTCCGTGTTTTACATTCCCTCTCCTTTGTGGATGACCCCACCCGCATCTTGCGCGCCATCCGTTTCGAGCAGCGTTTTAGTTTTACGCTCGGCATTCGCACCAGAGAGTTAATGGATGAAGCGCATCGGCTTCTTGCCAAGCTAACGGGGCAACGAATTCGGCACGAATTGGATTTGATACTGGATGAGCCTCACGCAGTGGAGATGTTTACGCGCCTTATAGAGCTGGATTTGCTCCCCGCCATCTCTCCTGCCCTCAAACGCGACCTTGGGCTTGCTGACCGTTTAAATACCGCCTTCAACACCTCGCAGCCTCCAGAATTTGGTGAGATCGAAAGAATTGCTCATCTGAGCAAGCGCCGCGCCTTGGGTTATCTGGTTTGGCTGCTACCTCTATCGATAAAGGATTTGCGTATCGTTTGCAAAAGATTACATTTTCATGCTTCACTAGAAGATGCCCTCTTCGCAACAAGAAGCCTCTGTGACGATCTCCCATCCCTGTTAGATGCCAAAGCCAGCGAATGGGCAATGCGCCTCGATGGGATTCCGCCTCTTGCACTTTACGCCGCATCTCTTTGCCCTATTGATAAGATTTTACGTGAGCGTATCGGGCAATATATCTCCACGTGGCGGCATATCCAGCCCACTATTGGTGGTGAAGAATTAAAAGAACGTGGCTTATCTCCAAGCCCACGTTATAAAGAAATATTATCCCAGCTCCGTGCCGCCTGGCTAGATGGGGAAGTGAAGAACGAAAAAGAAGAAATTGCTTTTTTAGAAAACTTGCTTGAAGAAAAATAGAACGCTAAATCTGTAAAATCCACGTTCCATCTATTGCCCCTTTGTCACCTTTCTGACCCTTGAATCCCATGACTAACTACAAACGCATTATCATCAAAATAGGCACCAGTGTCCTCACCAGCGGCAGCCCCCAGCTAGACCGCCCCAAAATGATTAACATCGTCAGCGAATGTGCAGAGTTGCATAAGCAGGGTGTGGAAATCATCGTCGTCAGTTCAGGCGCGGTTGCAGTTGGTAAGCATCGCCTGGGATTTCCTGAACTCCCGGGCACAATGGCAAGCAAGCAACTTTTTGCCGCTGTGGGGCAAAGCCGACTCATGCATGTTTGGGAGCAACTTTTTGAGATTTACGGTCTTCAGGTGGGGCAAATTTTGCTCACCCGCTCTGATATTGAAGGCCGCTCTCGCTATCTCTATGCTCGAGAAACCTTAAATGCTTTATTAGCACAGGGCGTTATCCCCATCATCAACGAGAATGATGCCGTTGCCACCGAAGAAATCAAACTTGGCGACAACGATAATCTCTCCGCGATGGTTGCGATGTTGGCAGATGCCGATTTGCTCATCATGCTTACCGACCAACCGGGTTTATTCACCTCTGACCCAACCAAAAACCCCGATGCAAAATTGATTGAAGAAGTCAATAGTATAGATGAAATTATGGACGTGGAAATTTCCCCCAGCGAAAGTGGTTTAGGCACAGGCGGCATGCTTACCAAACTAAAAGCTGCTGATTACGCCCGCCGCTCTGGGGCAGATGTCGTCATTGCTGCAGGTGCCGCGTCTAATGTAATATCTCGTGTTTTCCAAAAAGATTCAGTCGGCACACGTTTCCCCGCCATCTCGACACCCCTCGAAAGACGCAAACGCTGGATTTTAGCCCGCGCCTCCGCTGGCAAAATTTTTATCGATAGCGGAGCAGCACAAGCCCTTGTCAAAAACGGGCGCAGTTTGTTGTCGGCAGGCGTTTTGAAGGTCGAAGGACAGTTCAAGCGTGGTGAGACAATCTCCATTCTCAACCAAAATAATGAAGAATTGGCACGTGCTATCGCCAAATATAACAACGAAGACCTTGATAAAATAAAAGGGAAACAATCGGACGAAATCACAGAAATTTTGGGGTATTTCTATGGCGCTGTCGCTGTGCATCGAAATGATTTAATTTTATTGGGATGAAAAACCGGAACGCGCGCTTGATTTGAACTTGCTTGCCGCTAGTCAGCATCTTCTTGGCGTGGAGTTTTTCTGCTCTTTCTCGCAGAAATGCTCTGCGTTGCGATATTTTTTATAGTCAAAAGGAAAAAATATGACAAACTTAACTCTAATGGGAAAAAACGCCAAATCTGCCAGTCGAGTATTAGCAACACTTTCGAGCGCAGAAAAGAACGCCGTTTTGCATCTTATCGCTGATGAAATAGAATCCCAAGTAGATTTTGTTTTGGCAGAAAACGCCAAAGATATTGACGATGGGAAAGATGCTGGCTTAAGTCAAGCAGTTTTGGATAGATTGCTTCTCACCGAAAAACGCGTCCAGGCACTTGCAGATGATACGCGTAGCGTTGCGATTTTGGTTGACCCCGTAGGCTCGTTAATTGATGCGAAAGTCCTCCCAAATGGTTTGCGCCTCAGCAAACGCCGAATCCCGATCGGGGTTTTGGGTGTGATATATGAAGCCCGCCCAAACGTGACCATTGATATCGCCGCTCTCAGTCTGAAAACAGGCAACGCAGCAATTTTGCGTGGGGGTAAAGAAACTTTGCGTAGCAATTTGGCACTTGGAGAAATTATTCAGAGTGCCTTAAAAAAAGCCGATTTGCCTACAAGCGCAATTCAGGTGATTGATACTCCCGACCGCGCCCTCGTAAAAGAACTTTTGAGATTAGATAAATATGTAGATATGCTTATTCCGCGCGGCGGTGCGGGGTTACATCGTTTGTGCATTGAAGAATCAACCATCCCCGTCATCACTGGTGGGATGGGAATTTGCCATATCTTTGTAGATGAGTCTGCTGATTTGGCGCGGGCTGTTGATATCGTAGAGAATGCGAAGGTACAGCGTCCCAGCGTGTGCAATGCTTTGGATACGCTCCTTGTTCACCCGGCGGTGGCAGCAGAATTTATCCCGCAGGTGGCTGCCCGGTTGGTGCAAAGCAAGGTTGAGTTAAGAGCGGAGCCGCAGGCTTTGTCCATCCTGGAAAATATTGACGCAGATGTGAATCCCGCTGGAGAAAATGATTTTGATACGGAATGGCTATCTTTGATTTTAGGGGTTAAGGTGGTAGATGATTTGGATGAAGCGATTGCCCACATCCACGCGCATAGCACGGAACATTCGGATAGTATTTTGACGAATAACTTGGAGAACGCGAACCGTTTTGTGAATGAAGTCAACTCATCGGCGGTTTATGTGAATGCCAGCACACGTTTCACCGATGGCGGGCAATTTGGCTTGGGTGCAGAGGTGGCGGTGAGCACCCAAAAATTGCACGCTCGCGGCCCGATGGGCTTGGAAGAATTGACAACTTATAAATGGGTGGTGATTGGGGATGGGCACGTGCGAGAGTAGCCATAAAGAGAAAGACTTCCGAATTCTTAAAGAATTCGGAAGTCTTGTGTTTTACCGATAATGCTTCTTCAGCTCCGAAGCATATTTCATCCCCACACTATCTTTATTTTCACGCAACCAATCTGATAGATGCGTTTTTGCGCGCGGCGGCTCAGAGGAAACCAGCAGACCTGCCATTAAGCCATCCACTTCACCCTGAGTGAGCACTACATCGCCAACAAAAGCTCCGATGATTTGGGATGCCCACAAAGCCAATTTGGGCGACATTTTTATCAGCCGTGCGGGGCGACCAATTTCTTTCGCAACAACTTGTATCATTTCTTTAAAAGTGAAAATATCTGGTCCCACTGTGTCTGTAATAATGTTTTCGCTAATCCCGCTCATCTCAACAGCGAGATCAGCGTAGTTTTCCACAAAGATCGGTTGCAGAGAGTAGCTTCCATCGCCGAGCAAGCCAAAAAGGGGGAAGTTCCGCAGCAACCAAGCGATATTATTCACTAGAATATCTTCATCCCCAAACAAGACAGTTGGGCGCAGAATCGCATATCCCAAAGAAGATGCCTTAATTGCCTCCTCCAACTCTGCTTTTCCGCGGAAATAGGGTAAATCCGAATCCATGCTGGAGTTGGTGATGCTGGTGTGCACAATCCGCTTCACGCCCGCTCGCTCTGCCGCACGGATGAGTGTTTTTGTATTGCTCACAGCGCGGTCGTGGGTATTATCGCCATGAGAAAAGCGCACCCAGTAGGTGTTGAAGAGAATGTCCACACCCGCCAGAGTCTCGGTGAGTTTTTCGGGGTTTTCAAAATCAAATGGGTAGGCTTTCACCTGCCCGCCAAATGGATTTGGATTGTCGGGATGCCCCGTGAGCGTGATGACTTCATCGCCGCGCGCCAGTAGACGTTGGGTGATATATTTTCCGGTATAGCTGAAAGCCCCAGTTACTGCAATTTTCATTTTGATCTCCTTAAGAGCTAAACACGAAGGGCACGAAGAAACATAAAGAAAAAACTTTTTATACTTTGAGAACCTTTGTGTTTAAAAGTATTATTTTTTCAACAGCCCAATCACTTTTTGGACTGTATTCTGATTCATTGTTTCTAACGCGGTGATGACGCGAACTAGATTATCGAGATTATCAAAGAAGGATTTCATCTCTGCGACGCGGTTTTCAGCGAAATCCCATTCTTCGGTCCGTTCCTGATTTGGGCTTGCTTGCAGATCCATAAGCGTGGTACCGACCGAATCAATTGCGCGGCTAAACTCGCTATTTTCGCGTCCCTTCAGAATGGAGCGGATGGACTTATAGAAATCATCTTCCGCAAGATAATAATCTTTTCTATCGCCCAATTTCGTTTGGCGATGGACTAATCCCATTCGTGCCAAAGTGCGGACACTGGTGCTGATTGCGCCTTTGGTGAAGTTCGTATCTGCAACGATTTCATCCAACGAAAGTGCGTTAGGGGAGAGGTATAAGACTGCAAATATCGCGCCCATGCTTTTGGGCAAACCCCAAAATTGGCTTATTTGGCTTAATCCCTGTGTAAAGTCGGCTTTTATTTCGGTTAATTCTGTTAGTGGCATAGTTTCTCTCTTTGAGTTTTGTATGTTTAGTAGCAACTAAACGAAATATATATCAAAATGTAAAAAGAGTCAAGATGTATCTTTTCAGGAAGATGTTATTTAAATGGGAGCAAGCCTAAATTCACGCGTGACGCGGTTTTTTATCCCACGTAAAGTTATTTTTTGTAGTATTTGATGATTAGGCGCGGGCGGTCTTGTAGTCTATTGTCCCCACTATAAAACCTTAAATAGTCATAGGCTAGGTTGTTGTTGTCGTCTGTTTGAAATTGTAGGCGAAATTGGGTATTGCCATAGCGATTGATGCAGTCAAGGGCTGAGCGATCTAAAAATGCCCAGTACCAATTGCCCATCGGGGTATTTTGAATTATTCCTGCCGAATCTAAGCAAGATGGACTTTGAAAATCGGAGCTTTGTAGTGCTTTGTGTTGAAAGGGCCCTATAAATCCGAAGGCTCCGTATTGAATATCGACGAGAATGTTTTGGTGAGTAAAGAAGGGATTTGTGCCAGTCATATCGTAGCTTTTTAGTAGTATCATCGCATCTGTGATAATGGCATCGTTTGGGAGGGAGTGAGTGGAGAAATGTAAAATGCTTCGAAATTGACCGTTTAGATGATTGTCTCCCAGAACCAAGGTGGAAGCGTGATCGTTTATTTTATCACCCTGATTACTGTTTTCGCTTGATTCTAAAATCCATCCATCATTTTTTCCATTGGATCTGAAAGTTTTAGTGGTTAATTGTTGGGGAATTTTGTTAATCGTATATTTTTCACTTAGGGTAAAGTTGCCATTGCTCACACCTGCTCCGCCCAGAGGATTTCCGAGAGCATCAAGAATACTGTCGTTATCAATGATAGCCAAACCTAAGGTGCCATTTCCATTTCCTGTCCTGAGGGTAATTGTATACATATTTTCAGAACCGCTGATATTCGTTATCAATGCACCGGTGATATCCCCCGTGGTCTGGATGGAAAAATCACTTGCGTCTACTCCGTATACAGCTTCTGTAAAGCCAACTTTGAAACTAAGGTTACTGGCTGTAGTCGGATTGGGGTTTGAGCGCAGAATTGCAGTCACGATCGGTGATTTTTTGTCGATTGTGTAAATTTTTCCTGTATGAAAATTGCCATTGCCTACACCTTTGCCGCCCAATGGATTACCAGTGATATTGATGATGCTGTCATTATCTAAAGCATCCAGGTGAAGTGTACCTTCCCCGTTTCCTGTGAAAACAGTAAGGGCATAGCTGTTTTCAGAGCCACTGATATTTCTTATGACAGCGCCGCTGATGTTACCTGTGGGTATTAGGGAAAAATCATCCATGTCTACGCCAGTGACGGCTTCGGAGAGGAGCACGGAAAACGTGACATTATTAGCAGAGGTTGGATTGGAATCTATACGCGAGATTTCAATCACTTCTGGATGAGTGGTGATAGTGCTTTCTGGTGTAGTCGTAGGCGTAGGTGATAGTGTAGGCGAGGGAGTGTCTGCGAATGTGCTTTCATACGCACCAATATCGGGGGCTGTGCCGTTAAAACCATCATTGATACCGGAAATAATCGCACCCCGATCTATATTTGGACTTGACGGGTTTAGCGTGAAATCGCCGGCGTTCGGATTTGTTAATCCAGGGTAATCTTCATAGCTGTTGCAGGCAAGTCCAGTTGCTATGCATAAATCTGTGATGGTAGCGTAATCAGCATTTTCCCACTTAATAGGGGGGGTGTAAGCGGTATGCCAATTATTATTGCTCCAATCATGATTGCTGAAACCAGCATGGACTCCGTAGATAGCATATCCGTTATTTTCAAAGATATTATTGCCCAGTATTGTGTTTTGTGCTGGGGTAATGAAATCCATTGCGGTGATGTCACTTGCCATTGTCCAGAAGATATTATGATAAATTAAAACGTGACCATTAGAGCTATAAGCCCATTTGATGCCTCGACCCGTGTAATTGGCGAAGGTAGAATGCAGAACCCAGGTGGGCCCCATTGTGACTGGTGCCAAGGATACACCCACAAAGGCAGAATTGATGGTGTTATTTCTAAAGCGGTGATTGAGGCAAGCTCCTTCTGGTTCTAACGCATCATCGCTGATATGGTGGATATAATTATCGTAGACATCAATATCTAATGCTAGTTCAGGATTCTTTATCTGTGATGCGGCAGAAGACCCCGTGTAGATTCCGTTGAAGAAATTGTGGAGTTCGTTTCCTCGCACGATGGCTCCCCTGTGCCCCCTAAGAACAATGGCTGTTCCTTCCATTGAAGAACCTTTAGTATCGCTCCAACGCCATTCATTTACGGGGGGATTATAGATTTCATTGTATTCAATGCGTGTATCATTTCCTCGTTCTTCACCACCAGTCCAGTTAACATAGATGCCCAATTGCATATTGTGAATTTTGTTTTTACGAATGACGATATGGGACGCGTTTTCTGTGCAAACACCACAACTGTTGTAGAACTGCATTTCGAAGCCCTCGATCCAAATCCAGTCTTGGTTGTTTATATCGAAGGTATGATGATGATGAGGCACTTGCCATCTGTGATTTGCGGGATTGTCTCGGCTACGTACATATAGCTTCATTGTGCTACGCTCAAGGTACCAGCCATCTCCCTTTGGTTCGTAGAGAAGACTTCGAAGGTTAGCATAGTTGAAAAAGCGTTGTTCATTACGTGCTAAATAAGTGAAGAATACGTCCACTTTTGTGAACCAAACTTTTGCTTTTTGATGTGGTTTCCAAATATTTTCTGAAAGATTTTTAGAGCCATCTAGTATTGCACCGCTTCCCTTAGCTTTGACTTGTATCCAGCTGCCAGTGTTGCCTGAATTGGGGAATGTGATTGCCTCGTGATAAACGCCATCTGCAACCAGGACTTGCGTTCCCGGCGTAGCATGGTTTATGCCGTCTTGTATATTCTGAAATGGGGATGATAGCGTGCCATCACCGCCAGGAGTAGCATCGTCGTCTACATGCAAAATATTCAAAGGAGTAAATTGAAGATTTTCTGGCTGCGTAGAAATCAAGCCCTCAATTGTATTTTCCCCGTCTACAACTTTGATGCTATAGGATGTGGAGGGCAAGAGTTCAAATAAACTTCCGACAAGACGACCATCATCAATACGCATGAGCGGATGTCCAGTGTGCCAATTAGTTTCGTTGTTTTGGCGATAGATTAATTCCGCTGTTTTTGGCAGATCAATCCCACTGACGATAACGCCAATTGTTTCGATATTGGGATATAGGTTTAGTTTTATGAAGGAGGAGTGGTTATTAGAGAATGTTTTGTTCGAAGCAACAGAAGCATGCGTAATATCGTCGGGAGCGGCAGATGCTCCAGCAGGCAAAATGCTAAATAGCAAAAATGCAATGATAATATACGAAAACGCAACTGAATATTTGGCGTTCATCTTCCTCTCCTTTTTAAAGATGAAAATATTAGCTAGTTGCGATGTTCAAAAAAATATTCCATTCCCCCAAAAACTTTCTGTGTATGGCTAAACTATAGAAAATAAGAATATAAGTATTTTATATCACAATAGGCGATTCTTTTGGGGCAATATCATTACGGATAGCTCACAGGCGGATGTGATTTAAATGGAATCAGGCCTAAATTCACGTGCGACGCGGCTTTTCATTCCTCCTAAAAATATGCTCTATGCTATACTCTAGCGAAACTAAATTAGGAGGACTATATGTCTATTGTTGCGTGCAAAATTCTAAAAGATGGTTATGAAATTGCGGCAGATTCTATTTCTGTGCGTGGGTCTACGCAGACGAAAAACAATACCAACCGTTCAAAATTGGTTGAAGTGAATAATATGGTGATCGGCTCTGTGGGCTTGGCAGAGGAGAGCAGTTTGTTGCAAATTTTTGCCAAAACACATCAGCCTGCTGCTGCTACCGAAGAAGGGATTTTAGAATTTTGGAGCGAGTTTTCCGGATGGAAGAAGAAGCGCACTGATAAAAGTAATATCGAAAATTCTTATTTTATTGGCTTGGACGGAGTTGTTTTTTATGTTAACCATTGGCTGATTACTTCGGTGAAGTCTTATGAAGCTATTGGTGCAGGAATGGATTTTGCGCTCGCCGCACTTCATCTTGGGCATAGCGCAGAGGATGCAATCGAGACAGCAATTGAGCTTTCTATTTATTGCGAAGCACCTGTTCAGGTGATTAAGAAGAAAAATATTTGACAAAACCATCTTTTAGGCTACAATACTTCTCGCTAGCCGGAGTGGCGGAACTGGCAGACGCGCTACGTTCAGGGCGTAGTGAGCTTTACGCTCATGCGGGTTCGACTCCCGCCTTCGGCACAGGTGAAAGCTGTGCTTCGGCATCGCAAAAGACTCGTGATAAACGGGTCTTTTTTTCTCCAACTATGACAAAAATTGTAAATATTCATACTGGTAAATTCAAGAAAGTAGCCAAGGGTTTTCTTTCGATTGGCATGTTGGCTGCTTTTTTCTTTTATATTCCCTTACGTGATATTTATAATACTGTTCAAAGCGTTGATGCTAAATTATTTTTAGGTAGTTTCTTTCTAGGTTTTCCCGCTCTTTATCTGGGGGCAGTGAAGCTTTGGTTTTTGGCGCGCAAACAGGGGATATCCCTTTTTATCTACCAAATATATAAAATTAACCTGATCGTTAAGTTTTATTCTTTTTTTTCACCAGTTTCTATCGTAGGCAGTGGGTTAAAATGGTATAAACTTTCATCTCAAGGAAAAGAAGCTGAGGCATTGTCAGCTATTGCTTTTAGTCGTGTTTGGGATATTTTCATAGCCGTATTTTTTGGTTTGCTGTGGGTATTGCTGGGGCTAAATTTTGACATCATTCATCCAGGTTTCTTAACCCTTTTTCTACTTCTCTTAGTAGGAGGGTGGTTTATAGTTATGAAAGTCAGCCCAGCATTGAGCAAGTGGGCTATTTCAAAGGCTTTGGTCTCAAAGAAAAAAATAGTTATCTTTCTGTTTTCTTCAATGGGAAAACTTTTAGATACCCTTTCTGTCTATAGAAATTTTTCAACAAAAGACTTTTCTTTCCTGATTATTACAAGTTCTTTAAAAGAAATACTAGCCTTAATAGGGCATACTATATTGGCTAGCGCATTAGGTATTAGAATATCTTTTGTTGATTTGGGCTGGATGCGTTCGATTTTCTTTTTATCCGCTTTGGCACCTTTTACTATGGCGGGTGGTATCGGCTTGCGAGAAGTGAGCGTTGTTTTGGTAATGTCTGCTTTTGGGATTGACGCTAAAGTAGCTGCTGCCTATTCTTTTTTATTTTATGCTCGCTCGGTTCTTCTCCATCTTCCTGGCGGACTGATAGAATTATTATCTACTTTCTTGGATAAGGGGAAATCATGAAGATTTGTTTGACTTGTGTCGAAATTTTTGCATGGGGAAAATATGGTGGCTTTGGACGTTCAACACGGATGATCGGACGTGAATTGACCTTGCGAGGCCACGAAGTAACTGCTGTTGTGCCTCGGCGTGGTACCCAAAAACCTGTCGAAGAGTTGGATGGCATTAAAGTTCTTGGTTTTGAACGCAACAACCCCTTTTTTGCCATTGAGCTATATCGCCAAGCAGATGCAGATATATATCATTCTCAGGAACCCTCTTTTAGTACCTTTTTAGCCCAATACGCTATGCCTAAGCGAAAACATATCATTACCTTTCGCGATACACGCGATAAAAAAGATTGGTGGATTGAGTTCTTGCATCCATCAAAAAGTAAGCTTCAGGTGCTTGCTAATATTTTGTATGAAGATAGTTTTCTTGTTAAGAAAGCTGTCCAGCAAGCAATACCTTCGCCAATTATGGCGAAGCAAGCGGCAGTTTGGCAGAGTGAATGGAACTAAATGCAGTTAGATGTCCAAAAATCTGCTCAAATAAAATAGGGTCAGGTTTTTGCGGAAGCATTTTTATT
>Ga0209042_1000185_pt1 | contig 75822 bp, 68 predicted proteins | sample SaaInlV_200m_DNA_6_FD_184649 | JGI IMG/M metagenome (GOLD analysis project Ga0209042, IMG submission 184649) | Marine microbial communities from expanding oxygen minimum zones in the Saanich Inlet - SI037_S2LV_200m_DNA (SPAdes) (version 2) | ecosystem: Environmental > Aquatic > Marine >... | reverse complement strand
CTCCTTTGGCCTGATCTGTAACATTGTACTTGGATCAGGTTTGGGGGGGCAGGTCACTGGTGCATCAGAAATAATGATTGAAATCCCGATAGCTGGAAAGGTGGATCGTTTGGGGGAAATTCATGATTTCCCCGAAAATCATGGTCATTTTGCTACACTCCTTATTGGAGCTGATCCAGAAAAAATATTTGCCTTAGCTGTAGAAGAAAGTATTCCCTCAGCTAGTATTTTATCTGGCGACTTGTTAATCTGCGATTTTGGCAAAAAACCCCAGCCCGGAGATATGGCGATTTTTGCCCTAGGATCAGGTGGGGAGAATTTAATACTTTGTGATATCCATGCACTATCCATGGATAAAAACATGACCAACTTAGAAGTAGCAAACGAATATCCAATGCCAGAGGAATTAATCAATAAAGATCTTGAGAAAAAATATCATTGGGCCCCAGTTGCCTTTGATGGCAGTCCTTTGGAGTATATTCAGAATGCAGAGAAAAATGGATATTCTGATCTGGCGATTTACAATAAGTATGTTGTTGCAACTGTGTTGAGGCTAACAAGGAATTTAGCTTTTTGAGGATCATGTAACTCACGGCTAACTAAACCGAATACAAAATAATATTAATTCCTTACCATTGTCATAGAAACTATGGACAATATAGATGGAAAGGAGTTTTGTTATGGAAGCCCAAAATAACAACCAAGAAGTACTACTCAAAGCTACTCAGGTAGCCCAAATCCTCAATATTAGTAACTCAATGGCATATCGCATCATCCAAACGGGGGAGATTCGTTCTGTACAGATTGGGGCTGCTCGTAGGGTCCGCCCTGAAGATTTGCAGTTCTACATTCAAGAGAATTTAACCTCAGACCCAAAATGATTCTTTCCTTTTCTGTATCTGCCCAAAAATACCGTGTTAAAATCCCAGAGATAGTCTGGAACCTTAACAGTTTAATAAGTCAGAACAGAGTCACCTTTCCTTACAAACCGAAAGGAGGTTAAGGAAATGGTAAAAAGACGAGCAAACAATGAAGGATCTATCTTTCAAAGACCCAATGGAAGTTGGCGTGCTCAAGTAAGTATTGATGGGCGGCGCCTAAGTTATACTGGTCAAACCCAAAAACAATGCCAAACATGGCTCAAAGAAACCATTATTCAAGTCGATCAAGGATTCACCTTTGAGGGTTCAGATACCCTCTTAAAAGATTTTCTTGAAGATTGGTTAATCAGCGTACAATCTTCCCGATCAAAAACAACTACTGCACTTTATATTCGCACAGTAAATATTGAGATTATTCCAATTCTTGGTAAAACAAAATTGAATGATCTCAATCCTGGGATCATTCAACGGTTCTATGATTACCAGATCAAGATTGGAAAATCAGGACATGCTGTCCACACGATGCATAAAATCCTAAAAGTATCCTTGCAACACGCAGTCAAACTTGGGATGATTATTCGAAATCCTTGTAAAGTGACAACCCCGCCCCGGCCAGAGAAACATGAAATGAAGATTTATGATGAGAATCAAATCCAAATCTTCTTGAACACCGCTCTCTCGATTAAGGATCAATACTATCCACTGTACTACTTAGCTTTTCACACTGGTATGCGGCAATCTGAATTGATCGGTCTCAAGTGGGAAGACATTGATTGGGAACGAAACACGCTTCAAGTACGCAGACAATTACTGAGACACAAAGGTGGGGGATATGAATTCAGTAAGCCAAAATCAAGAAGCAGTAATCGGAAGATTCTCATCGGATTACGAACGATGGATGTATTGAAAAACCATCAGGAGACTGTGATCCAAAAAAGAAAGAATGCTAAAGAGAATTGGACAGAATTAGACCTAATTTTCCCCACGAAAGTGGGCACACCAATTGTCAGTTCAAACCTTAGAAGAGGTTTTAGAAAAGTCTTAAATGTTTCTAGGTTACCCAAAATTCGCTTCCATGATCTTCGACATACAGCCGCATCCATGATGCTTAACTATGGAATTTCAGTTTTAGCTGTATCCCGAAGATTAGGACATTCCAAACCCAGCATTACTTTGGATGTTTATGGGCACCTTATTCCTAGCAAGGAAGAAGAGGCTGCAACCCTCATGGATGATCTTCTAACACCCATAAAAGCCGAAAACTGCACCATATTTGCACCAAATCAATAAAAAAAGACCCTGATACCGGCGTATCTGGGTCTAGATTTGGGGTAAAACCCCTACATATGGTGGGCCCGGAAGGATTCGAACCTTCAACCAAACGGTTATGAGCCGTGCGCTCTGCCATTGAGCTACGGGCCCCATTTAAAAACACAGCAGGTAGTCAGCAGTAAACCAACCATTTCCCCCATCTCCTGTCCACTGTTTACTACCCACAAAATCTTCCAAGAGCGGGTGATGGGATTCGAACCCATGATGTCAGCTTGGAAGGCTGATGCCTTACCACTTGGCGACACCCGCATGCCGATAAATTCTACCTTGTACAGAGAAGATGGTCAAGTCATGTCTTAAAAAGCGGTATACTAATTCAATCTCAAGGAATTGGAGCCTCCAATGAAAGCCTTAATTTTTGATTTTGATGGACTTATTATAGACACAGAAATGCCGGATTTTATATCCTGGCAGGAAGTTTACACCCAACATAAGGCAGAATTACCCCAAGAAAAATGGCTCAGCACCGTAGGCGGATCTGCAGAATCAGACTTTGACCCCCTCTCCTATCTCAAAGAAATCACCGGAAAAGAGATTAATGAGGAAGAGATTTGGATCGCTCGCCGAAGAAGCTATATGGAACATTTGGAATCTCAACCGGTACTTCCAGGAGTGGTCGATTATTTGAACGCTGCAAAAGATTTAGGCTTAAAACTCGCCATTGCTTCCAGTTCTCCCAATAGTTGGGTGGCAGGGCATCTCACTCGATTAAATTTAATCCAATACTTCGATGTGCTATGCACAGCCGACGATGTAGAAAAGACAAAACCTGACCCTGCTTTATTCCTCCTTGCTGCTGAGCGATTGGGGGTGGACACCTCTGAAGCGATCATTTTTGAAGACTCTTCCAACGGTGTGAAAGCCGCAAACCGCGCAGGCATTTTCGTGGTTGTGGTGCCCAATGTCCTTACCGCCTCTTTAGACCTCAGTACTGCAGATATCCAATTAACCTCCTTAACAGAAATCGCGCTAGACGAATTATTATTGAAAGCCTCCGATTAGACCCCAAAAAGCTCTCCTAAATAAATCTCTCCGCAATGATTTTCCTCTATTTCTTGTGGCATAATTATCGCTATGGCACATCTTCGCTCGATTGACTTTAATATCCCCGCCAACATAGAAGATCGGTTTCCTTATTCAATTCCAATAATAAAAAATTGGGAACTCCTTGAGATCAATTCCCCCGTCTCGATCTTCGTCGGAGAGAATGGTTCTGGAAAATCCACTTTGCTGGAAACATTGGCTTTATCCATGGAGATCATCACTGTTGGAAGCGAAAACATAAATCAAGATAAAAGCCTTAATCATGTTCGCAACCTCAGTAATTTTTCAAAATTAGTTTGGAATAAACGCGTCCGAAAAGGTTTCTTTCTGCGTGCAGAAGACTTTTTTGGATATGTGAAACGCCTAGCACAAAACAAGCAAGAGATGGAACTAGATATCAAAAAGGTGGACGAAGATTACAAGGATCGGTCAGAATACGCAAAAAGTTTGGCGAAATTGCCTTTTTCCAATGAACTGAACAGCATGAACCGCAAATATGGTGGAGATCTTGATAATTATTCCCATGGGGAAAGTTTTCTAACCCTTTTCCAAGCCCGTTTCGTTCCGGGCGGGATCTACCTATTGGATGAACCCGAAGCCCCCCTATCCCCCCTCCGCCAACTAGCTTTCATGTCAATGATCAAAGAAATGGTCGAAAAGGACGCCCAGTTCATCATAGCCACCCACTCCCCCATCCTATTAGCACTCCCAGACGCTGAAATTTTCAATCTCGATCAATCCCCGATCAAATCAGTGGCATACGAAGAGTTAGACCACGTCACCCTCACCCGAGATTTTCTCAATAACCCCGAACAATTCCTAAGACATTTATAAAAAAAAGCCCACCAAAAAGGCGGGCTCTTGCAATAATTCTAAATTTCTTAATTGCCATACAACTTTCTATGGACAATACTCAGCGCCTGCACTTGGTCCACTGCTTTATAACTCGAACGCACCAACGGACCACTTTCTACCCATTTGAACCCGATACCTAGGCCAAATTCTTTCAAATGATCGAATTCTTCCGGCGAATAATATCGAGCGATCGGTAAATGCTTTCTGCTAGGTTGTAAATACTGACCGATCGTCAATATATCCACATCCAATTCCCGCAGGTCCCGCATTACATCCTCAACTTCATCCATATCTTCCCCCAAACCCAGCATGATCCCAGACTTGGTCAACACCTCGGGGTCGATCTTCTTCGCGTTCGATAAGGTTGCCTTCGTCCACTCATAGCTATCCTGTGGTTGCACATATTTAAACAGACGTGGCACTGTCTCCACGTTGTGATTAAGGATTTCCGGCCGGGCTTCCATCACGATCTGTAAGGCTTCAATGCTACCCTTGAAATCAGGAATCAAAACCTCGATCGAACACCCAGGGTGAATCTGGCGGATGCGCTTGATCACCATCGCAAAAATTGGGGCTCCCCCATCTTTTCGTTCATCCCTGTTCACACTAGTGATCACCGCATGTCTGAGATTCATATTCTTAACTGCTTGAGCCACACGGAAAGGTTCTTTCCAATCCATTTCTGTGGGCACACCATGTTTCACATCACAAAATCCACAGGTTCGCGTACATACATCCCCCAGCATAAGGAAAGTTGCAGTACCACTTCCCCAGCATTCCCCCATGTTCGGGCACATCGCCTCTTCACAGACCGTATGCAGTTCTTTACTCCGCATCAGGGTTTTTATCTCTTCATAACTCTCCCCTTGTGGCGCCTTCACCCGAATCCAATCCGGTCGGCGCTTGGGGGTCGTATCAATATCTTCCGGTTTTACCCGGTCTCTAGTGGGTTCAAAAGGCATAAAAAATCCTTGGTTTAGATTCTAAATTTCATTCAATTGAAAGTTAATTGTACCTGACCAAGCCACAATCATCAATTCGATAAAAGCTTTCTTAGGAAATTCTAACGGCAAGACCCCCCTACCCCACTTGGGGCTCCCCCCTAAAAGTTGCAAAGTTACATATTTTAGAAAATCAACAAAAAAGCCCCTCTTTTTACAAGAAGGGCTTTTGATTATCAATTATCATCCTAAAAAAGTTTCAGTACCGCCTGTTCTGCCCAGGCAAATAAGGGCGTTGAAACCATAAATAATACTACCGTGGCTACCGCAGAGCTTGCCGTCACCAGAGTCACCCATCTATCGCTAACAATATTTGGCTCACCAGATTTCATGAACATGATGATCACCAGGCGTAAATAATAATAGGCTGAAAACAATGAGGTCAAGACGCCTAATATTGCCAGCCCATAATATCCTCCCTCCATCACAGCTTTGAAGAGCAGGAATTTCCCCGCAAATCCGATCGTGGGGGGTATGCCAGTAAAGGAAAGCATGAAGATCAACATCGCCACCCCTAATGCCGGATATTTTCTTCCCAATCCGGCATAATCTTCTAGCAATAAACCTTTCCCTTCGGACTTTTCTAGGGCAATTACGACACCCCATGACCCAAAACTCGTAATTGCAAAAGCTAGGAGATAGAACAAGGCGGCAGCAACAGAGCTTTTGAATACCGCCGCATCACCATAAGGTAAAAAGGCCATCAATATAAAGCCGGCATGCGAGATACTCGAATAAGCCAGCATCCGTTTAATATTCTTTTGTGCAATCGCCACCAAGTTTCCGACCACTAAGGTCAATGCGACCAAGCCCCATAAAATGGGTACCAGGTCTGTACTCAAGGTCGGGAATGCAACCACAAAGATGCGAATCAACGCAGCAAAACCACCTACTTTTGCGCCGACTGCCATATAGGCTGTGGCAGGTGTTGGTGAACCTTCATAGACGTCCGGAGTCCACATATGAAAGGGAACTGCCGCCACCTTGAATCCTAATCCGATCAATATGAGGGCCGCACCCACCAATAGGAATGTAGGGCTATCCACTCCACCATTAATTGCAGTGACCACCTGAGAGAGTCCAGTAGCACCGGTAGCACCGTAGACAAATCCAATCCCGTAAAGTATAAACCCACCCGCAAAGGCCCCCAACAAGAAATACTTCATGCCTGCTTCTTCCGAGTTTACGTTCCCTCTGTAAAATGCAGCCATAATATAAAGAGGGATGGACATTAATTCTAAAGCTAGGAAGATCACGATCAGATCTGCAGCCGAGGACATCAACATCGTGCCCGCGATGGAGAACATCATCATGATGTAATATTCGCCACGGTCAAAACCAAAGCGTTTGTTATAACCCACCGCGAGGGCCACCGCCAAAATGCCAGATCCTAAGATCAATATATTTAGGAACGAGGAAAAACCATCCACCACCAACATGCCGTTAAAGGCTTCAGCTTCAATCCCATGCTGATTGATTGCGGCAACCAAAGCAACCACCAGACCCAATACGGTCAGCCAAATGGTGATGAATTTATATTTTTTAGGTAGAAAAGCTTCCACCAAAATCAAGGCAGTTGCCCAAGCAACCACAATCACGGTTGGTAATATGTTGAACATGTCATCCATTGAATACAGCATAAGACCTTCCTAGTGTAAAACTGTGGAAACTGCGGTCGGCAGCATTTCTACCAAATGGGAAACAGAGGGTCCAATCAGATCAAAGAATGGCTTAGGATACAAACCGATCCAGAAAATGAAGACCAAGAGGGGAACAATTACCAGCAATTCTCGCCAATTTAAGTCTTTGATATTCTTGTTTTCTTCAACTGTAATCGGTCCCAAGAACATCTTTTGGAACATGAAAAGAATATACACCGCAGCCAAAATCACACCGGCAGCAGCGAAGGCTGCAAACAAGGGTGTGCCTAAAGGACCACCCGCGGTACCTGCACCCCAAGCACCTAACAAGATGGCAAACTCACCCACAAAACCATTAAGGCCGGGTAAGCCCATCGAGGATAAACTGACGATCAAGGTGATTACTGCATAGACCGGAACGACCTTCCACAAACCACCAAACTGATCAAAGTCTCGGGTGTGTCGGCGTTCGTAAATGAAACCGATCAAAAGGAATAAAGCACCAGTGCTAATACCATGGTTGACCATCTGTAAAATACCGCCAGCAATGCCCTGCTCGTTGAGCGCAAAGATACCTAAGATCACAAATCCTAAGTGACTGACGGAAGAATAGGCCACCAACTTTTTAACATCTGTTTGCGAATAGGAAACCGCCGCACCATATAAGATGCCAATCACCGCGAGTAAAGCCATCGTCGGTGCGAGTTGCACTGCCGCCTCTGGGAAGAGGGGCAAATTGAAGCGCACAAATCCATAGGTGCCCATCTTCAGCAATACACCCGCCAAGATCACAGAACCCGCAGTGGGCGCCTGCACATGTGCATCGGGCAACCAGCTATGTAAAGGCCACATCGGCACCTTGATGGCAAATGCCGCCGCAAAGGCAAGGAAAAGCCAGAACTGAACATCCGCCGGGATACCACCTTTTGCAATCAACTCGGGCAAGAAGAAAGTTCCCTGCCTGATCCCTAACCATAAAATGGCCAAGAGCATTAAGATTGATCCCGCCATGGTATAGAGGAAGAATTTGATTGCGGCATACATTCGTTTTTCGCCACCCCAAATACCGATCAAGAAGTACATTGGCACCAATGTAAATTCCCAGAAGACATAGAATAAGAATAAGTCTTGTGCTAAAAAGACCCCCAACATGCCCATTTCCAATAATAGGAAGAAGAGTTGGAAATCTCGCACTTTCTCATCAATTGCCTTCCACGTGGAAAGTATCGCGATCGGGGTCAAAAAGGTAGTCAGCAGCACCAATAAGATGCTGATCCCATCCATGCCCAAGGCATACTTTATTTTCCAACCAGCAACCTGTATCCAATCTTCTTCGATCATGAATTGAAGACCAGGGTTACTCGCATCAAACATGGAAAGTACCCATAAAGAAATGCCGAACGTGACCAATGCAGTCACCAAGGCGACCCACCGGGCAATTTTCTTCTGCTCATTCTTTAGGAGTAGGAGCAAAAGGACACCCACGAGTGGGAAAAACGTTACTAAATTAAGCGGTTCTAAGATAAAGTCCATCATCAATCCTCAGTAGAAGATTTGCTCGCTAGCCAAGGCTAACGAAAAATTAAATAACCTAAAATAACGACCACGCCAAAAAAGACCGACAGCGCGTAGTTTCTAATAAATCCTGTTTGCAATCGGCTTAAGATTTCGCCACTGTTTTTTACTGTGGAGGCCAGTCCATTCGCAATTCGATCGATCACACCCAAATCAATCGGGTCAGCAAGGAAACGAGTAAATTTTTGGAAGTTATCGCGAATGCCCTTTTCATGGAACCAGTCATGCCAAATATTCCAATCTAAAGTTTCAGCAAAGAATTTTGCTAATTTTTGGTAAGGTCGCAAGATTAAGAAATCATAGATCTCATCCACATACCATTTATTATGCATTCCTTTAAAGATCGGCCCAAGGGCTTTTTCTAGGGGATCCTGCTGACCAGTTTTCAAGGGATTTCGACCATAGATCAACCAGGATATGCCAATGGCGAGTAATGCCAATAGAGTTGCTGGGATTGCTACGCCCCAATCAAAGGCCGGTACATGTAAGGCATGCCCGGTAGCTTTTTCGATTGTATAGCCCAACCAGTGACCAAATTGATGTCCACCCTCAAAAGGCCAATTCATAAACCCGCCAAAGACGGATAGGAAGGCCAAAACTAGTAGAGGAACCAACATCGACCAAGGGCTTTCTTTTGCAACTTCCGAAGCATGGTGTCGGGGTTTGCCGAAAAAGACCAACCACACCTGGCGTCCCATATAAAAAGCTGTAAGGAATGCGGCCACTACCAATACCCAATAAATGACTGGGTATTCTAATTTTGCATCTAATAATATTTCATCTTTCGACCAGAAACCTGCAAAGATCGGCAGCCCCATTAATGCAAAGGTGCCCATCATGTAGGTCCAATAGGTCCACGGAATTCTTTTTCTAAGACCGCCCATATTTCGCATATCTTGGGGATCAAAGAGTTCGTGATGGTCTTCATCATCATGGGGTTCATGTTCATCTTCATGCCCACCAATCAGGGGATGATGTCCTCGTTCAACGGCCAAGATCACTGAGCCAGCCCCAAGGAACAAGAGCGCTTTGAAGAAGGCATGCGTAACCAAATGGAACATCCCTGCCACATACGCCCCCATACCTACAGCCGCCACCATGAATCCCAATTGGCTTACTGTAGAATAGGCGAGCACTTTTTTAATATCATGCTGCCCCACCGCGATCGTTGCCGCAAATAATGCCGTTGCCGCCCCCACCGTTGCCACCATAATATGCACACCCTCAACCGCATTGAAGATAGGCGCGGAGCGGGTCACCAAATACACACCTGCAGTAACCATTGTAGCCGCATGGATCAAAGCAGAAACTGGTGTTGGGCCCGCCATCGCATCGGGTAACCAAACAAACAAAGGAATCTGAGCAGATTTACCCGCAACACCGAGCAACATAAAGCCAGTGATCCACCAGATTAAGGCAGGGTCACCTGAATAATGAGCAACTGCATCAGGAAATAATTCGGTAAAGGATAAAGTCTTGAAATTCCAGAACGTGAGGAACATCGCCATCAAGAAACCAAAGTCACCTACTCTGTTGGCAACAAAAGCTTTCTTTCCAGCAAATGCGTTTTTATCCCCAAAGGTGGTGTCGGGATTGCGGTCAAACCAAAAACCGATCAACAAGAAGGAACAAAGACCGACACCCTCCCAACCAACGAATAACATCAAATAACTATTGCCGCTCACCAAGATCATCATCATGGCAATGAATAAATTCATATAAATAAAGAATCTTCGATAACTTTTGAGGTCTTCCTTATATCGCACATCAAACCACATATAACCAGTAGCATAGATATGGATCAATGTACCCACCCCCGAGACCACGAGCATCATCGTCACAGAAAGTGTATCCACCCGGAATTCCCAAGGCAAATGAAATTGGCCGATTGAAAGCCAATCGACAAATGGCACCACATGAGCCTCGTGGTGATTGCCCTGTAATGCGATCAACTGCAAAACAGATACCACAAAGGTCAAGGCCACCGCACTGCTCGCGACAATCCCAATAATGCGCTCATTCCATTTTCGGCCAAAGATCAAATTGACCAATAAACCGATCACCGGAATGAAGACGATCCAGGGGACCAATGAGAACAGGTCAAATCCAGTCGTGGTTGCTTCACTCAGTAGCATTTATAAACTACTCCTCAACGGTCCGGGCCTAGCCCTTGAGACCGCTCACCTCATCAATATTGATCGTATGCTTATTTCGGAAGACTGCCACAATCAAAGCCAGTCCAACTGCCACCTCGGCGGCCGCCACGGCCATCACAAAGAAGACAAAAATCTGTCCGCTCACATCGCCAAAACTTCGGGCGAAGGCTACGAATAACAAATTAGCAGAATTCAGCATCAATTCGATCGACATAAAAATAATGATCGTATTTCGTCGGGTCAACACGCCCAACGCGCCAAGGGCGAATAATATTGCCGAAAGGGCTACATAATATGAAAGGGGTACCATGTTTTTCTCCTCCGGCCTTAAGACTTTTTATCTTGCTTGGTGATCACGATCGCACCAACCATTGCTGCCAAAAGCAGCACTGCCGTCACTTGGAATGGCAGGAAATATTCTTTGAATAATTTGGTGGCCAAACTTATAGGATCGCCTACTTCTGACACCTCGTTGATCATTGGGAGCAGGTCTCCCCCCCCACCAAAGATCAAATATACTGCCTCCACGATCAACACAACTACAAATAGAATTGCAACTGGTTTTTGCCATTCCCCTTTATCTGCCTTTTTCAGCTGTTCTGCGCCCAAAAGCATAATCACAAAGAGGAATAAAACCATGATCGCTCCCGCATAAACAGTGACCTGTGCCATGGCAATAAAAGGTGCACCTAACATCAGGTAAAAAATTGCTACCGTTGCAAAATTCAAGATCAAAAACAATGCAGAATAGACCGCATTTTTATTTATGATCATGCCAATTGCAGACCCAATTGCAACAAAAGCTAAAATTAAAAAGACGATTACTTCAGTTTCCATAAACGTTCCCTTAGTCTGGGTTCTCCATCATCGGGATAGAGCGATCAAAGGCCCCTGGTTCAACTTTCCGTGGGGTGGCTTTTTCCAATTCGTCAACAGTATCCAACAACATATCACGGGTATAGATCGCTTGAACCCGCTCAGTAAACGAAAGCTCATATTGGTCACCCAGTTCGATCGCTTGGGTGGGGCAGGCATCTTCACAATAGCCGCAGAAAATGCAGCGCATCATATTAATCTCATAAGTACTCGCATATCGTTCGCCCGGAGAAAAACGGACGTCATCGTTGTTTTCAGAGGCTTCTACAAATATCGCGTCTGCCGGACAGGCCGCCGCACATAAAGCACAGCCGATGCATTTTTCCAAACCATTATCATAACGACGTAAATGATGTCGGCCCCGAAATCGTTTACTAACGGGTCGTTTTTCCTCAGGGTATTGCACTGTCACCACTGGCTCAAAAAATGTTGAGTGGAAAGTGGTGTACAACCCTTTTAGGATTGGAATTGGATTAAATCTTTCAAAATTTGCCATGTATTGCCTCTATATACCCAGGCCGACGATCAACGCGGCAGTAATAAATACATTAAGTAATGCAATTGGGATTAACACTTTCCACCCAAATGCCATCAAACGGTCATAGCGCAACCGCGGAAGGGTTGCTCGAATCCAGATCATCAACCCTAACAAACCAAATATTTTCAAGAATAAGTAGATCGGTCCCAACCATGCGTAAGTATCAACACCAGGGCCATCAAACCCACCCAAGAACATCGTAGCAAAGATAGCGCTTACAGCCGCCATCTTGATATATTCACCCATGAAGAATAAAGCGAATTTCATTCCAGAATATTCAGTTACATAACCTGCCACCAACTCTTGCTCGGCTTCGACCATATCGAAGGGAGCACGGTTCACTTCTGCTAGCAAGGCAATAAAACAAACGATTGCCGCCAATGGGGCATACACAATATACCAAGCGGAGCTTTGCTGACCTTGGATAATTTCCGACATGCTCAAAGACCCAGCCAACAAGATCGGAGGCACAAAAGAGAGTCCTAAAGCGAGTTCATAAGAAATCATTTGGGCTGTAGAACGAATGCCGCCCATCATTGCATATTTATTATTTGATGACCAACCCGCTAATACGATGCCATAAACTGAAATCGATGCGATCGAAAGCAAATACAACACGCCTACATTCAGGTCTGTGACAGCTAGCGCAATTTCACGCCCAAACATGACTACTTTATCACCCCATGGAATCACAGCCATGATCACCACTGCTGGCACCATCGTCATCACCGGGGCTAATAGGAAGGCAAAACGATAGGCTTCTGCAGGCTCAACTTCTTCCTTAAAGATGAGTTTAATACCATCTGCGACCGGTTGCAGTAATCCAAATGGGCCTGCCCGGTTAGGACCTACCCGAATTTGGATTCGAGCCAAGAATCGTCGCTCAAAATATGTAGTATAGGCAAACCCTGTCAACAGGATCGCAATCAACACTGCCCCTTTGATTACCCATTCTAAAATAAATGCGAGGGTTTCGTTCATTAACCTTTCCTCATTTCGCCTTGATCGTTATCGAACCAGGATCACTGATCGGGATTCCCATACTTCGAGGAACCAACACGATACCTTTTGCCAAACTATCATCAAGTTTGGCGGTGACATTAGCAGTTTTACCATTTAATTTCACTGATATTTGAACACCAGCTTCTACACCCAACTTTTCAGCATCGGCCGTATTTAGAATCACATAAGGATCCGCAATTCTAGGTTGTAATACTTCGGAGGAGAGCATTGTGCTGCCTCTGTCGTAAAGGGTGGTAACTGGAACAGCGAGGAACTCATCCTTTTTCGACAATACACTTGGCACAAATGCTTCATATTTTATGGTTTCAGTTTCAATGGCTGGGCTGATTTGCTTGCCCAGTCCCTGCGTATTCTGATAACTGGTTCCCCCGTAGAAGAGGTCATCTCTCCCAATGATCGGCCATTGTTCGGTCACTTCGGCGAGGCGAACATAGTCCAATTCAGCGTAATCCGCCACTTTCTCAGCCAAGTCCAAAAACACTAAGGATGCGGCGATCTTTTCCAAGCTCAGATCTAAACGTTTGGCGATCTTAGCCGTAATTTTATAATCAGGCTTTGTCATTTCAGGAGCAGGCACAGCAGGATAAAACCTTTGTACCCGTCGTTCAGCAGATGTATAAGTCCCTTCTCGTTCTGTATAAACCTGTGCTGGAAGGACAACATCTGCAATTTCTGCCGTTTCTGAAAGGCGCACGTCCTGAACAACCACAAAGTCTGTGTCTTTCAAACTCTTTTCTAGTATATCTTTGGAAGCAGGATCATTTCCCACCACATAGGCAAATTTAGCATTCTTCAGATCGGCGGCCAAAGTCTCACTCGGGCGGAATCCCATATCCCAAGCACCTTGCAAATTCGCTTTATTCCATACTGCAACCAACCCATTATTTGGTCTGCCGGTATGTTTGGTTTCAGAGAGTAAAAATGCACAGGCTTTCGAGAGTTCCTCTGAGCCTGATAAACCAAGTCCATCACTTCCATAATAAATAACCGCATTATTCGCTTCTGAAAAAACTTTGGCAGCCGCTTTCACTTTTGCATCATCAGCTAAGAATTCAACCGCAATGCCTTCTTTTGCGCCAGCCATCGACAATATAACTGCGGTCTCTTGACCGAAAGCTATACGGATTTTATATTTTGCAAAACGATCTGCCCTAGTTTCTCTTGCATTGGCAATAATCACCTCTGCTCCCCGTTCAGCAGCTTGCTTTACTCGTAGCCAGAATAACGGGGCTTCTTCTTCCAGGTCACTAGCCACGATCAATATCGCGTCACCTTGACCCATATCTGCAATATTACTTCCCGTCCCTAAGCCCACCTGAGAGACCAAGTCCCCACCTGCCATCTCAGAATTTAATAACGATTTTCCACCGAGATGTGCTGTAAGTTGATTAATATTGAAATAATCTTCGTTGGATAATCGACCACCCACCAAAGAGACCATCTCTTTTCCAGCTTCTTTCGCTTTTTCAGCAACCAGATCAAGAGCTTTTTCCCAAGTTGTTTCGACCAATGTTTCCCCTTCTCGAATCAGAGGTTGGGTTAATCGGTCATCTTTCTTCACGGATGTATAGGCAAATCGGCCTTTATCACAAAGCCATACTTCATTTACTTCTTCGTTTTGGCGAGGCATTGCCCGTTTGATCACCAAATCGCCACCCGATTTTGCTTCTCGGCGGGTGTTAAAGGTGATATTGCAGTTCACCGAACACTGATTACAAACCGAGGCAGAAGCCTGCATTTCCCAAGGGCGAGCGCCAAATCGGAAATCGGCGGTAGTTAAAGCACCCACCGGACATATATCCGAAGTATTGCCAGACCAATAGGAATCAAATCCAGGTTCTGAAAATGTCACAATTTGCAATTTGCGTCCCCGGTTTTGGAATCCGATCACCGGCTGATCCACAATTTCATCTTGGAACCTTGTACAGCGTGCACATTGAATACAGCGTTCCCGATCCAACCAGATCAAGTCACCAAGAGGCACATGTTTTGCTAAATGTTGTTTTTCTTCGAGGTCAAATCGGCTTTCACCTGATCCATACCCTATCGTTAAATTTTGTAAGGGGCATTCTCCACCCTTATCGCAAATTGGGCAGTCTAAGGGGTGCGAACTAAGCAAGAATTCGAGAATATCTTGTCGTCCCTTCTTAACTTTTTCGGTATAGCCTACTACCACCATTCCCTCAGAAACAGAAACCGTACAGCCCGTCTGAAGTTCACGGCCAAACTGAATCTTTGGTTTCCCCTTTTCCATGATAGTTTCCCCTGTGTCACGATCACGCATCGGCATCCCCACATCTACCAAACACATCCGGCACATACCCACCGGTTCCATCTTCGGGTGATAGCAGAATACGGGTATATCGATCCCTGCCAGCTTAGCCGCATCGACGATCAATGTGCCTTCAGGTGCAGTTATTTCTAGGTTATCAATCGTTAGATTGACCAATTTTGTTGTTTTTTCTTCGAGCACTTCTGTCATTTCAGCCTCTAGCCTATTTATTGACCTGCGCATCAAAATCATCGGGGAATCGTTCAATTGCTGAAAGCACTGCTTCCGTAGAAAATTCTCCTAATGCACATAGGGTTTTACCCTTTATGTTTTTGGCCACATCTTCCAACAAGATCACATCTTCCATCGTGCCTTTTTTGCTTCGAATTCTTTCAGTTAGGCTGGTCATCCAAAACGCACCTTCTCGACACGGGGTGCATTTTCCACAAGACTCATGTTTAAAGAAATGCGTCGTTTTATTGATCAACCAACTCATATCGACCGTATCATCCAAGATAATCACCGATGCGGAGCCCAATTGCGCACCCACATCTGGCACACTTTCATAATCCATCGGTGTATCCAAAGCTTTATCATCCGCAACGATGATCGAGGAGGAGGCACCTGCAGCCATTATTCCCTTAATTGGGCGGTCATCGATGATCCCTCCGCCATGTTCATAGATCAACTCCCGAAATGGCGTGCCAAGAGGAAGTTCGTAATTCCCAGGATTCTTTACCCTACCTGAGAGACTAAAGACCTTGGTGCCGGCGCTTTTTTCAGTACCAAATTTTCGATACCAATTCGCACCTTTTTCAACAATAAGGGATACGTTCGCCAAGGTTTCCACATTATTTACCACTGTGGGTTTTGCATATAAACCAACCGCGGGTGGGAAGGGAGGACGAACTCGAGGTTGTCCCATTTTGCCTTCTAAAGATTCAAGCAAGGCCGTTTCCTCACCACATATATAGGCGCCAGCACCCAAATGGGTGAATATATTTAATTCATATTCTGTGCCAAAAAGGTTCTTTCCTAAAAGACCTTCCTTCTTCATTAGCTCGATCTGTTCATCTAATACATGCGCCAATTCCCAGAATTCGCCTCGCAAATAGATATAGATATCATTGGCAGAGATAGCGTATGCCGAAACCATGATGCCTTCAAAAAATTGCCATGGGTTCTTTTCCATGATTTCGCGATCTTTGAAAGTTCCTGGCTCAGATTCATCCGCATTCACAACCAAATAATGAGGCCAGTTATTATCGTCGACAAATTTCCATTTTAAGCCGGTGGGGAAACCTGCACCACCTCGACCGCGCAAACCAGAATCATGCACGATATTTTTGAGCTCAACCGGGTCCATCTTTGTCGAGACTACTTTCCTAAAGGTTTCAAACCCGCCATCAGCTTGATATGTTTTAATATTCGCTATATCAGGAATTTCATGATGTCGGAGGAGGATATGTTTATCAACTTTACTCATATCTATTTAGCCTCCTGTTTTCGCCACTGCTCGATCAATTCCAAAGTGCTTTCCACAGTTTGATCTTCATGGTAGAAAACCCCATCTGGATTCTGCTCTTGGAACATTGGCGCTTTATCGCATCCTGCGAGGCACATCACGGATTCCACACTAACAAGTCCATCTTCAGTGGTTTCCCCCACCTTAATTCCAATATTTTCGCAAAGTTTCTCAAGGTATTCACCCGAACCTCTTAAGGCGCAGGGCAGATCGTTACAAACCTGAACGCGATGCTTTCCACCTTCTTTATCATGATAAAGGGTGTAAAAGCCAACGATCGATGCAACCTGAGTAGCAGAAACCTTGATGATCTCCGCAATATCATACATATCTTGCTTGCTAACAAAACCATTCTCGCGCATCGCTACATATAATAAAGGCATTACCGCAGAGCGCTTTTGGTCTTCTGGATATTTCTTTAAAATATCCTCAATATCTTTTGTGTGTTTTTCTAGAAGCGCGTTCACCTGTCAGTATCTCCTAACACGAAATCAATGCTGCCGATGATCGCGATCAGATCAGCCACATAATGGCCTTTCGCTAACCATGACAACACTTGCAAATTACTAAATGAGGGGGTTCGCCAATGCACTCGATAGGGCTTTGGTCCCCCATCCCCTTCCAAGAAAATACCCAACTCGCCACGAGGGGATTCAACAGGAAAATATACGGAACCTTTAGGGGCATCAAAGCCTTCTGTCCATAATTTGAAATGGTGGATCACAGCTTCCATGCTTGTGCCCAATTCTGCTCTGGGTGGGGGTACAAATTTTCTATTATTGCTGCGGAAAGGCCCTTTTGGAAATGCTTTTAAAGCCTGATCAATAATTCTCAAAGACTGACGCATTTCCTCAACCCGAACCTGGTAACGAGCATACACATCCCCAGCTTTTTGGACGGGAACATCAAAATCGTAGTTTTCGTATCCCGTATATGGGTGAGCTTTTCGAATATCATAGTCGATCCCAGATCCTCTTGCGATTGGACCGGTTAACCCCCATCCTAAGGCCTTATTCTTAGGAATCACGCCAATTCCCTTCGTTCGGTCAATAAAGATCGGGTTTTCAGTCAATAAGGATTCGTATTCATCTAATCGAGCTGGCATGATGTCGATAAAATCTCGGACTGCTTTTTCGAACTCTTCTGGCACATCCCGCCAAACTCCGCCGGGTCTGAAATAAGTGGTCATCATCCTTTGACCTGAAACCATTTCTAAAATATTGAGAATGTCTTCCCGTTCTCGGAAAGAATAAAGGAAAACGGTCATCGCTGCCAAATCCATTGCAGCGGTGCCCATCCAAACCAAGTGAGAAGCAATTCGTTGCAGCTCGGTCATAATCACCCGAATAACTTGTGCACGTTCGGGCACGTCCAATTCCACTAACTTTTCGACTGCCAATACATAGGCCAAGTTATTGCCCACTGTGTTGAGATAATCCAACCGGTCCGTCATTACTTCGGCTTTCATATATGTCTTGGCTTCCATGTTCTTTTCAATGCCAGTATGCAGGAAACCAATATCTGGAATACAGTTGATTACGGTCTCACCATCTAGCTCCACCAACATGCGCAGCACACCATGTGTCGCAGGATGTTGCGGCCCCATGTTGAGCAGCATGGTTTCGCCTTCAACCGCTCTATTCGAGATAAGGTGTTTAATCTCATCAGTGGTTACTTTAATTGATTCAAGTTGTGCCATAATTTCGCCTAATCCTTAGGATTCGGTTTACGCTTTTGGATCTCTTCATGATTGAAGGTAAACTGCACTTCTTCGTATCCCAGGGGATAATCTTTTCTTAGGGGGTGTCCTTCCCAATCATGGGGCATTAAAATTCGTCGGGGATCGGAATGACCATCAATTGTCACGCCCAACATATCCCAGATTTCTCGTTCAAACCAATTCGCATTGGGGTAGACACTTTCTACGCTATCCACACTCGGGTTATTTCCGTCTAAAGGTACCCGCAGCTCTAATCGAATTTTCTTTGAATAGGAATTCATTTGATAAACCACATGAAAACGTGGGGCTATCTCAGGCCAGTAATCAACAGCCGTGAGCGAAGAAAGCTGTTCAAAGCCATGATCTTTCTTAAGGCTTTTACAAACCTCAACAATTTTTTCAGGGGAAACCAATAAACTAATTTCATCACGAAATTCAGATATTTCTACTTTGAATTTCTTTTTGAGGTCATTGGTGATTTCTTTGATTTCTTTTTCCATAATAAGGTCACCTGGTTTTAGGCATAATCCTTAAATACTTCTGTCTTTACTTTCTCATGTAAGGTCATGATGCCATGAATTAATGCTTCTGGTCGTGGAGGACATCCAGCCACATAAACATCAACCGGAACGATCTCATCGATTCCTTGCACGATTGCATAATTATTGAATACCCCCCCACAGGAAGCACAATCTCCCATTGCCAACACCCATTTGGGGTCAGGCATTTGGTCATAAAGTTTTCGAAGTACGGGGGCCATTTTTCGTGATAACCTGCCAGATACCAATAACAGATCAGCCTGTCGAGGGCTGGCACGCAATAACTCCATGCCAAATCGGCTGAGGTCATAATTGGGTGCTTGGGTGGCCATCATTTCAATCGCACAGCAAGCGAGGCCAAAGCCTAAAGGCCACATCGCTCGGGTTCGCCCCCAATTCACCATATCTTGGAGTTTAGTGGTCACAAAACCAAAGTCTCCGAGCTTTTGTTCTAATCCCATTCGAAGGCTCCTTTTTTCCAGGCATACACGTAACCCACCAATAGGATCCCCAGGAAGATAATCATTTCAATTAAAACAAAATTGCCAAGTCCTTCATCCACAAATTTCTTGAAGATGACAGCCCAAGGCAATAAGAACACTACTTCAATATCAAAAAGGATGAATAAAACAGCCACAATATAGAACTTGACGGGTAGTTGTCTAGTTCCAGGGCCGATCGGAGACATCCCTGATTCATATGGTGCATTTTTGCGTTTATTTGATCTACGGGGACCAAATAGGTAACCCAATCCTATCGCAACAATCCCTAATAATGTGGTTAGCAGGAGCAAAATCGCAATAGGCCAATAATCGTTGAGGTAATCCTGTAGCATGTTTCACCTACGTCGTAAGAATGTATAGAATTTATTTAACACACAAAAAAAATGCCCACTTCATATCAATGGGATATTTTCTAATAGTTTATCACATTGTTTAATTAGGTGTCAATTTTCACAATCCAATGGTTTAGATAATCAGATTACGATTATTTTTACTATCTCTGACAATTTAGGTTTAATTTATTCAATTTGCGAGATAACTCCTCATTAATTGCATTAGATTTCATTCGCCACGTCCAATTTCCCTGAGATGTGCTTGGAAAATTCATCCGAGAGTCAGCACCTAATCCAAGCGCATCTTGCATTTGAATAAATACTAATGAAGCCGCAGATTGCCACAAGGATTCCATCATCGACCAGGGCAGATCAAGGTTGAACTTCTCCAGATATTTCAACGCATTATCTCTTTCCCATTTGCCCACAGTTTCAAACCAACCCATGATCGACTCATTATCATGAGTGCCAGAATAAGCAACCGTGTATTCAGGGTAAGTATGCGGCAAAAAGGGATGGTTCTCTTCTCCATTAAAAGCAAACTGCATAATCCTCATTCCTGGGAACCCAAACTGATCGCGAAGCTCGATCACATCCGGGGTGATTTCCCCCAGATCTTCTGCAATAAAAGGCAGCTCCCCAAAATGGTTTTTAAGTGTAGAAAAAAAAACCTCTCCAGGCCCTTTAACCCATTCACCCTGTTCTGCCGTTTCGTTTCCTGCAAGAATTTCCCAATATCCTGCAAACCCTCTGAAATGGTCCAACCGAATAAGATCGACCATTTCAATTATTTTTGAAACTCGTTGGATCCACCACGAAAACCCACTGGCTTCATGTTTATCCCAGCAGTAGATTGGGTTTCCCCATAATTGTCCTTGTGGCGAAAAATAATCTGGGGGAACGCCAGCCATTTTCGCTGGATTACCATCGGCCAAAAGGGCATACATTTCTGGGTTCGCCCATACATCTACACTGTCATGAGCTACATAAATGGGCAGATCCCCCACGATTTTGATTTTCTTTGAAATTGCGTAATTTCTGAGTGCGTTCCATTGTCGGAAAAAGATGAATTGGAAAAATTTATGTTTCTTTATTGTATTGCTATTCATTGAAATAAACTCTTCAATTGACTTTTCTTCCCTATCCCTCAATCCTTTCGGCCACAAGACCCATGATGCCTGTCGCTGGCTTTCTTTGATTGCCATAAATAGGGCATAATCTTCAAGCCAGTCTTTTTCCTGGATTACAAATTTTTCAAATTCAACCTCTAGTGTTCGAGTATTTAAGAAATTCTGATAACTTGTTTCTAATAGTTTCAATTTCCAAGGAATAAGGGAACCAAAATCAATTTTTTCTTCAGCAAATTCTGGTATCCTCTCCAAATCTTTTGGGAACAACAGACCATCTTCTAATAACAAATCGGGACTGATCAGATAATGGTTGCCAGCAATCGCCGAAAAACTCTGATAGGGAGAATCCCCATAACCCGTTGGTCCTAATGGTAAAACCTGCCAATATTTAAATCCGCTTTCAAATAAAAAGTCTACCCACCGATAAGCTTCGGGACCAAGGTCACCGATCCCATATCCCCCTGGCAAACTCGTTATATGCATTAATATCCCAGAAGCACGATCAATGATCACTCTTTATCTCCTGGAAAAAAATTGAAATTTATCATATTTCTACAATTTAGAATTTATTGAATAGTTAGAAAGAAAGAGGGGGTTCTCTTTCAAATGAATTCGTTTACCTGTATATTTCTATTAAATGGACTGTTTTTTACCAGTTCTCAGGGCACGCACAGCAGCAAAAGTTGCTCTATGCACGCCGATGATCTCATCATATGGAATGGGGGGCGGTCCACCCGCTTTAATGGCCTCTGCCAAGACCTGCCATTCCGCCTTGTGTCCCTTATCCATTTTTAATCGGGACTTATGCACCTTTCGTCGACCATCTTTGATCAGCTCTAAACTACGATAATTATCCAATACCGCAATGCGTCCACCTGAAAAGGCTTCGACCCGTTCTTTAGAAAAGGATTTATCACCATTTGCCATGTAGCTTACTGTGCCAACGGAACCATCGGGGTAACTCAAGGTAATTACAATATTATCTTCATAATATTTTCCCTGATCGCTCATTCCTTCTGCCGTCACACTTGAAGGAACTTCACCGATCAACCAGGTAAGATAGTCGATAAAATGACAGCCCTCGCTCAAAATTCTTCCCCCGCCTTGTTCAATATCATGATGCCAATGTGTGAGAGGCAAATATCCTGCATTTACCCTATAGGATGCCACAACTGGTTCCTTTCGCAAATCCAGAAACGCTTTCATTTTTATAGCTAAAGGTGCAAAACGGCGATTAAAACCAACCATTAAGATCGGTGCGCCGGGTTTGTTTATTTCTTTTTTGATCTCATCGAGATCTTCCTCTTTGATCGTTAAAGGTTTTTCAACAAAAACATGCTTCCCTGCTCTCAAACCTCCTAGGGTTTGTTGCGCATGCAGGTGATGTCGAGTGAGAATCCCGATCGTATTAATTTCTTTATCTTCTAGAATTTTTTCATTATCGGTGCTGGCATATGCAAACCCAAAACGGGAGGCAGCTTGTTGAGCGGTAGCACCAGATGCCGTGGCAATCCCAACCAAGTTAATAGCATTATCTGCTTTTAGTGAAGGAAGCATCACTGCACTCGCATATAATCCCGCGCCGAACACACCCAAATTGATCGTTTTCTCTGCTTTCCTTTCGGAAACTTGGACTGTTTTAAGATTTTTGAGATCATCAGATCCCTGCTCGGGATAAGTGAGCAACACCCCTAAATAAATCTCCTCAGTTTCCTGAGTGATCATTTGATAGGCTTGCACTGCGTCTTCAATTGGGAATCGATGGGTGATCAAGGGAGTAATGTCTAGCCCTTCTCCCAATAAATTCGCGAAACCTTCTAAATTTCTTCCAGCCGTCCAACGTACATAACTAATCGGATAATCGATACCGCCATCCTCATAAACCGGATCATAGCGCCCCGGGCCATAGGACCGCGAAACCTTGAAATCCAGTTCTTTTTTAAAGAAGAGTGCATGAGGCAAATCCATCCCCACCACACCGAGCGCCACCACCCTACCCCGATCTCTGGCAACGGTACCAGCCAATTCAACCGGATCATTTGAAGAGGTAGCCGCACATACCAATATGATGTCCGCACCCTTATTCTGGGTGAAGGCCATCACTGATTCTTCCGCTTCTTCTCTGCTAGCAGATTCTGCCCCTAATTCTTTTGCTAATTTGACTCGCCTTGGATCAAGATCGATCCCGATCACTCGACAACCAGCTGCTTTGGCAACCGCCACAGTGACCAAACCCAACAATCCCAATCCCACAACAACAACCGTTTCGCCAACCTGCGGAAATGCTAAGCGAAAACCATGCATCGCAATCGCGCCCAGGGTTGAAAACGCACCTGAGTCAAAATCAACGGAGTCTGACAAACTTGCCACCAGATTCTTTTCCACACTCACATATTCCGCATGGCGGGCATTGCCCCCCGCGCAAACTACGCGTTGACCAATTTGAAAATCCCCTACCCCTTCCCCGATTTCAACGATAGTCCCCGACATGGAATATCCCAAGGGCATTGGTTGATCCAATCGATTAAATGCAGCCTCAAGGGTAGGGACAATTCCCTCTCTTTTGGCCTTATCCAATACTTGTCCAACCAGATCCGGCCGAGACTGTGCTTTCCCGATCAAAGATTTTTGAGCAAATTCGACCACGCTTCTCTCTGTACCAACAGATACTAGCGAAGCGGCTGTTTTTACCAACACATAACCTGGTTTTGGACTTGGGACAGGGGCATCTACGACTTCGGTTTTTCCGTCGCGCATATTTTGTATGAGCTGTTTCATATCAATCTTCCTTAATTTTTCAAAATCTGCATGATTCTACCATGCGCTTTTATTCATTTTAAGCATTATTTATAATTGCTAAATGTTATAATTTTTTAGGTTTATCAAATAGTTCCATTAGGAGACCGAATGACCGACAGTAGAATCGAGAAATTTGCAAAAATTCTCGTAGAATATTCCGCAAATATCCAACCTGGAGATCGGGTTGAAATTCAAACTACCTTAGCCGCCTTGCCGTTAGTCAAAGAGCTATATAAAAAAGTGCTCGACCGAGGTGGTATTCCCTTCCCCGCATTATCCTGGGAAGGACAAACCGCTGACTTTTTTGAACATGCCAACGATATGCAATTAGGCAAAACCAATGAGATTCGGAAATATATATATGATAATTTCGAATCCCGTTTCAGGATTGCAGCAGCCACCGATTTGCATGAATTAAAAGATGTAGCGCCTGAAAAACAGGCGATTTTTGGGAAAGCCAACAGCTCCATATTGGAAACCCAAATGCGCCGTGGAGCCGAGGGAGAATTCAAATGGGTATCCTCCCAATATCCCACCCAGGCCTATGCTGACCAAGCGGGCATGAGCCTAACAGACTATGAAGATTTTGTCTTTAGCGCCGTATTTGCAGACAAAGAAGACCCCATCGCAGAATGGGAAAAATTCCGGGATACCCAGGCTAATTTAATCAAGAATATCTTTGGTAAAGAAAAAGTTGTCTTGCGTGGCCCCAATGTAGATCTCTCCCTCTCCGTAAAAGACCGAGTATTTATCAATTGTGCGGGAACAAATAATATGCCCGATGGCGAAATCTTCACCGGACCGGTTGAAGATTCTCTAAATGGCTGGGTGCGATACACCTACCCCGCCATCATGCAAGGTCGCGTCGTCGAAGGCATCGAGCTAAAGTTTGAAAATGGCAAAGTGATTAAAGCATCCGCCGACAAAAATGAGGACTTCTTGCTCAAAATGATCGGTTCTGATGAGGGCGCTAGTTATGTAGGTGAGTTTGCCATCGGCACAAATTATGGCATCCAACAATTCACCGGCAGTATCTTATTCGATGAAAAGATCGGTGGCTCCTTCCACATGGCATTAGGAGCCGGATATCCCGAAACAGGTAGCCTCAATAAAAGTCAGATCCATTGGGATATGATCTGTGATATGCGAAACGATTCCGAGATATTGATGGATAATGAATTAGTTTATAAAGATGGTCAGTTTGTGATCTAGCGAATACAAATATAAAAACGGCAGCTTGGTTAAGTTGCCGTTTTTGTTTTAATTTCATACCCCTACTTCAATCGCCAATAACCTCGCCGGATTGGATTCAAATTTTCTGCAGAAATAAATGCGCTCTCATCCACTTTTTCCACAATCGAGCGCACAATTTCAATGTTTTTTCGTAAAACTGCCGCCGATATTAAAGTGACCGTGCCGTCTCGGCCCCTGCCTGAAAACTCAGTCACTGCATAGCCATCTTGCCGCAATCGCTCCGCGATCGCTGTCCCAAGTTGGGTACTAATGATCTGGACATGGGCATGACCCAAAGCCATTCTTTCTTCCACCCACATACCGATCACATTTCCCGAAGCAAATCCCGCCGCATACATCAACAAATTTATCCAATTCCCAAGGTCTTGAATGATCGTATTAAGCACCACCACATAGATCATGGTTTGTATGAACCCCAAAAGCCATACAATCGGTTTCCTTCCACGCATCACCATTAATGCTCGAACTGTATCGACGGCCATATTCAACAAACGCAATATAAAGATCAAACCAGCCCCTAACCATAAATCGAGAGATAATAAATTTTCCATGAGTTTTCCTGTATAAATCGCTTACTGTTTTGCCAAAAAAAAAGGCAAGTTTATCACCTGCCCATCAAAAATATTTATCCTGAATTTGGTGAAATTTACGACTTGCTTTTTGCCTGAATGACCGGCAGGTAGAGGTCTTCAGCATATTCTTTCACCATGCGCCGCATACTAAATCGAGGCGCCAAAGTTCGGATACATTCTTTAGTATACTGTACCCATTCCACTGGCATTTTATCAGAGGGGCGTTGATCGTAATAGAGGGGAATGATCTCGTTTTCTAGAAGTGAATATAAACTTTCCAAATCTTCGCTATCCTGAATTGCCGGGTCTTCATAATCTTTGTCTTCCCCAATGGCCCAGCCGTTTTTACCATTATAGCCTTCCCGCCACCAACCATCCATAATAGACAAATTTAGGACCCCATTTAAGGCTGCTTTTTGACCCGAAGTCCCTGAGGCCTCATTCGGTCGGCGGGGAGTATTTAACCACACATCTACACCTTGGGTCAAATATCTTCCCAGATTCATATCATAATCTTCCAAAAAGACTAATCTGCCCCCATTTTCTGAAGCCTTAACCTTTCGGTAAACCTCTTGGATCAATAATTTCCCGGGTTCATCTGCAGGATGGGCTTTTCCCGCAAAAATAATTTGAACCGGTCGGTTGGGCTGATTGATCAATTTCAACAATCGATCCATATCTGTCAAGATCAATTCTGCTCGTTTATAGGTAGCAAAACGTCTTGCAAATCCAATCGTTAAGGCATAAGGGTCCAATAAGGTACCAGATGCAACCACCTGAACAGGATGAACCCCATCGTTTTTCCATTGTTGTCGTGCCCGGTCCCGCATATAGGCAACCAATTTTCGTTTCAAATGTTTTCGCACTTCCCATAATTCTTCATTCGGAATATCGATCACATTTTCCCATATGGCCGGGTCATCAATCCGGTTCCACCAATTCTCAGGTAAATACATATCAAATAAATCTTTTAAACGCCGGGCCAGCCATGTGCCAGTATGCACACCATTGGTGATATGACTAATCGGCACATCTTCCACCTTCTTTTTAGGCCATAAGAATTGCCACATTTTTCTAGCAACATGACCATGAAGTTCAGAAACGCCATTGGCATATTTTGACATGCCTAAGGCCAACACTGGCATACTAAAGGACTCTCCCCAAGAGAGTTGTCGGTGCGCGATCGAAATAAATTTCTCTCGATCCAATCCCAACTCTAACCAATAATTGGAGAAATATTTATCCATTAACCATAATGGAAACTCATCATTCCCGGCAGGAACCGGGGTATGTGTCGTAAAAACATTATTTTGAATGACACTTTGTTGAGCGTCCTCAAAACTTTGCCCTCCTGATACCCTTTCTCTAATTCGCTCAAAGCTCAGAAACGCTGAATGGCCTTCATTCATATGCCAAACACCAGGGTTATACCCTAAAACTCGTAGGGCTCTCACACCCCCAATGCCTAGGATGATCTCCTGGGAAATGCGCAGATCCAGGTCGCTGCTATAGAGACGGGCAGTTAATTTTTTATCTTCTTCATTATTTTCTTCCACATTTGAATCCAGCAAATAGAGCGGCACACGTCCCACTCGAATTTCCCAAATCCGAGCATGAACCTCACGGCCAGGTAGATCCACAGAAATTGTGATCGGGGATCCGTCTTCTTTTAATATTGGAAATACAGGTAAGTTATCAAATTTCAAATCACTTTGACGGGCTTCTTGCCAACCGTCTTCGGTAATATGCTGTGAAAAATATCCCTGAGTATAAAGAAACCCCATCGCCACAAATGGGAGCCCCAGGTCACTGGCTTCTTTTACATGGTCTCCAGATAAAACGCCCAATCCCCCAGCATAGATCGGCAAAGTTTCATGAAGCCCAAATTCCGATGAAAAATAAGCAATTGGCCAATTCTTAAGTTCGGCGTGTTTCTCCTTGAACCAAGTATCTTCTTCATTCATATAGTTGTCGAACTTATTCATCACCCGCTGGTAGGTTTCCATATAAAAAAGATCATATGTCACAGCATTTAAATGAGAACGCTCTACCTGCCGAAGAAATAAGACCGGATTATGGTAAGTTTCTTCCCATAAATGTTCATCGATCAAAGTAAAAAGCTTTTGTGCTTCTTTTTCCCAAACCCACCATAGGTTATACGCCAATTCTCCAAGTCTAGAGATTTGATCGGGTAATTGGAATTGATTTGGTTGTTTCCCTTGAAATTCTTTCATATCGCCTTATTCTAATATTTATTTCGAAAGTTCAAAAATTCGACATAATTGTACCTTATGGATTTCTATTAAAATTGCCACAAAATATCGATTATATGCAACCGATTGCATGATTTTATCATATGCTGGTTCCTCTAAAAAAAGCAGTTTTCATCAGCAATGATATAATAGCGATATTGTTCTATTCAGTCAGGAAAAACAAAAATAGATGAGCTCGATTGATGAAATCAAAGCCCGCTTAGATATTGTTGAGATCGTTTCAGAAAACGTCCAACTCCGAAGATCCGGTAAAAGTTATTCAGGCTTTTGTCCTTTCCATGATAATACGCGCACACCCGCCTTTGTAGTCTTTCCAGATACTGGAACATGGCGTTGTTTTGGACAATGTAGTGAGGGCGGGGATATTTTTAAATATGTAATGAAGCGAGACGGGGGAGATTTTGCTGAAACTTTAAAAATATTAGCTGATCGAGCAGGCGTAGAACTCAAACCAGAAACACCTAAAGATAAAGCCCGAAAAGAAGAATTTGAATATCTACGCACACTGCTTGAAGAAGCCGTGGCATATTATCGACATCATCTAAAGACAGATAACGGAAAGGTTGCCCTAGATTATCTCCACAAACGAGAATTAACCGATGAAACCATCGCCACCTTTGAACTTGGCTATGCTCCAGCTGGTTATGACAATATTCGAAAACATTTTCTTGAAAAAGGATACAAAGAAAAGGACCTCGTAGATGCGGGTCTGGTTTCCCAGCGTGATGATGGCGGCATCTATGACCGCTTTCGCAATCGAGTAATTTTCCCCATCCGTGACCAGCGCGGAAAAATGGCTGGATTTGGTGCCAGGGCATTATCTGATGAAGATATGCCCAAATATCTAAATTCCCCACAGACTGTTCTGTTTGATAAAAGCAACCTGCTTTACGGTTTAGATAAGACCCGCAAGGCTATTCGAAGCCAAGATCAGGTGGTCATCGTGGAAGGTTATTTAGATGTAATCGCTCCCTTCCAAGCCGGTTACCAAAACCTAGTCTCACCCATGGGAACCGCCCTGACTGAACATCAACTCCGCATGCTCAAACGCCTTAGCCGACGGATCGTGATGGCGCTTGATGCAGACGCTGCTGGAGCAAAAGCCACTCTGCGCGGCTTACAGGTCGCCAGAAAAACTTTGGATCGAGAAACTGATCTGCAGTTTAATGCTCGTGGACTTCTTCAACAGGAAGGGCGCCTAAAAGCAGATATCCGCGTGACCACTTTGCCCGATGGAATGGATCCCGATAATGTGGTCAATGAAAACCCGGAAGCCTGGGTAGAACTGATCAATGCAGCTAAACCCATTGTTATTCATGTGCTAGAGACCCTGTCTGCGGGGAAGGATCTAGGTGATCCCAAAATAAAAACCGATATCGCCTCTCAGGTAATGCCATTGATCAACGATATACCGTCGGCGATTGAACGCGACACCTTCATTCAGCAGCTGGCCAGAAAATTAAAGGTAGATGAAGGTGCCTTATTAGCCGAATATGCCCCTCACACCAACAGCCGGCGCCCCAAAAGACGTAGAAGGAAAGTTGTCCAACCCGAACAAAATGATTTAGGTGAAGAAGATATAAATGTTGAAGAACTTGCCAATCATCCCTTAGTTCGTTTGGAGAAATACGCCCTAGGAATTATCATCCGGCAGCCAGAATTACTTTACCGGATTGACCGAGCGCTATTGAATGCCGGGCTTCCACATACCTCCGAGAATGATTTTCAAATTACCAGCCATCAGGAAATTTTCAAGATCACGAAAGAAGCGATCGACCAAGATTATATTGAACCGCTTAATTTTGCAGTAGAATATTTGCCAATGCCTCTAGTGGAACAAGCAGATACTGTTTTATCAGAAACAGATGATGTAAATTTAAATGATGAAAGGGTTCTCACCGAACTTCTCCGAGCATTGCTAAGAATTCGAGAAACAAATTTGCGACAATCGATAAATCAAATACGGTTTTTAATGGAAGATTCTCAAGAAAGTGGTAAGCTCAGAAATGCGAATTACGAAGAAACGATTTTGGAGAACAATCAGGTACTGTTAAAAATAAACAAAGCTTTGAACAATAACATGTCTTTCTCAACCACAAATGGAAACAATAGGTAGGCGAGAAATGAGTGAAAAGACAGAGCAAAAAACAAAAGCAAAAGCTGTTAATTTAAAGAAGAAAAGTACTAGAAAAACAAAAACCACGCAGGTCGTGGGTGGTGGAGATGATCCTGTTCGCCTATACCTTAAAGAAATCGGGTTGGTAGAACTATTAAATATTGATCAAGAGTTTTGGCTGGCCACCTTAGTTGATTCTTCAAAAAGATTGGATCGAGTCAAAGAAGATCATCTTTCACCCAAACGAAAAGAGATTGCCCCTTCCACCCTTTTTCGAAGTATTTTTATTGAAATTTCGGCAGATTGGAAAGCGATCCTTGAAGATACTGAAGAGTTAGAACAAGATTCCCCAAGTTTTGTGGAGATTCTAGACGAAGCACAAGAATTACAGATCACCTGGAATTTAGACAGAAAATCATATTTGCGAAAATATTTAAATAATGGGCTTTGGTCGAGAAATGACCTTTGGGATGAAGTTGCGAAAAATTGTTTTAAGGTTTTTGTAGCTTTATACCTTCTTCCTCATCCAGTTGCAATTAGCTTAAGGGATCATTTTGAAAGCAAGAATAAATTACCCTCTGGCCGAACTTTTTCTAGGTATTTACCCGAGGATGACCTATTAAACCAAGCCTTGAATTCAACTAGTAGCAACGCCGAAGATGCGCAAGAGGCGATCATTAGTGCAAACCTTCGTTTGGTGGTTAGCATAGCGAAAAGATTTGTGGGCCGAGGCAGCTCCTTTGAAGACCTAATTCAAGAGGGGAATATAGGATTATTACGGGCCGTGCATAAATTTGATGTAACCCGGGGATTTAAATTTAGTACCTATGCGACCTGGTGGATTCGCCAGGCAATAACCCGTTCTATCGCAGACCAAGCTCGGACCATTCGAATTCCGGTTCATTTATTGGAATCGATCCAGCGATTAATGCGGGCACAAAGAGAACTTACCCAGGTTTTAGGTCGTGAACCGCGCACAGAAGAATTAGCCCTAAGCCCAGATTTTATGGATGAAGCAGATATTCACGCTATTAGAAAAATCAAGGAAGAAGGCACAGAACTTCCTCCAGAGTTGAGAAGAAAATTATCTAAAGCTGCAGCCAAGGTAGACAAAACCTTAAGATCGGCTGAAGAACCGATGTCCTTAGAAAGCCCTGTCGGTACTGGGGACAATAGCCAACTAGGGGATTTTATTGAAGATGATGACGCCTTAGCCCCCATGGATGCCGCCGCCAGAGAAATGTTGAAGGAACAAGTTCATCATGCATTAGGCGCTCTCACGGATAGGGAACGGGAAGTGCTTGAATTGCGTTACGGTTTGATCGATGGAAAGGACCACACTTTAGAAGAAGTAGGACAGTACTTCAAGGTGACGCGAGAAAGAATTCGACAGATAGAAGCAAAAGCACTTAGAAAATTACGGCATCCCACTCGCAGCCGCGATCTACGAGACTATTTATAGAAATAATAATTCCAAGCAAATAAATTCCATGAAATCTTCGTCCATTTGGAGAAGATTTTTTATTGGTAACTCTTGGTCTTTCGACGATTATTTTCGATACGCGACATAAATGTCTGCCTCAATCATTTCATTGTCTTTATAGTAGTGATGCACAAAGTACAGATTTCCTGCTTCATCCACGGTTGGTTCGCCCGCCAGCGGAGAAATAATTAATTCGGGTTCTTGCCACTCCCCAGCTACTTTTTTAGATCGCCAAATTCCAAAATTTCTTGAAAACCATAATTCGTCTCCCTGGGGATTAAGGGCTGGCCATCCTTCAAAATCATTCGTATTTACTACTGAAAGGTTGATAGGGTCTTGCCATTTACCGTTCACATTATTCAAAACCCAAATATCTAACCCCCCTACCCCACCTTGTCTTTCCGACGCAAAATAGAGTTCAGTGCCATCCGATGAGATATGGAATTCTCCTACCTCATAATCGGGGTCAAAGTCCGCCAACTCCCAATTTGTCCAAAGTCCATTTGCATATTCTGCGGTGAACCAATGCATCCCGGTGTACCCTTCCCTTGCCGAGCAAAACCACATAAAATTGTTTTGGACGAATTCACAGCCATCACCCGCAAGCTTTCCTGGATCTTGTAACATCACTCTTTCGGCAATTCCCCAACTATCATTTGTTAAGTGAGAGACATATATCCCCGTCACCCCGTCTGAAACTTGTTGCTCAACGGGAACTTTGACATCTGGGGTAAAAAAGAAATATAGCGTTTTTCCATCGGGCAAAATGAATGGAGAATCCTCCGCCCCGGCGGTGTTTACCCCTTCGGATAACGGGACAGGGTTTTCAAATTCTGAGGAAATGAGGAGAGGGGGCTGGAGATCTGTTTCGGGAGAAACTTTGACAGCGTCTGCTGGAATTTCGCTGAGTCTATCCTTAATTTCTGGAGGATTTTCAAGGACATTATTGTCTGCAGATAAGTTTAAAAAACTGGCACATGCTAAAAAGACTAACTGTAAGGAAAAAATAAACGAGAATAGAAACCCTTTTCGTTTTTTCATCATTCCTCCTTGGGAAATCTGAAAATTTATGCTCCTTCTCAATTATATAAGAGATTTTTAGGAAAACCCTGATTTAAACCAAAATTAACCAAATTGTACTTAATTATGGGTATCAGGAATTTATTGATTTATAAAAATTTTGAAAATTTATTATTCTCATCGACCAATATAAATGAGGTTTCAACAGGTTCGTCGCTTATCTCAAAAGCAACAATGATGATTTTTTCCCCTTTCTGAATCAAATGCGCTGCAGCCCCATTCATGAATATATCCCCAGATCCTGATTCACCCTCGATTACATAGGTTTCTAATCTAGCGCCAGATGTTAGACTGACGACCAATACTTTTTCACCCGGCCAAATATTTGCTTTTTCCAATAGATCGGAATCAATAGTTATACTGCCAATATAATTTAAATCGGCTTGGGTCACTGTGGCATGATGGATTTTTGATCTGGCAAATACTCGCATAAGTTCCTCAAAATCAGTATTTTTGTGTGGGGGGTATTCTACTCAGTAATTTGTAATTTATCCAGCACAATTATTGAAGAAATTGTTTCAAAAGAAGGAAAATATTATAATTATTTAGTAATTTTAGCGAATTATCGGGCTGGTATAATCCTATAAAATCATTTATTTATTACAAAGGTGGAGAAAAATGCCTCTAAATATCATCGTGGGTGCGCAATGGGGAGATGAGGGGAAAGGCCGGATGGTCGATCTGATGGCTAGCAAAGCGAGGATCGTGGCAAGGTTCAGTGGGGGAGATAACGCAGGACATACCGTGACTGTGGGTGAAAAGGTCTATAAATTGCACTTAATCCCTTCGGGGATGATCCAAGAGCATACTGTTGGTGTGATGGGGAATGGCATGGTGATCAACCCAAAAACTTTGATTAATGAAATTGAGATGTTGGTAGAAGCGGGGATCGAAGTAGGTCCTGAGCGATTGAAAATCTCTGCCGCCGCCCACCTGATTACCCCCGCCCACCTTGCATTAGATGCTGCCCAAGAAAAATCACGGGGAAAAGAGATGATCGGCACAACTTTACGTGGGATTGGCCCGGCGTATATGGATAAATCTGCGCGACGGGGATTGCGGGTTGGGGACATGCTCGATGAAGAAGCGTTTGCCGACAAGATCAAGGCGCATATCGAGTTTACGAATAAACGATTGACCAATCTTTACGGGGCTGAGGCTCTTGATCCACAAAAAGTAGCTACCGAATATTTGGAATATGCGCGAACTCTTAAACCGTTTATTGCGGATACTGTTGGTTTGATCCACTCGGCATTAAAAGGTGGGGAAGATGTATTGGCGGAAGGTGCGCAAGGCACCCTGTTGGATCTGGACTTAGGGACTTACCCGTTTGTGACGAGTTCACATCCGACATCGAGTGGGGCATTGGTAGGCTTGGGGGTGGGTCCAAAAGATGTGGGGGAAGTAGTGGGGGTCACCAAGGTCTTTCAAACACGCGTGGGGGAAGGGGCGATGCCGACAGAGCTAGAGGGAGATGTGGCGGGTATGCTACGGGGAACGGGCAAGAATCCTTGGGATGAGTTTGGGACGACGACTGGCAGACCGCGCCGAGTGGGCTGGCTGGACATGGTCTTGTTGGGTTATGCGGTGCAGGTGAATGGATTTACCCAATTGGCTTTAACCAAACTCGATATTCTGAGCGGGATTAACCCCCTCAAAATTTGTGTCGGTTATACACACGGGAATAAAACGCACAAAGATTTTCCGATCGGGGAGAAGGACTTGGAAGATTTTGAACCGATCCTTGAGGAAATGCCGGGATGGAAGGAAGACGTGCAAGATTGCCGAAAGTGGGAGGATCTACCCGAGGAAGCCCAAGCTTATATCCGAAAAATTGAAGAGTTGGGTGGGGTGAGGGTGGGATGGATCTCAGTAGGTCCCGAGAGAGATCAGATGGTTGTAGTCGAATAAAACTCGACCCCTTGGAGAATGAGCAATGCTCATTCTCCTTTTGATTAGAATTATTTCGAGCGCATTATTTGCGTTCTAATTGTTAAGGTTCATTGATGAAATGACCAAAGGTCAATTCATCGTGTTTCGAGGCTGAGCTTTTATCTGATGGCTTCGCGATGCCAGTAGACGGAATTTGGGCTTGATTTTTATGATTGTTTGTTTATTCCTTTACAGATCGAAAAGCTTGTTTCCCCAAAGCATGGAGCAATTATAGCACATATGTTCTGTTTAATCAATGGTGGATTTTAGGGAGATTCTTCGGTTTACCGATGTGAGATGGAGTGTTTGTTTATTATTATTTCTAATTTCGAATGGAAGTGAATGTTGTCAGTTTTTCTTTATTGGTGGGGGTACTTACCCCCACCACCCCCTTTGAACCCCAAATGGAGCTTGTATGAGTTGTCCGGGTTAATGCCGATATCTTTATGTTCTGGATCGTTGTTGCAGGAAAATTTAGAATGCGCTCATAAATCATTCGCTAAAGGTGGGATGTGGTTATTATTTATTTAGGACAAACAAGATTCCTGCTTTCGCAGGAATGACGGGGGTTTTTATTTTCAGGTCCCCCAAATTTACCGTATATCTTCCGATGGCAATAAGTGCTCACCGTATATAGCCCGGTGAAAAATATTGCACCCGGGGGTGGGCTGGCTTATCGTTCTACTTCAAAGCCGAGTCCAGAGGTCATTTCCAGATCGACAAGTATTTCTTGTCCACCAAAGCCATCCACAATATCATGGGCTTGTACCATTACTTGGGTGACATCCTCAGGAATAAATAACCCGCTCTGACTGCGGGTAAAGGGCTGCTCTTCTTGATGCGGATGGGTTAACAACCGCGTAAAAGGATTATCGGGATTCGTTTTTAGAATTGTGCCATCGGGCAGGACCACATTCCAGCCGTCGGCGTAATCCTCCCAACCTGTATCAGGATGTTCTACGGTTACATAAAAGGTCCATAATCCATTGCCTTCCCATACAGCACGCACATAGATCACATCTGCGTTTGGTTCTGATTGTTCGGGCGATTTTTTTATCGGCGTTGGTTGCTTATTTTCTTCAGATGCTGTGATTTCTTTTTGTATTGGGTTTGATTTCTCAGTGGGCGAGAGGATGGTTTCGGCAGGAAGAGCAGCAGGCTGGCTTCTAACACAGGCTGAGAGTAAAAAGATAAGCAGGAACAATAGGATGGTAATTTTATTCATGGGTTGATCGTCTCTTGGGGGTTAGAAAATTTGTTGCCTTCAATTATAACGAATTAAAAAGAATTGAAATACGATATACTTTCGAAATGCAAAAAGTTTGGATAATTATTTTTTGAGAGCCTATTTAGCTATTTCCCTATACTAATTTGATATAATCACAAAGAACATAAATGATATGAAAATTTAGCTAAGTAACAAAATTTCGATAATAAGATCGCTACGTAATATAGGAGGGCAAAATGAATGGCTTGTTCCAAAAAAAGCAAATTGCATCCCCAAAATCTCTAAAAATATTTTTCTTTATCCAAGTAGGTCTACTTATTACTTCCTGGATAATATTTATATTTACAAAAGGCTCATATCGCCTAATACCTTTATTATTAGCTTTAATAGATGCTCTAATAATTTCTTTATGTATTATTGCAATTTTGGTGTTTTACTATTCAGAAAAAGAAGTTAAAAACAAACGGAATTCTCAAAATTCAATAAATATTGTAAAACAAAAATTAACTTCTGCAAATAAAGAAGTTTCAATTACAAGAACTCTCAAAAATAGTATTCCCAAAAAAGAGGAAAAAGATATTGAAGCAAGAAAGGATAAGCTGAATAAAGATTTAGCCGGAATAACTACATGGAGAACCAATCTCAATAGAGAAGAAGAATTTGAGTTAAATGCTCTCTTAAAAAGTGAACAGAAAAAATATTTTGAAAGCAGGTTATTAGAAACAAAGTTAATCAATTCTAATATTTCAAGTATTAATAAAAATTGGAAACTAAAATTAGAAAAATATGGCGTTGTCTCTGCCCAAGATATTACACTGACAAGTTTAAAAGCAATCCCCGGAATTAAAGATAAGCAAATTCAGCGGTTAATCAAATGGCGCAAACAAGAAGAGAATAAAATTAGAGCAACTCAGCCAAAAACATTACCCGATTACCTAAGCGATCCAATTAAAAGTAAATATGAAGAAAGCCGTGAAGTTGCTAAAAAAAATGAATTCATAAAAGCTGGGGCTCTTGAGGAAAACTACGCTGAGGATATTAAAAGAATCAGGGAAGAAGCAAAAAAACAATTATTAATAAATGACCAAAACGAGGTTACAGCTAATGAGAAAATCAAGAATGCAGAAATGGAACTCGCCCCACTAGCTGATGATTTTGAAAAATTCAAAGAAATTTCAATTAGAAATTATTTGCTATACCTTTTTAATATCGATCAAGATGAACCGTTGGTCTTTTACAAATCTCCCACTATAATTATTTCTTTATTTTTATTCAGTTTGCTCATTCAATCATGCTTATCAATTACCTCAGTTAAGGATGTGTATATTGCCTCATTGCCAACTGCCACCTTAACACCAACAATGACATTAACGCCAACAATAGTTCCGAGTTCAACTGCAACCTTAGTCCCCACTGCAACTAATTCGCCCACAGCTACTAGCACTTCAACACCTACACCTACCCATCTCCCAGGAACTGCTACTGCGATTAGTATCGCTATGACTGAAACGGCAATTTCAAACAATTTAACTGCAACTCAACAGGGGAAAAATATGACAAGCACTGTTGCTGCCAAAGATATAACCTCAACACATCAGGCATACTGGGCTCCATACACTGCAACGGCTGAAGTGCTCAATGCCTATGCAACTCAAATTGCCAGTTATGGGACAATTTCTCGACAAGAACTTGTAAATTATTCCGATAACCATTTTGGGGAGAATGTTGTTGTTCGAGGCCGTGTATTTAATATTATAAGCCAGGAGGCAATACAGATATACATTGATGGTTCGTATGATTCTTTATATATTTCATTCTTCGATCCTATTTCATCTGTATATGAAAACGACTGGATTACAGTATACGGCATGGTTGGCGGTGAGGAATGCGGTGAAAATGCTTTTGGGGCCACGATTTGTTTTCCTGTTTTATATGCCGATTTTTATGAAAAACCATAATTCTATTGATATTTAAGAATAATTATTTCTTTGCTTATTAAAAAGCGTAAAACTAAAAAGGTCTAGTCTCCTGAAGACTAGACCTTTTTATTAATCTTATTTTCCTGTTCTTTTATTTCTTTCGGCTTCAAGGGGTTACAGAACTATAAAAAATATTTTCTTTTTTCTTCGAAACCCCATTAAAAAACCAATACCGTTTTATTTTCAGTGAATAATTTTTGAAATACGATATACTTTCGAAATGCGAAAAGTTTTTGTTGCTGTTATATGTTTATTGATACTTTCTGCCTGTGGACCTGTTCCCAGCCCTACGGTGGTTTTGCCTACTTCCACTCCGGAACCAAGTCCCAGCCCGACGGCGACGATCGTTTGGTTTCCCCCTACGGCCACAGCGACTGAAAGACCAGAGATATTAAGTAGTCCTACCCCGGATATGCGGACGGGGATTGGCAAAATATTTTTTGAAGAACCTTTTGACAACCCTGAGGATTGGGAAATCTTTCCGGTTCAGGGGGGAAGTTCGATGTTCTCGAATGGGCATTTGACGATGGTGCTGGATCAAAAAAATCAATATGCTTACGCCACACATAATCATCTGTTCATTTATAATTTTTATGGGGAAATCACGGCAAAGCCAAATCTTTGTGAGGCTGCGGATGAATATGGGGTAATCTTGCGAACGGTTCAATTACAGGATTTTTATCGATTGGCGATCAGCTGCGGAGGGTCAGTAAGTGTTTCTCGATCTTCGGAAGGCAGCACTTTTTCAGTGATCCCTAATAGTCCGATCCCTGGTCAACAAACCGGCCCACCGGGTTCGGTTAAGATAGGGTTCTGGGCAAACAATACTGAAATAAGATTTTTTATCAATGATCAATTTTTGTTCTCCACTCAGGATATCATTTTAAGAAGCGGCACTCTAGGCGTTTTTATCCACTCGGTGAGTGATGCAACTGTTTCGGTTAATTTTTCAGATTTATCTTTGTTCGAAATTGATGCGGAATAGATTTGAAAAGCCATTTACTATGGGAGATTTAATATGAGTGAAGAAATAAAACCCTGTGAGACAAAAGAAGCAAGGCAATTTGATTTTTGGATCGGGGAGTGGGATCTGACCTGGGCTGACGGGGGGAAGGGGAGCAATACGATTCGGTCCACTTATGGGGGTTGTGTGATCGAGGAACGATTTGACGGCAGACCCTCGATGGATTTTAGCGGGATGAGCATCTCGCAGTACAATCCAAACCTCAAAAAATGGAAGCAAACCTGGATGGATGATGCCGGAACGACGATCAATCTGGTGGGAGAATTCGAGAATAATATGATGATCCTGATCAGTGAACGAAAAACAAAGGAAGGGATTATTTTATTTCGAATGAAATTTCATAATATTGAAATAGATTCTTTTGATTGGAACTGGGAACGATCAGCGGATGAGGGGAAAACATGGGATCTGAGTTGGCAGATCCACTACGAAAGAAAAACTTCTTAATTAAATATTCTATTAAATGAAAACACGGAATTAAATAATAATTCCGTGTTTTCTTGGCTTAACCGTTTACCAAGGAGAGGAGCAATCTCTTCTTTTTCCCTTGAATAATCAATGGAATGATTATTTAAGGACACTTATTCGCTTATGCGTATAAGCAATAATAGTATAGTCTTTTCTGCTGATGGATACAATGACATTTGTCATTAGAGCCTAGGGACAAATGTAACATATTCGGACAGGCGAATTTGTTTTGGGGGTTATTATTGACCATTTTCTGAGGATATAATAGAGTCGGGAAACAAATTATGCTGGAAATCAAGGATATCACCCCATTAAACTATGCCCCCGAACTCACTTCGGCGGGTATTAATTTCGTGACAGAAGAGTTGGCTCAAAGTCAATTTGATAGCGGTATTCCTGGTTTTGATCTGCTAAGGGAAAGGATCGCAGAAAAGGCGGTTGAGCTTGCCTTTCGAAGGCATATAAGTGATCAAAATATCCCCCATCACCTCATTCAGAGTAAAAGTTTTGGCCCAAATGAGCAACATTATATTCAAATGGGGGGACGAAGATGCAGGATATTTAATAACCTTATTAGCCACGGAAAAAATATCACTCAAATAGACTCAAATCAAGCCCATTTGCTTTCTGGAAAATCATTTGCACCTATGGCGGAGGCTAAGCAAGTTGGTTCCCAGGAAGATATTTATATTTTTACCTCAATGACCGGCAGGGTCACCCGAAATTTGGGGGCTATTAAGAAGTCTGAGGAAGAAGGACAAGCCAGCCATTTGTTTTTCCAATTTCCCCAAGCTTGGGCAAGACCATCCAATTGGAGACCTTTGGGCCCCCTTGCGATAAAAGGGGATACGCTAAAACCGAAACAATTAATTATTACCGGTCAAGATAAAATACGGCATTCCATAGAAGCTAATTTGGTGCTTCCCCCAAAAGAAAGAGTAGTGATAAATGAAGAATTTTACAGCCTCCGCCACTTGCATATTAATGGGCTTCCGGGTGGATCGGTGGGGATTCACAGCCCTAGCCTGCAATACACCTTATTAATTGCTCCTTATCAATGGGGTAACTTATGGGTGCAAGGGAAAAAGATCTTCTTATTTGGATTTTTGAGTCAGAAAGAATTCCTAAAGCAAGGGAAATTTCTCCCAAAAGGGAGTGTGCTTTTCGGGAATCAGAATGTTTTTGAAGATAGTTTATCTTTGCCGATCAATAAATTACGACCAATGAGCGAACTATTTAGGCGGGCACGGGATTGGGAAAAGAGATGAGAATTGGGGACAATTCATGAATTTTTGAAAAACACTTTGAAAAATAAATAATTTAGTGTACAATTGTTCTGTACTGCATAGCAAAAAATTAACCGAACTAAACGACTCACGTTTAGAAACTGTCGCTAGCCTGCTTGCCAGAAAGGAGATTCCCATAAAGATCAATCCCCCATAAACCCGAAAAGGATAGAATTTCTATCCTGTATACTTTTTAATTATTTTTAGAACAATTCAAAACATTTTTTAGAGGAGAAGCAATGTCATACCAAAAACTCGTAATTGTCGGAAATTTAGGCCGGGATCCAGAAATGAAGTACACCCCGGGCGGCCAAGCGGTGACAAATTTTAATTTGGCAAGCAACCGCCAATATACTACATCGAATGGTGAAAAAGTAAAAGAAACCACTTGGTTCAGGGTTGCAGCTTGGGGACGCCAGGCAGAAACCTGCAACCAATATTTAAAAACAGGAAGCCAAGTATTAGTTGAAGGGCGGTTGACCCCAGATAAAGAAACTGGTGGACCAAAGATATGGTCCCGGCAAGATGGCACCAGCGGCGCTTCCTACGAAGTGACGGCTGAACGAGTGGTCTTCCTCACTAGTCGCGATGAGCAATCTGGCGGATATTCCCAGGGCGAAGCCAGCCACCAAATAGCAGAGGATGATGACATCCCCTTTTAATCCATAGGAAATAAATATGACTGAGGAATCAAAACCAAAGAAAAAACTCCCTCAAGCAAGACTGAGGGTACCTAAAGATTTGAATGTGGCTTATGCAAATTTAGTGCGGATTGCCCATACACCCTCTGAATTGATGTTCGATTTCGGCAGGTATTTACCAGGAGATCCAGGAGCGGAGGTGGTTTCAAGAGTTTTAATGTCCCCTCTGGGTGCTAAGTTGTTATTGCAAGCCCTAACTGAGAATATAGCGAAATATGAAACTGCATTTGGAGAGATCCCCGTGCCTAAAAAGCATACTTTAGCTGACTCTTTATTTCGTCCACCGCCAATTAACCCCGAGGAAACCCCTGAGGGAGATAAAAAATAATGGATCATTTAGATTCGATAGCCGAAGAAATTAGAGCGTCCTTCGACGCGCTCACAGCTGCACGTGATAATGCCTTAACCCAAGCGCGCGCCTTGACGAGACATTGCGCACATGCGATTCGCGCCGTACACCGTGAAGATCACGAAAAAGCAGACCAGGAACTTGGCGAAGCCCAGAACTTGGCAAAGTCTTTACGCGAGGATTTGGTGGATTATCCTAATTTGTATTTTTCTGGCTATTCACAAGATGCATTGAAAGAGTTCGCTGAAGCAAAGATCGTGCACGCCCTGGTGAATAATCAAACGCTACCCTCGCCCGCCGACCTTGGATTGGAAAATAATACTTATCTGAAGGGATTGGCTGAAGTGGTGGGGGAACTTCGTCGGAGAATATTGGATATCTTGAGACATGGTCATTCGGATGAGGTGGAACGATTACTTCAACACATGGAAGATATTTATGCCATCTTGGTGACGATGGATTATCCGGACGCAGTGACCCATGGATTGAGAAGATTGACTGATATTGCCAGATCGATCATTGAACGCACGCGCGGTGACATCACACTAAGTCTTAGGCAGGAAAAACTAGAACAAACCTTGAGAGAAGTCGAACAACGCATCATCGGGAACGGGGAGTAGTTTTTTTGCCAAGGACAATCAGAGCCTCAGAGATCGGTACCTATTTGTTTTGCCATAAGGCATGGAAATATCAACGCGAAAATATGAAATCAGATAATCAAGCGGAAATGCAAGCCGGGACCGCTCTACATTTTGCTCATGGCCGTAAGGTCATTGCAATTGGGTTTACGCGAATTTTGGCAATCTTATTTCTGGTTGCTGCGGTGATTACTTTTGGATTAAGTATTCTTCCCTGAGTAATTCATAAAATATGCAGCTGCTTTTATCAATCCTGCTTTTGATTCTTGCCGTGTTTTTTTTATTGCGGTCGGTAACTTTACAAAAAGAAAGTGGTCTGCCTGCTGGCAAGGTGATCTACACGGACACGAAGGAATGGGGAGCTAGTGATGAGGTCTTATATGATCCCTCTTTAGGTCTTTCTGGGAAACCCGATTATCTGATACGAAAGGATGAAGAGATCATTCCGGTCGAAGTAAAGACGGGACGAGTACCTAACGCTCCATATGATTCTCATATTTTTCAATTGGCCGCTTACTGCTACCTGGTAGAAAAAACGATAGGAATGCGTCCACCCCATGGCATCATTCATTATGGCAAACGAAGTTTCACTGTAGCGTACACGAAGAAACTTGAATCAGCTCTGCTGGATCTTGTCGGCGAAATACGAATCTCTGATCGAAAAAAGAGCCTTAATCGCTCACATGATCAGGCTAGAAGATGTGCAGGATGCGGATTTTCTGGGATATGTGATCAAAAAATTTAAGTATTTTCTGGTTCTTGATTAGCGTATAATAACCTTATGACTTTAGAAAACAAAGAGATCAAATCGATTGCGATCATTGCCCACCCAAATGTGGATGAAGCCGCGGGGGAAGCCCAAAAAGTAGCTGCATATTTGGAACATCATCAGGTTAAATCCGCGACTGGATTTTTGGATGATGAAGGGCTGAGAAATCGCATCAAGAATAATGAATTTGATTTAGTAATCACCCTAGGTGGGGATGGCACGGTTCTTAGAGCAGGTCATTTATGTGCCCCCTGCAATGTACCCATATTGGCGATCAACCATGGGCGATTTGGATTTTTGATCGAGGTCCCCTCTAATGAATGGGAACCTTATTTGGAAAACCTTTTTTCTGGAAATTATTGGCTAGAAAAACGAATGATGCTCCAGACCAAAATTGTTCGAAACAATAAGAGCATTGGAGAATGGGAAGTATTAAATGAGGCAGTTATTGGGCGAGGTCGTTCTGTGAGACCCGTTCATTTAACAACAAGTCTGGATGGACACCCGCTTACTACTTATGTGACTGATGCTTTGATCGTTGCAACGCCCACAGGCTCTACTGCATACGCATTGGCGGCCGGGGGTCCGGTTTTACCTCCTGAATTACGAAACATATTGCTTATTCCAGTGGCTCCCCACCTTTCAATGGATAGAGCTATCGTTTTGGCGGAAGGATCAAAGGTCTGCATACAACATCAAACAGATCATGAAGCCGTGCTAAGTGTGGATGGGCAGGAACCCATGGATTTGGAGGATGGGGATGAAGTAGAGGTGTTTGCCAGCAAACACACTTTGCAATTTGTGCGTTTTCAAAAAGCTGGCTATTTCTATAGGAATATTATTTCATTAATGGATCAAAACCCATCTGCTGGAGTAATAAATAAATGACAGAACCAACTACCTATTGTCACAACCACCCTGGTAAAGAAACCGGGTTGCGATGTAACCGTTGTGATAAGTATATTTGCGCTCAATGTGCTGTGCATACCCCAACCGGGTATCGATGCAAAGAATGCAACCGCGAAATGGGGAAAAAGTTTAACACCGCCCAGGTTCAGGATTATATTTTAGTATTTATCGTCGCGGCTGTACTCTCATATCTCGGAAGTTATCTCACCAGAATTGTAGGGTTTTTCATTTTTTTCATCGCTCCTGCTGTAGGCGTGGGCATCGCTGAGGTTGTGCGGAGAGTGATCAATCGGAGACGGTCAAAGTCCTTGTTTCAATTAATGGTGGTCGCCATTGTCGTGGGGGCATTTCCCTCCATTTGGCAAAATATCTATTTCTTATTTTTAGGTGCAGGGCTGCAAGCACTTACGGGGATCATATGGCCGACCTTGTATATTTTCTTGGCTGCCTCGAGCGCCTATGCGCGTATCGCGGGCATTCAACTTAGGTAAACCTTTATGCTGATCGAATTAAGAATCGAAAATTTTGCGATCATCGATAAGTTAGCGCTTGAATTTGATTCAGGGTTGACGATCTTTACAGGTGAAACAGGGGCCGGGAAATCGATCATCATTGATGCGGTAGAGACATTGCTGGGGGTACGCGCAGATACAACCCTTATTCGCACAGGTGTGGAACGTTCCAGCGTAGAAGGGTCTTTTAAAATATCCCCACAAATACAAAAACAAATACATGGGATATTGATTGAAGAAGATTTGTTGGATGATGAGAATTTTGTGACCTTGCAGCGCGAATTTAGACGCGAAGGGCGGAATGTGGCTCGGGTGAACGGTCGGATCGTAAGTTTGGGAATTTTAAAAAAATTAGGTGAGTATTTAATTGACCTGCACGGGCAATCTGAACATTTATCTTTACTGCGTGTTCAAAGTCATTTGACTTTATTGGACAGATATGCCGAAGTTGAAAACGAGCTTACAGATTATCAAAAGACCTTCAAGGAACTGTCTCAAGTTCAAAAAGAATTAAGTGAATTACGTCAGGCAGAAACTGATTCGGCAAAAAGGTTAGAACTTCTCAAGTTTCAGATCGACGAGATTGAATCAGCTGGATTAGAGGAAGGGGAAGAAGAAGAATTAAAAGCTGAGCGAACTCGATTGGCAAATTCAGAAAATTTAGCAAATAAAGCCAGCCAAGCTCTTGAAGTTCTTGATTCTTCTGATCCTGAGTCTCCAACGGCTACTGATTTATTGGGAGAGGCTTTGGGTGCCTTGGAAGTCTTGAGCAGTGTGGACGAAAGCAAAACAACCTTTAGTACACAAGCCCAAGAATTATTTGATTCGGCTACAGATTTGGCCCGAGAAATTGGGGATTATCTGGAAGAGATCGAATTTAATCCGGTTCGGTTGGAAGAAGTGGAAGAAAGAATCGAATTGATCCAATCTCTCAAACGTAAATATGGACAAGATATCAACGAGATCAAAGCTTTTGGACAAAAAGCCATGGATGATCTTGATGCGATCACAAATGCAGGAGAACGAATTGAGTTGCTAAGTCAAAAAGAAATTGACTTGCGGGCGGAGTTATCTAAAAAAGCCATACTGCTATCCTCCAAGAGGCATATTGCCGCAGAAGATCTGAGCAAGCAGATCGAAAATGAATTGAAAGATCTTAAAATGGATCAGGCTAGATTTGGTGTGGATTTCAATTCCGTGCCAGATCTTAATGGTATTGAAATCTCAGATGGTGAAAAAGTGGCATTTGATGTGAATGGGTATGAAAGTATTGAATTCATGGTTGAACCAAACCCTGGGGAAGGTCTAAAACCGTTGGTGAAGATTGCTTCCGGTGGTGAAACCGCAAGATTAATGCTGGCATTAAAGAATGTGCTCGCAAAAGCAGACGCCACACCCACCCTAATTTTTGATGAGATCGATCAGGGTATTGGCGGCAGAGTTGGCTCGGTGGTTGGGCAGAAACTTTGGAATTTAGGTCAGAGCCACCAAGTTTTATGCATCACCCACCTTGCACAGTTGGCTGGATTCGGCGATGCCCATTTTAGGGTGAGCAAGAAGCTTGAGGAAGGGCGGACAACAACAATAGTGACCGAAATTAAAGAGAATGACCGCTTGATGGAACTGGCTCAAATGTTGGGCGATGTGAGTGAAGGGACTTTGCAATCGGCGAATGAAATTGTGCAATCGGTGGGGAAGATAAAAGATTAACCACTTTGGAAAACACAAAACAGATTATTATGAGTAGTCTATTTTGTAATAATTATTAATATTTTCTCTTGTATACTATTAAGTGGGAAAAATCAAGAAGTATAATAATTAACCTTATTGAGGTGGAAACATGAAGTATAAATTTACTATTGTTTTTATATTTTTAAGTTCAATATTATTAGGTGGGTGCAAACAATACACAGAATTCAATGGGGGGACAAGCAATAACTCGGATAATGAAATACTATCTATTACATCCAATCCGATAGTAAATGAAGAAATCAACCTTACCCAAATTACCATTGATGGAAAAGCTGATGACTGGGTATCTTATGCTGTTATGTCGAATGATGAGGAAGGGGATTCATTAAATGGGACTATTGATCTTTCTGAAATTCGTGCATTTGTAAATAATGAATATTTGTACATTATGGTCGCATATTATCAAGATGGCCCTTTTGATCATATGATTTTTCGTATTGGAGAGGAAGACGGGAATGGCCGGACGCTAAATATTTGGCCTGGAGAATATTCTCAATATGAAAATGCCCCTGGGGAAAATTTTGAGGAATTTAACGCTATTTCGGCTCAAGGTGATGTAATCGAGATTAAGGTCCCCCTTGTTGATCTCGGAATTGTGCCCTTTGCTATTCACAGATTGGAAACTTACTGTGGAAAAACAGCCAGTTGTGATCGAGGTGATGGGATAGATGGAGATAATATTATTGCCGTAGATGAAATTGAAGAAACTGCAGTACTTGCAGTGCAAATTGAAGCTACATCCACACCAGCTAATATTTCACCCACAAACTTTCCGCCCAACATGGAACCTACTCCAACTGAAGCACCAATATTTACCGAGATTATCATTGATGGCAATAAGAATGACTGGAATGATTACGATGTTCTCGCCACTGACCAGACAGGGGACCAGATTGAGGGAATGTTGGATCTCGCTGAGATGAGCGCATTTCTCAATAATGAATATTTTTATATTCTTATCACAACGAATAATTGGGATTATTTTGACCACATTATTTTTGGTATTGGAGGAAAAAATGGAGGGAATTATCAACTCAATGTTTGGCCAGGTCATAAATCCCAGATATCTCAAGCCGGAGAACCATTCGAAGATATACAGTCTCAAACAACACTTGGGGATGTAATCGAAGTTAAAATTGCTCTCAAAGACCTTGGGTTTACCCCGACAGATATTTATGCCATTGAAAATTGTTGTGGTTCAGGAGATGCGAGAGGGGATTCAATGAATGGAGCAGCTATTCCTCGTCCTGAAGAAATCGAGCCCTATCAAGAACTATTAGCAAAGAATGAGGAAGGCTTATTTTATGAAGGCGATATTGAAGCGAATTTTTGGGTTGCAGGCCACCGAGAAAGGGGAACATATCTTGATCATAGCATTATGATCCAAATGGCTAATGTAGAATATGGCCCTGATGGATATATTTATGTTTGTAGTCCCGATATTTATGAAATAACTCGGGTTAGCCCTGATGGAGATTTAGTGGATTTGGAATTATGGCGCACAAATCCTAGTTTGAGAATTAATGGCCCAGGTAGTGTTAGTTTTGATTCCAAAGGAATAATGTATATTACAAATGCCGTCTCAATCATGAGAATGAAAAATGGTATTGGAACAACATTGGAAGGTTTAGTTCGTGGACTTCTTAGCAAGGCAATCTTTGATGCAGATGACACGATGTTCTATGCTAGCCGAGACCCAGATGATGGTGGCGTGTTTATGTGGGAAGACGGTATTTCAACACGTATTGCAAGCATACCCCTTGCTGAAGATCTTGCATTTGGCCCAGATGGAAGGCTATATGTTACGGCAATGAATACTGGGGTTTTTGTTGTTGATATGGATACTAGAGAAGTTACTCCATTTTGGATACCAGAAAGAGTTTGGGATCAGGTTTGGATAGATTTTGATCTTGAGGGAGATTTATGGATAAGAAGCTCTTTTTATCTTGAGCAGTTCAGCCTAGAGGGTCAAGAAAAACCCTTCACGATTAATGTGGATGGCCAAATTATTTCAGGAGGAGACTATAACTGGCACACATCTAGCGGATTGGCCATTGATGATCAAGGGAACATTTGGGTGGCTGCTTTTCAAGGAGCGCTCTGGAAATTAACACTAAGCGATTCTGCTAAAACTGTCCCAAATTATATATTTAGCGATGTGTATGAAAGCATGGTTGTAAACGGTATGGCCTTCGGCTTAGATGGTGAGTTATATGCTTTCGATGCAAGCACAGAAAATATGTATCGCTATTCTTCCAATGGCGAAAAGGAACTAATACATGATTTTGGAAACGTGATAGGCCTTGGTAGGGGACCTGGGACGGTTGCGGTAGATGGTCAAGGTCAAGTTTATTTAGGATTTGTCAACAGTATATATAGATTTGATGCTGATTTAAACCCAATATTTTATGCACCAGTTAAAACCCCGAGTATGGTGATTGGAAAGGATGAGGCCATCTATGCGATGCGAGGTGGAAATGGAACAAGCTATGACCTAGTTCGCATTACTGGGGAAAACCAGGTTGAATTTATATTAAATTCAATTGAAGGAAGACGCTTCGGAACTTACTCGATATCTATCGCTGTTTATGGTGATGAAGGATTTTTAATTCATGATTTTCAATTAAAAACAACATTTTTTGTTGATTATGAAGGAAATGGGAGTGTCTTTAAGGAAGATTATGGTGATGATTATCTTGGCTCAATTCATGTATCACCAATAACAAATGATATCTTTATTCTCTCCAGTGGGCAAATTCAATGGGTAAGCCCAGATGGAAAGGAAACCCAAGTGTACGCAATCTGGACAGCCGGTGACCCCACAATGATGGCGATCAGCCCTGATGGAAAAAATATATATTGGGCCCCTAACGGTGGTATTGGTATTTTGCCTATCATCGATTTTTGGTGGGATTAGTGATGACTATACAAGATTGTTTACTCGTACCTCTTCTTAATATTCGGCACCAAATATTCCTCGAAACAACGCTCTAAACCATAATCTGCGGACCAACCCCAGTCTTCCTGGGCAGCTGTATCATCACAGCCAATAGGCCAGCTATCAATAATCTTTTGACGTTGAGGGTGAATTTGATAGCCAATTTTTGCTTCGGGGAAATATTTGAGTACCTCTTCCCGGAATTCGCTGGCTAAGAGGCTAAATGCAGAAATATTATAGACTCGTTTTTTGATTTTTTCGTCGGGGGCTTCGGCCAACAAAGTCAAGGATTTGACTGCATCAGGCATCGCCATAAACGGGATCGCGGAATCTTCACGTACGAAACAGTTATAGGTCTCCCCTTTCGCGGCAGCATGAAGCATTTCAGGGCCGTAATCAGTGGTGCCACCGCTGGGCAGAGTGAAGGCGCTGATTAGGCCAGGGAAGCGGATCGCCCGGAAATCTAGGGTCACAGGGCGGATTTCCGCCAATTGCTTGAAATGATCACTAAAATAGATCCCTAACATCTCACAATATAGTTTGTTTGCGCCATACATGGTGGTTGGGTAATTCCATTCCCATTCTTTTACATTAGGAAATTGAGTTTTTGTTTCAAGATCAGGCATGCCGTAGGCAGCGATGGAACTGGGGAAGATGAATTTTACTGGCTTGCCGCGGAATTCGGTTTGGCTGGCGGCCATTTCCAAAAGCATGAGGGTACCCTCTACATTTACGTTATGTGCGGCAACTGGGTTGAACTCCGCACTGGTGGATAGTAATGCTGCAAGATGATAAATAATATCAATTTCATATTCTGAGATCAGGCGATCAAAAAGAGATTTATCGGTGACACTCCCTTTTACATGAATGACTTTATCGACAATTTCGGGAGAGGCATCTTGCAGGTCGAGGGTTACGACCGGAAGGTCGCTATTTTCTATTAGATAATCTACAAGGGCATGTCCAATTTCACCACAAGCGCCTGTAATCAGAATTACTTTTTTACGCATTAACTATCTCCATAATCGAATTAAAAATCAACTTTTATTGACCCAAGAATAACGGAATTCGCCTAAAAAACAAGTAGAGGCCCAGCAAGCTGAGCCTCTACATTTATTCTAATCGGTCAAATGGATTCCTCTAAAACTTAGAACAAGCCAATAATTTTGCCTGTTTCAAGATCAAGGTCCACATCATAATATGCCGGTCTGGTGGGCAGCCCTGGCATGGTGCTCATCTTTCCGAGAAGCGGATATAGGAATCCCGCGCCTACCGAAGCACGAATGTCTCGAATGGGGACGGTGAATCCTGTTGGAGCACCTTTTAATTTCGGATCATGGCTGATGCTCAAATGGGTTTTGGCCATACACATGGGGAGTTTATCAAAGCCCAATTTTTCATATAGCGCAATCTTTTCTTCAGCTTCCTCACTATATTCCACACCATCGGCACTATAAATTGTTTTACAGATGATTTCGATCTTTTCTTTGATCGTGGTGGTTTCTAAATCGTAAAGGAATTTGAAATCACTTGGTTTTTCACATGCTGCAACGACGGCTTCGGCCAATGCTGTAGCGCCTGCGCCACCTTCCATCCAATGACGGGAAACAACTGCATCTTCTGCACCTGCTTCGATGGCCATCTTGGTGACCAAATCTACTTCGGCCTTGGTGTCATCTTTGAAGGAGTTTACTGCGACTACTACGGAGATGCCAAATGCTTTAGCATTTTTGATATGGGCTTCAAGATTGACCATGCCTGCTTCAAGCAATTCGAGGTTTTCTTCAATGTATTCTGGGGCTAAGGGTCTGCCAGCAGAAACTTTGGGGCCGCCACCATGCATCTTAAGTGCTCGGACGGTTGCAACCATCACAACACAGTGGGGAATCAATCCAGAATAACGGCATTTGATATTGAAGAATTTTTCCATACCAATATCGGCACCAAATCCAGATTCGGTTACAACGTAATCTGCTAATTTAAGAGCGATCTTGTCAGCGATGATCGAGCTATTTCCATGCGCAATATTTGCAAATGGACCCGCATGTACAAAGGCAGGAGTGCCTTCTAGGGTTTGCATCAGAGTGGGTTTGATGGCATCTTTCATCAACACAGTCATCGCACCGGCAACACCAATGTCTTCACAGGTAATCGCTTCCCCAGCGTGATTTGTACCAATAACAACTCGACTAAAGCGTTCGCGCATATCTGCTAGACTAGAGGTTAAGGCCAAGATCGCCATGATCTCACTTGCTACAGTTATGTCGTATCCAGTTTCGCGAGTGAACCCTTTTTCTTTCGGGCCGGTTCCAATTGTAATTCCTCGGAGCATGCGGTCATTAATATCTACAACTCGACGCCAGGTAACGCTATCAGGATCAATGTCGAGGCGAGCAAATCGAGAAATCTCTTCATCGGTCAGGTCATCTGGATTGGTCTTGTCAATTCCTAATTTCTTTAACCTTCTTAACATTGAAGGTGAGAATGAACGTTCTCCAGGTTTACCGGGGCATAAGCGTTTGAATAAGCCTGCGTCAGATTGTTGGGATTCGTGGAACATTCTGGTATCAATTGCCGCAGCGACAAGGTTGTTTGAAGCAGTGATGGCATGGATGTCACCAGTTAGATGTAAATTGAAATCTTCCATGGGGATGACTTGGCTATATCCACCACCAGCTGCCCCACCCTTAATTCCAAAGGTTGGTCCTTGGCTGGGTTGGCGGATGCATGTGAATACGCTCTTACCAAGATGGGCGCCTAGTGCTTGGCTCAGGCCAACCATGGTGGTACTTTTCCCTTCACCTAAAGGGGTTGGGGTTATGGCGGTGACATCAATATACTTTCCATCAGGAATATCTTTTAGCCGATCTAAAACATCTAGTTTTACCTTAGCTTTATTGTCACCATGAAGTTCTACCTCATCCATGTTCAAACCAATCTCATCAATAAGATCGGTGATCTTTTTACCGGTCGCAGCTTGGGCGATCTCGATATCAGAAGGTACAGGGTTTAACGTTTTAAGGGGTAAAGGCTTTACGGGTTGTTTAACAGCAGACATGCACAATCCTCCTAAATCATTGGAATATTCTCTGGCTCCAATTTTTTAAATTATATGATTTTATCAATTTTATTATCACTTTTAGTTGAAAAAATAGCAAGGGACGGTTGTCAGGGACATAAATACCCTTACTATTTTTAATTGATATCCTGGTTTCCCCAATGCTTGACACAGAACGAATGTTCGTGTATATTTATAGCACAAATGAGCAATGATTTTTCAATAAATTCATTTGTTAGGAGTTTATTATGGCAAGAAGAAGAGAAGGTCTCAGCGATAGACATAAAAAAATTCTTGAGGTATTAGGACATTTTCAAGAGACTGTAGGCTACCCCCCCTCAATTCGTGAGATCGGGAAGGAAGCTGACATTTCTTCTACCTCAGTAGTCAACTATTACCTAGATCAACTTGAGGAAATGGGCTATATCGAGAGAGATCGCAAAGTATCAAGAGGGATGCGATTGATTAAAACTGCCACGGGTGAAATGCTCTCTGGTGTAAAAGCTGCAATTGATGATGTGATGCGCATCCCCCTAGCTGGTCGAATTGGTGCTGGTGAAGTTTTCCAACCCCCACCCTCTGGATTTTCGGTCTTTGACCCAGATGAAAGCGTAGAGGTTGCCCGCAGCCTTTTGAATACTCGCGATCAACAAGAACCTTTGTTTGCTCTTGAGGTCGAGGGTAATTCAATGATCGATGCGATGGTCAACAGTGGCGATATTGTTGTGATGAAACAAGCTCAAGAAGCTGTAAATGGCGAAATGGTTGCTGTAAGACTAGCAGATGATGATATGACAACTTTGAAATATTTCTATAAAGAAAATGGCAAGGTTCGTCTTCAACCAGCAAACCCGACGATCGACCCAATTATCGTGGACGATCCCTCCCAAGTGGAAGTTCAGGGAAAGGTTGTTTTGGTCATTCGCCAAATAGACGCATCACCCATTTAGAAATAAAGTTTATTATTGATAAGAGTTTCTAAACAATAGAAACTCTTTTTTTATTTAAATTGCCTAGCTTTTTTACACTCTGGTAAAATCTTTTTATGACTGCAAGACTCTTCCCCCCTGGTGTGCCAATTAGCAAAAGACTTTTTGATCTACTACTTACAATCCCGGGTCTATTGTTGGCTTCACCCTTGCTACTAATCCTTGTGGTACTGATTCGAATTTTGCACGGTAAGCCGATCGTCTTTACCCAGGTTAGGCCGGGCTACAAAACTGAGCCATTCACGATGTATAAGTTTCGCTCAATGACAGATGAAAAAGATGAGCATGGTGAACTCCTTCCAGACAAAGACAGAGTGACCAAATTTGGGAAGTTTTTACGTTCTTCAAGTTTAGACGAACTCCCAGAACTTTATAATGTGCTGAGGGGTGAAATGAGTTTGGTGGGACCAAGACCACTGCTGATGCGCTATTTAGGCAGATATTCTGCAGAGCAAAACCGTCGGCATGACGTATTACCCGGGATTACTGGGTGGGCACAGATCAATGGCAGAAATAATGTCTCCTGGGATATCAAGTTCAAATTGGATGTTTGGTATGTAGATCACCAATCTATATGGTTGGACATAAAAGTTTTGTTCAAAACCTTTGCTAAAGTTTTTACCAAAGAAGGAATTAATCAATCTGAAACAGTGACAATGTATGAATTTATGGGGTCGGAAGGTGACGAGATTTCGTAAAACGTTTCACCAATTCGCTCATAGAAAGACTTATAATTGTTTTTCATTAGGTACGTAAGGAAATACTCCATGAAATATGATAAAAAATCGATCCTTGAACATTGGGATGATGATAATGTTGAATCCATGCAAGATAAATATGTGGTTGAGTCCGAAATTGCATTGATCGCTAGCCATATAGGCGTAAACGCCAAGATATTGGATGCCGGATGTGGAGAAGGTGAAGGCACTAGTGTATATGCAAAGAAAGATGGGGCAGTGGTACATGCAGTAGATTTTTCTGAAACTCGCCTCAAGAAAGCCAAAGAACGACTAAAAGATTATGACAATATTCAATATCAACAAGTAGATTTTCTTGAAGATTATAAGCTTGATAATGATTATGATCTGATCATCTCTCAACGGATGTTGATCAATTTAGGCGAATGGGATTTACAAAAGAAAGTATTAGTTGACTTTACCAATATGCTTAAACCTGGCGGAAAATTACTCACCCTAGAGGGGAACCAGGAAGGGGTAGATGAACTCAATCAATTCCGAGAAGCATATGGATTAAAGCCTATCCCGGTCCGCTGGCATAACCGATTCCTTAAGAATGAAGAATATATAAGTTTTATGAAGGAAAATGGCATGAAATTAGTGGACGAAGGTGGGTTAGGTACCTATTTCTTCCTCACCAGGGGTGTAAGAGGGATATACGAAGAGAATCCTACGTGGCAAAGTGATTTTAATAAAATCGCAAACCAAAAAGAAATGGCTGATCTTCTTGGTTTTGGGCATAAATTCTCCAGGGTTAAGCTTTGGGTGTTTCAAAAATAATTTATTCCCTCCTATAATCACTATTAGTTAAGAATTTAAAATCATGTTTTTTTTCACGCGCGGCCACGGTTGCGCGTTTTTTCTTTTAAGGCTACAGTCAAAGCATGTCAATCAATCCATTTGCTGGTTTTTGGGAAACAATTATTTCGCGAGATGATGACAGAATTAAAAATGCTTTTAACGACTGTCGGTGGAGGAAAAACCAGCGGTCATGGAACATTTGAAAAAAATATCTACCGAAAATGATTGGCATGCCAGTCAGATCCAATCTGCATTGATCGCGTTAAAGGCTTTAGATTTTGAAGGAAATTCAAGCAATGACTAAAACAAAAACTCGGACCAGCAGCTTTGGCAGTAATGGTAGGATTAACCATGATGCGCGTGATTTTTATAATGGTCGTATTTACCAAGGTCTGCCCAAAGAAAAAAAGGTGGAGTACGTTGAAACACCACTTCCAGCTGAGCAGCTTGACCAGGTACATATAAAATCGAGCGAAAAAATGGATGAGCTACCAGACAACAGCATCCATTTGATGGTGACCTCCCCTCCATATAATGTTGGCAAAGAGTATGACCAAGATCTTTCTTTGGTGGAGTTTCGAACCTTACTCAACAAGGTTTGGCAAGAGGTTTATCGTGTTTTAGTTCCTGGCGGAAGAGCCTGCATCAATATTGCAAATTTAGGCCGGAAGCCCTATATCCCCTTACATAGCTATATCATCGAGGACATGCAATCGATCGGATTTTTGATGCGAGGGGAGATCATTTGGGATAAGGGATCCAGCGCGAGTGCTTCGACTGCATGGGGAAGTTGGATGGCAGCCAGCAACCCTACTTTGCGGGACGTACATGAATATATATTAGTATTCTCAAAGGACACCTACCGAAGGGTTCCGCCCGAGGAACGAAAAAACACGATTGATAAGGAACAATTTTTAGAAAATACCAAGTCGGTTTGGACCTTCCCGTCGGTTTCGGCAAAAAAAATTGGGCACCCCGCTCCATTTCCTGAGGAATTACCTAAACGATTAATTCAACTGTATACCTATGCAGAAGAGATCATTTTAGATCCATTTATGGGGAGCGGCCAAACTGCAATTGCCGCGCTGAACAATGATCGTCAATATATCGGATATGAATTGAATCCCGATTATGCGGAATTAACTCAGCAAAGAATCAATAAACTGTCAGAAGAAAAAGGGTAGTTATTGATAATTATGGATATTAAAGAATTAACCCAAGCGATGCATACATTTGTAGAAAAAAAAGGGTGGTATGCACCTGATAGCCCTAAACCACAAACACCGAAGAATTTGGCAAGTTCGTTATCGATCGAGGTGGCGGAGATTTTAGAACATTTCCAGTGGACAGAGGATATTCATGACAAACCCGCCTTAGCTGAGGAACTGGCGGATGTGGTTTTATATTTGTTACAATTGGCTTGGGTGAGTGAAATCGATCTGGAAAGAGCGATTCTCGATAAGTTAGAAAAAAACCAAGATCGAATTTGGAAATAAACTCCCTCAGTTTTAGAATCAATTAAATAAAGAATTGTTGATGAGGATCTACCTGCTCATCCTCCTATTTATTGTAAATATCAATTATGAAAATATCCGTATTTGGCTCCTCCACCCCCCAATCCGAAGATCCGACGTATTTAGAAGGATTGGCCCTTGGCAATTTACTTGGAAATGAAAAGTACACAGTGATGACCGGTGGATACACGGGCATCATGGAAGCAGTATCACGCGGCGCCTCAGAATCTGGAGGAACGGTCATAGGCGTTACTTGTGAGGAAATCGAGGACTGGCGACCGATAAATGCGAACCAATGGGTTCAAAAAGAGTTGCGATTTGATTCTTTATATGAACGATTACTGACCTTAGTCAGTAACTGTGATGCAGCAATTGCACTGCCGGGGGGACCGGGGACCTTGGCAGAAATAAGTTTAAGTTGGACCTTAATGCAAACGGAAGCCATAAAGAAAAAACCTCTAATTCTGGTGGGCAATGAGTGGTATTCAATATTTCATAATTTCTTTGAAAACAGCCAACCCTATATTTCCGATGACTCGGTAAATCTGCTACACTTTGCTGTTGATGCTCAAGACGCATTTGATCAATTGCAAAAATTATCCCAAATGAACACTGGGCATATTTCCTAAAACCATGCCAGCCATTCAATTAGCACGCTTACGCTTGGAGATTGCTGACCTTATTCAGCATTTTGAGTACCCGGACCGATTTATTAAAAATATGGATGTGTTGTTGGAATTTTATTCTGACCGGACCCGACGGCCGAGTCAAAAGGGTAAACCGCCCCCCTCTTTAAAAACTTATAACATTCCCCAGCCAATGTTTAGACAAATAGTTTTGGAACTGAGCCCCTTTGCATACAATGAAACTGAGGCATTCTTAGTTTTAATTGACCGGTGTTGGCAAGAATCGGTGCTTGAATACCGCAAGCTGGCAATACATTTAATAGCACAGGTCTCCCCTACTCCAGCAGATAGGATCCTTGAGCGAGTCAGACCATGGATTGAGGAAACTATTGAAGAAGACATCATCCAAGAAATGTTTGAAGTCAGTTTGGCACCAATGAGGGAAAAATTAACGAGTGAGTACTTAGATCTATTGAAAGATTGGAGCCGCTCCGACGATAACGATCAACAATTATTAGGATTAATGGGTCTCTCTACCCTACTTAGAACAAATTCATTCGATAATTTCCCCGTAATATTTAAATTAATAGAAAAAAGTTTTGAATTAGAAAAAAAGAAATTTCGCCCCTATCATTTGGAGATTTTTAAACATTTGGTCCGACTTTCAAATCAAGAAACTGTCCATTATCTAAAAGAAATCTTATTCAAATACCCTAATAAGGAAACTCGCTGGTTAATTCGTAACCTATTGAATATTTTTCTCCCTGAACAACAAGATGAATTTAAAAACATTCTTCGGAACAACCGATAATAATACCCTTTTGAGTAGTGATTTTGCTCAATATCGTATGTTATTCTCTTCTTGCTCCTTGTACACCCCTGAGGTATAATGCATCCGCTGACTCGACCGTTTAGTGGCGTTTGCTGCTGACCTGGAGACTTGCAAAAAAACAAATATTTAAGGAGCAAATGTCATGCAACAAGCAAAAGAAGTAGTTATCGCAGAATATCAAACCCATGAGAACGATACGGGGTCACCAGAGGTGCAAGTTGCCCTCTGTACCAACAGGATTCTGCACTTAACTGAACACCTTAGGGAACACAAACACGATGAGTCTTCCCGTCGCGGATTACTTAAGCTTGTAGGCCAACGAAGAAGGTTATTGGCTTATATGCGAAAGAAGAATTATCAGGGGTATATCGAAATTACCGATAAACTCAATATCCGACGTAAATAACGTAATAACAGTAGATGGCCTAAGAATGGCCATCTCTGTTTTTCAAAAACAATTTTATCAATTGCCCCCCGTTGGGCATTGGACGTTGGCGACAACAAATAGTGGTTGTCTGCAACTTCCAGTTCCTAACAAGGGTGGTAATAACATCAGATGGAGGTTCAAATGAAACCCGATGTTAAACAATTTTCCGCCGAGGTCGGTGGAAAGACTTTTACCTATGAAACAGGTAAACTAGCCGGGCAGGCTGGTGGTGCTGTTACCCTTAAAATGGGTAAGAACATTGTCTTCTGCTCTGCCACAATGAGCTCAAAACCCCGAGATGGGATTAACTTTTTCCCATTAAGTGTTGATTTTGAAGAAAGAATGTATTCGATTGGAAAAATTCCTGGCAGTTTCTTCCGCCGAGAAGGTAGACCCACCGAAAACGCAATTCTCACGTCCCGATTAACTGATCGCCCCTTACGCCCTTTGTTTCCAAAGGATATGCGTAACGATGTTCAGGTAATCATCTATGCCCATTCTTCTGACGGGGACATGCCCCTGGATATACTAGCGATCAACTCTGCCTCAGCGGCAGTACTGATCTCTGATGCTCCTTGGAATGGCCCGGTTGCTGCAGTACGAATTGGTCGAATCGATGACGAATTTATCGTGAACCCCACTTATACAGAGCTGGAAACTTCTACCCTTGATCTACGAGTCGCTGGGACAAAAGAAGCCATTTTGATGGTTGAAGCGGGCGCTGAAGAGATCAGTGAAGAGATCATGTCTGAGGCTTTGGTTTTTGCCCATAATGCCATGCAACCATTGCTTGATGCACAAATAAAGATGGCTGCCGAAGTTGGTAAACCTAAATCTGAGTATCCTTCTTTCGCTGTTGACGCTGAGATCAAAGAAAAAGTATATAGCCAAGCGAAAGACAGATTGGTTGAGATCGCAAAACAAGGCGGCAGCCTGGGCAAACATGCCCGCGATGAAGCAGTCAATGAACTGCGCAACGCTGTGGTTCTTGAAGTTGCTGGCGAAGAAGATGCCGATGGAATTACAGGTGCCGTCAAAGAAGCTTTTGAAGCCGCAAACAAAAAGGTGGTTCGTGATCAGATCTTAGAAAATGGTCTGCGCCCTGATGGCCGCGGTACAACCGATATTCGCCCAATCTGGTGTGAAGTCGATTATAGCCCGATGGCTCATGGCTCCGGTATTTTCACCCGCGGTGAAACACAGGTGATTAATTTTACAACTTTGGGGACCCCAAAAGATGCACAATTAATCGATAATTTAACCCCTGTAGAAGCCAAACGAATTATGCATCATTATAATTTCCCTCCCTTCTCGGTTGGTGAAACTCGAATGATGCGAGGGACTTCTCGCCGTGAAGTAGGACACGGGGCATTGGCTGAAAGAGCCTTGATTCCTGTTATCCCTGCAGAAGTTGACTTCCCCTACTCTATCCGATTGGTTTCAGAATGTATGTCATCAAATGGTTCCACTTCAATGGGTGCGGTTTGTTCTTCAACCCTTTCGATGATGGACGCTGGTGTTCCGATCAAAGCTCCTGTATCTGGGATTGCGATGGGCATGATTTCTGATGGAGATAACTATAAGATCCTCAGTGATATCCAAGGCTTGGAAGATCACTTAGGAGATATGGACTTCAAGGTGGCTGGAACTGACAAAGGTATCACAGCCTTACAAATGGACATTAAAGTTGACGGTTTAACCCCAGAAATGATGGGAGAAGCTCTTCAACAAGCAAAAGCAGGTCGATCCCACATCTTGAATACTATGCTGGAGACCATTTCGGTCCCACGCCCTGAACTTAAAGAACATACCCCTCGAATTACTACTGTTGTGATTCCTGTTGAAAAGATTGGCGCAGTGATTGGTTCGGGTGGTAAAACCATTCGAAGTATCCAAGAAGAAACTGGTGCCAAGATCGATATTGGTGAAGACGGTACAGTATTTATTTCAACCAATGATGGTGATAGTGAAAGAGCGGCTCGAGAAAGAATTGAAGCGCTCACTGAAGATGCTGAAATGGGCAGAATTTATACCGGAAAGGTTGTTCGAACAACTGATTTCGGTGCCTTTGTTGAAATCTTCCCGGGCACTGACGGCATGGTTCATATTTCACAACTTGATTCCGAGAGAATTGAAAGCGTGGAAGATGTGGCATCGGTGGGGGATGAGATCACTGTGATGGTGACCAATATTGGTGGAGACGGCAAGATCAGACTCAGCCGCAAAGCAGTATTGGAAGGTTGGACCGCTGAAGAGGCTGCCGAAAAAGACCGTGGGGGAGGCAAAAAAGGTGGAGGCGATCGAAATCGCAGTGGTGGAAACCGCGGCAGGGGTGGAAGAAGATAGCCAGATTTTAGATATATTCAAAGACGGCAGGTTTTACTGCCGTCTTTTTTTATAAGTTATAGCTTAGGTTTCTCCTTTTTAATGTTTTACCTAGTCAAAGGATAATGGCTGAGATATAATCGCTTTTGCAGTTCGGGGCGTAGCGCAGACCGGTAGCGCGCGCCGTTCGGGTCGGCGAGGTCGGAGGTTCAAATCCTCTCGCCCCGACTGAAAAACACCAAAAAAAGACCTATTTTGCGATTCTTGTTGTTGCAAGAAAAGTCTTTTTTTGGTCTTAATCATATTTCCAGAAACGAGATATCAATAACAGCTCTCTTATTTTATCTACCCACTTCCCTCCTATTACTTTTGAAACAAAACAGTTGATATAATTAAAAGGCAAATGCCATTAATTAAAGAAGGTTAAAGGAATATCATGCTTATATTAAACAATAGACCCGTTTGCATTAGTTCTGATTAGTATTCATGGCAAAACATTTTATTACTTTAGTTGTCCTTATACTGATAACTGCTTGTTCTCCAACCTCAAATAAAAATTCAACAGAACAATTTCAACAGGCTGGAAATGAAGCAGAAGCTTATCCACAAACTCAGGAACCATTTGTTGCTACTCCTACAATAACCCCCTATTATGGATTGGACCAAGGGTTATTAGAACCGAAAAATGGCGTATATTTTGGTACAAATATCAATCTGGGGGTAGACTCGATAGCAGATTTCAACAAAAGATTAGGATACAATGCGGCTTTATTTGTGCAGTTTCTTCCTTTTCCACTTGATGCGCAATCCTCCCGGTATATGGATCAATTTATGAAAGAGGTTGGGGAGCAAAATGCGATAGCGTTACTAACCCTGGAACCGAGAGATGGGCTAGAAGCTGTAACCACAGAAGCAGTTTATGATTTGGCAACCCGTCTTTCTTCCTACAATCTTCAGGGAGTACCCATTATTGTTAGGTTTGGGCACGAGATGAACGGCTCATGGTATCCCTGGGGGCAGCAACCGAGCTTATATGTCCAAAAGTTCCAGCTTATGGCCAATGCCATACACCGAAATGCGCATCTGACAGCAATGATTTGGGCGCCGAATTATGGTGGGGGTTATCCGTTTAGTGGAGGAGCATATGAAATCAAACCGAGCGATCCGGATTTTGGTTTATTAGATATAAACGAAGACAATATATTAAATGAAGAGGATGATATGTATGCTCCATATTATCCTGGGGATGAATATGTGGATTGGGTTGGCTTATCGATCTACCACTGGGGGAATAAATACCCATGGGGTGAAAACGAGGTGCCCGAAACAAACAAGTTTTATGAAATGATTACTGGAAACTATAATGGGTTAAATGGTGATGAACGAAGTTTGCCAGATTTTTACAATGACTTTGTGATTAAGCATAGTAAGCCCATGGCTATTACCGAAACCGCAGCACTTTACAACACCTCAGAAGCAGGAGATAACGAAATCGAAATAAAAACAAACTGGATTAACCAAGTTTTTTCACCAGAGATATTTCAAGATTTCCCCCGAATAAAAATGATCAACTGGTTCGATGTTAGAAAAAACGAGGTTGAAATTAGTGACGCAAACGTCGATTGGAGCGTGACATTCACTCCCGATATCCGAAATATATTTGTGAATAGTTTGCCAATGGATTTGTTGATTTTTTCTGAAGAAATTGATCTCCCGCCGCTAAATCCGTAAGTAAAAGAGGAAACATTCTTGGTCACCTTTTTAAGTAATTGCGGATAAAATTTTTATCGGTTGCCTTCCCCGTGTAATTTTATGATGCATAGCTGGTGCATCCGCCAGTTAAGCTATATCTGTGAGATCAGTGTAGTATGACAAAATTCAATCTTCCTGCAGAAGGTTTTGAGCCTCTGCTTGAATTGTGTTGAGCATGGAGGTTAAATAATTTGCAACAATTTATTAATGCGGTAATTCTGAGAATCCCCGCAAACTATTTTCAAAGAATGAAGGGACAACAGGAAAAAAATATCCGGCCGCAACAAGGGTTCAAATCCTCTCGCCCCGACTGAAAAACAATAAAAAAGATCTATATTGCGATTTTTAACATGACGCGAAAGGATCTTTTTTTATATTTATTACTCTTTTTTTTCTGGTGTTTTGCAATAACATCAAGAATATCATCAATCAATACCTGACTTTCTCTTTCACTTATTGAACGACTAATTATTTGCTTTATATCATCCCCCGCTAACTTTCAGTAAAGTCTGTCAGTTAATTCCATATTCTCTATTCTCATGCATCATGTTTTGTGAAAATGCTTTGAATTGCTCAATACTTTTAACTTTTTTGATACGCATTCAGAAATTGAACTCAAAGGACATCTCCTTATACTTCTATTAATGGGCACATGTTCAGCATTAAGGTTAAAAATAGAAATTTGGGATTGATATTGCCAAAAGATGAAAGGTTGCTATTTCTAGATGATCCTCATGTCAAGCTGCGTGAGGCATATGGAACTGCAGTGAAAGAATATGTAAGATCACTAAAACCTACCAAGAAAAAATAACTACACGCAAATAAATAATTTCCAATCAAAGGGTATAATTTGTGTGGAGGAAATTTAAGTTGATAATTTCTTGAAACCAAAAATAGAATATTCATATTATTTACAGGGAGAATTTTAGTGGATTTAATCATTAATGTCATTGATATATTAGGGTTAGTTTTTAATTTTTTTATTGAATTTTGGTGGTTAACGCTAATACTATTTGCTTCACCAATTATTACAATTCTAACTAAAAAGAAAACCACAAAACAAAATAAGATTTCAAGGCAAGATTTTTCCAAATACAATTTAAAACAAAGTCTGTTAACAAAAAATGAACAGCAATTTTACAAAACGCTTAAATTAGTTGTTGGAGATAAATTCGTAATTTTATCGATGGTTCGTTTAGCAGATATCTTTTCAGTCAAAAGTGGAAAGAAATATTATTCATATCTAGAAAGAATTACTCAAAAACATGTAGATTTCTTGCTTTGTGAACACAATTCATTCAAACCCATTATCGGAATAGAACTTGACGACAATACCCATTTAAAGCCAGATAGAAAGAAGAGGGATATTTTTGTCAATAAAGTGTTTGGTGCTTCCGGCCTGCCATTATTACATATTAAAGTTCAAAAAAACTATCTTCCCGAAGACCTTGCAAAAAAAATAATTAGTGGGATTAGAAATAAAGATAATATTAAATATTGATATGAACACCCTTTTATGTTTAGTAGTCCTATGCAATTTATCTGCACCTATTCTCTTTCATTATAAAAATAATGAATATCTTTCCAGTTGCACCCATAGTTTATTTGAACTATTATTGAGGGACTTATCGCCATCACATCAACGTTTCTTTAAAAATTTATTTATGAAATAAATGGAAAACAAGTCAAAAAATACTACTGATTCAAATAAAAAAAATTTATTTTCCAAAATATTATTTTTCATTATTTTTATTTTTATTATTTTTCTTCTGATTCAATATATCAAATCTCCGTCCATGTGGGATTTTCGAAATAATTTATATCTACCCCTTGAGTTATTAACCAATCAGCAAAGCCCCTATGCTATTCAATCTGTTACATCGGGGACCAATGCGTTATGGCTGCCGATGGCTTTCGGATTCTTCCTTCCTTTGGGATTTGTCACTTTCAATATAGCAAGCAAGATTTGGTTGCTACTAAATATTTCTGCCTTGGTAATAATTGTTTGGATCTCCACCAGAGAAAAGAGGCCCTCCCCAATCCTCTTAGGAATAATTTTATTAGTAATTTGTATATTCCCCAGCACAATTTCGCATATGATTCTTGGGCAAATTTCGATCTTAGTCTGTCTTTCCATGTTATTAATCATCGTTTATTTTCAAAAACTCCCTGATTGGGCCTTAGGTATATTGATAAGCTTTGCACTTATTAAGCCCCAGTTGAGTGTATTTTTTATTCCAGCCCTTTTCTATGTGATTTATCTGCTACAAGGGTGGAAGAGGGTACTGAGTGTATTGAAATGGGCATTATTTGCGATAATTATTTCCATTCTTCCAGTTTTCCTATATTATCCTGGTTGGATCCCAGATTTTATTTCCAATCTATCCATCAATCCTGACTGGTATCATCCATCTCTGGTCAATTTAGTACCTTTCTTATTGAAATTTGGTAGGCCAATTTTGTCAGTGGGTATGATTGCCTTCGGCATAATTACTACCTTGTTTATTATTTATATTAATTATCAAAAAATGTCGGAAAAACTATCATTGAATAGGAATTATAAAATTGAAAATTCTTTAATTTGGATATTAGCTTTAACCCCCATTTTTTCGCCCTATATTTGGAGCTGGGATTTTATTCTTATTTATCCCCTAATGGCATTTCAGGTGTTCAAATTTAAAAAACCTAAAAATTTGTTTTTCATGTTTGCTGGATATTTAATTATCCTTATTTTGTATATCATTCAAAAACTATCCGGGCAGGATGATGACTTGTTTTATTGGTGGGTTCCGTGGGGTTTGTTAGCAGTAACAATTATATTCAATTGGATAATGAATTTTAAAAAAATCGGATCTAGTAGAAATGAGAAACGAATCGGACCTAACTAAAAATATAAAAAAAATATTCTTATCCCCATTGAATTCTTTTGGACAATGGGTAATAGTAGTCATTGTGGCAGTGCTATTCATTTTTGTTCCACAATGGTATCCGATCGATTGGGAATTAAATACTACAGGGATTTGGTCTAGATTTCCAGATACTTATGATAATCCCAATCACGTGTATCCACCCTGGAGCGTAATTCTAATGCTTCCTTATTATTGGATACGTGCTGAAGGAGCAAGGATATTTTCAGTTCTAGTGATCGGATGGCTGACCCATCGAAATCAGTGGTCGTTAAACCATTTTCTTGCGATTGTTTTATCCCCATACTTTTTAATAACAATGTCAAAAAGCAGCATCGATATTTTTGTTTTACTCTTGCCCATCTTGATTTGGGAGTATTCTGATGGAAAAAAATGGCAAAGTGTGGGTTGGGGAACGGCGATGTGCTTTTCATTGCTCAAACCCCAAGGGATGGTATTTATTTGGGTATATTGGATATGGTCGAATCGTCGCCGATTTCGAGAGTTGATAATTCCTTTGGGTATATTAGCGTTGGTCACGATTCCGACAAGTTTAATTGGCTCCCCCCCATTATTTATTCAATGGCTAGAAAATATTCTTAATCCTTCCGCACAAAATATATATTTCTGGTCAAATAATAACGTTTCTATGACCTCTCATTTAGGAATAATTCCAGGATTGCTATTAATATCATGCCTTTCATTAATTTTATTTTTCTTGACACATTCGGGGCGTATTGTGTGGACTGCTAATCATTTTTATGCCAGCCTACTTTATTTATCTTTTTTTCTTATGCCATACACTAGTCAGCAAAGTTTATCCTCAGCAATGGCATTCGTTCCTTCTTGGGCAAGTGTAATTCTTCAGACCGTTATTTTGAAAACGAGTAGTTATTTAACCGATTATGTAAAATATATGCCCTGGCTGGTACTCATATTGTCTTTCGTCTCCCTCCTATTTTATCAACCACATAAACATCAAATCCCTCCAGATTTGACTGACCCTGAAAAATAGTAAAAAAACCTTAATCTAAAACGAGGTTGCTTTAAAGCAACCTCGTTTTTGTTTTCAAAATACAATTCGTTTTTGCTTATACAGCAGAAACGTCTTGAGCTTGGGGACCCTTTTCGCCTTCAACAACACTGAATTCTACGCGTTGACCTTCGTCTAAACTGCGATATCCTTCAGCTACAATGGCGTTGAAATGCACAAAAACATCACCACCAGCATCGCGCTCAATGAAGCCATAGCCTTTGCTGCTGTTGAACCATTTCACGGTACCCTGTTCTTTATCAGACATGATTTGGAGCTCCTTTATATAACATAAACCTGAAATATTGTTGCTTTTATTACACATGGGTTCCAAATCAAAAGTAATCCTTTTTTTCTAGAACTTCTGGAAACAAGCAAGATAGTTTATCACTTTTTCTATTTGCTTGTCAATAAATTTTTTCCTGAAAGCTAAACTCCTTTTTTTCAAAAATTCATAAGATATTTGCCTAATTTCCTTTTTGAGATATGATTGGTCAGACACTAAATATAAGGAAGAAAAATGGGTTTTATTGACACATTACATAATCATAGATCAATTCGGAAGTATACAGAGGAAACTGTTCCGGATTCAATTATCACTGAAATTTTAGATGCTGGCATTCGTGCTTCCTCCTCAGGGAATATGAATGCGTATTCAATCATTGTGACCAGCGATCAAAATCTACGGGAGCAATTATACAAACCCCATATGTTTCAAGATATGGTACTAAAAGCACCTATATTAATGACCTTTTGCGCAGATTTTTATCGTATGAGGAAGTGGTTGAAAATTAGTGACGCTCCAGATGGGTTCGATAATTATATGAGCTTTATGGTGGCAGCCATAGATGCAGTTCTCGTCTCACAGAATGTTGCTTTAGCTGCTGAATCTAAAGGTTTAGGAATCTGTTACCTAGGGAGTACCTTGGCAAATTGTGACGAAGTAGGCAGAATATTAGAATTGCCGGAAACTGTGGTTCCGGTCGTAGGTTTTACTTTGGGCTATCCCGCTGAAGATCCTGAGCCACGTGATCGACTACCGTTACATGGGCTGGTTCATTATGAAACTTACGAAAAATATTCTGATGAAAGAATAAAAGAGATTTATCAAGATCGAGAGGATTATGGCTGGAAACGATATATGAAGATCGCTCGATTAAGAAAATTGGTGGAGGAGCATAGTGCAAAAAACCTAGCTCAAATTTATTCCAAAGTTAAATACTCTCGGGAATCTCACCAGGAATTTTCTAGATCCGTATTAAATTATTTAGAAAAACAAAGGTTTATGGAAAATTAACCTGTTTTATTAAATTGTTAGGTATTAAATTTCTGCTTTATCGGAATCCATTGGGGTTGTTGCCCGCCAAAAACCAATAAACATTAAAACCGCACCAATAAACTCCGAGATATACAACGCACCATCAATACCTAATCGGCTAAAACTACCCCCAAATGCAGGAAATAAACCTCCAAGGGCTATTAATACGTTTCCCAATACGCGATGTAGGAACACTCGTTTTCGGAAAAATATCCATGCAGAATATACGGCACCACCAACCAGACCAAGGGTTCCAAAAATATTAAAAAATGGTGTGGTTTTTCTAGGAGAAAAACCATCATCGGGGTAGACCAATTTTCCACTTAGCTCTTCCATTACAACGGTGGGCTCAGAGATATCATAACTAAACACATAGACAGCAGCCAGAATGGACAAGACGAGTAATATGATCATAGAGATTTTGGCTGTCTTCTTTTTTGCCAATAAGTAGATGGTTCCCTGGCCAAGCCAGGCAGCAACTAAAATTGCTCCAAATAGGTACCATAACTTAAAACCTAAAGTAGACCAGCCATTTAATCCAAATAACCCTTCAGTGAGGCCGCCAATTCCGTAAAAGACCATACCAATTCCCCAAAGAAGTAAATGATTCCCTTTTTTTACAGAATACCGTTTAAAAACAAATATTGCAAAAATGAAACTAATCAAGGAGGAAAGAAGGGGGAGATATGTGTTTACAAATGACATTTATTTTGCTCCAATTTATTTTTGGCAGGAAATTCGGTTTTTTTTATAGCTATTTCCCTTAATTGCACGAGATGGATATTGAATTATAAGTTGATTAGACTATACCTAACCCAACGATCATTGCAAATACTAAAACTGCCAGAACAATAATCGCCATGAATATTAGTATTATAGGAAGGAGTCTTTCATAAATATCTGGAAAACCTTTTTTCTTAATCTTTTTGTCTGACAATTTCAAGTCCTTTCCTTTTACATAGTTTAATGCTTGTCATGATCTTTTTTTTGTAGCTTTGTATAACTTCAACCCTGACAGATGTACTGAAAAACACATGACAGATGTCAAAAACCCTAATTATTTTGATTTTCAGGGAACTTATTGTTCGATATTTCGTTATGGGTATGGTCAATAATTTGATCAAAAATAAAATAACATTCAGGAGAATGAAAATGAAAAAAAATATTACAAACCTGCTTTGGATAATCGTATTGACAACAATTGCATTATCCGCCTGTGGAAGTCAAAACCCAGAGGAACTATTAGGGGAAAAGATTTGGGAACTGACTAGTATGGGACCCGAAAACAATCCTATCCCAATCTTATTGAACTCTAAAGTAACACTTCAGTTTAATTTTGATGAAACTCAAATTAGCGGTAAAGCCAGCTGCAACAACTATTTTGCAGGTTTTGAAATCGATGAGGATGAAATCAAAATCTCGGCAGCTGGGTCAACGATGATGTATTGCGAACCCGAGGAATTGATGGCCCAAGAAAACGCATTTCTAATGGCCCTTGGTGAAGCACATCACTTCACAATCCAGAATGGCGAATTAACCATTCAATTTGGAAACAACCAAGTCCTACTCTTTAAATAATTGATTCCAATATTAGAAATATGGGAATATTAATAATTCCCATATTTCTATTTAACCCCCCTTCCTTTTTGTAATTTGATATTAACTTTATTGGCTTAGCAATATTCACTTTTCGGCTATAATTACCGCTCAAATTCATTAGGAATTATTGAGATCATGTCCATTTTAGAAAAAATAAAATTAAAAAGCAATAATCCCCTTGTAGTATGGATAGCCCTATTGATTCTTTCAACCTTTTCTTATGGGATATATGTGGGTTGGATGGGATTTTATTGGGATGACTGGCCTTGGATATATTTTGGGAAAGCATTTGGCAGTGATTTTTTATTGAGTATTGACCAGCAACACCGCCCCTTATCAGGCGTCTTGTTTTCCTTGGGTCATGTTTTATTTGGGGAAAACCCATTGGGTTGGCAAATATCAAATTTTTTAGCTAGGTGGTTATCCGCAGCAAGTTTATGGTGGGCATTAACCAAATTATGGCCAAAACAGAAGGAACGTGTTCTGTCGATCGCCTTTGTATTCTTGATCTATCCGGGTTATAACCATCAATTTATCTCCGTAAACAGTTTACGCCATGTTCTGCCGTATAGTTTTTTCTTTTTTTCCATTGGCACGATGATTCTTGCGGCACGAGATGAGGTTAACCGGAAAGCTTATATCTTTGCAACACTGGTTCTGGCATTGATTTCTATGCTTACAACTGAATACTTTTACGGGTTAGAATTTATTAGGCCATTCATCCTATATATAGTAATTCGGCAAAACGAAAGACCTTTTTCGCTGAAAAAACTATTGAAAAGGTATTTGCCATATTTTCTTATGTTGCTATCTGTTTTTATCTGGAGATACCTAGTATCAAAATCGGTAAATTATTCAATATCAATTACTCGTGGGTTTTTCGATAATCCCGGTCAAGCAATATTAGAAATAATTACATCCATCTTCGATGGTTTTTGGATCATATTAGTTAGAGCCCCTGGAAATTTGCTTGAATTTTACACAACAAATTCTTTTGGTTCAAAAGCATTTTTATATTCGATACTCATTGGAATTGTGGGATTTATTTTTTGCAGTTTCTTTTTTGCCATTTATCCAAAAGATGAAATTAAAAAAACTTGGGGTTTTCAGAGCTTCTTATTAGGAATCTTTTCATTAGCGGTTGGGGGTATTTCATTTATCGTAACTTCCTTAAATTTTGGAATCAACTTTCCTGCCGACCGCGCTCTTCTCCCGCTCTCATTTGGTGCGAGCTTGGTTTTTGTGGGATTTTTTGATTGGATAATCAAGAGACGAACAATAAAAATTGCAATATTTTCTCTATTTATTGGACTCAGTCTAATAAATAATTTTAAGATCGCTCAAAGTTATAGTGTTGATTGGCTAAGACAATCAGATTTTTTCAACCAGCTAATTTGGCGAGTACCGGGTCTAGAAAGAAACACAATAATTTATTCAATAGAATTTCCCATCCCCTATACCCATGATAATTCTTTAAATGGGCCTCTAAATTTGATTTATGATCAAACCCCCATTGATCAAACATATGGGTATTTCTTGGTTTATATGGATCTTCGTAATTTGGGAAATATTGAATTTGATTTGGAGCCGCAAAGCTATTCTAAGAACAACCACAATGTTCCATTTACCAGTTTAACTAACGAGTCGATAGCACTAACTTATAATGGAAAAGATTGCTTAAGGGTTATTCATCCTGAATACGATAAATTTCTTCCTAATCTTAATTCCCAAATATTTAATATTTTGCCACATTCTAATTTGGAACAAATTTCTCTTGACCCAAGCTTAGCCGGGGTTTTCCCCTCAGAAATATACACGCAATCGTCTACAGATACATGGTGCTATTATTTCCAAAAGGCAGATTTAGCCCGACAATTTGAAGATTGGGAATTATTAGTAGAATATGGAGACCAAGCCCAATCAGCGGGTCTCTCCCCAGAAAATCTTAGCGAATATATACCATTTATCCAAGGATATGCTTTACATGGGGATTTTGATACTGCTTATTCTTTGTCCGAAAAAACTTTAGAAGATAATCCAAAAATGATAAATATACTTTGCCCCATTTGGGCGGATATTTCTATACAATCTAATCTATCAGATGGGAATATTCAAAAATTAGATAAACTTTTAGATTGTTAATAAAAGTGCCTGCCGAGGTGAGGGGGGCACCCCGGACAGGCACCCTTATATTAACATCCCGAATACTTAAAATCAAGGATAGGTTTAAAAAATATCGAAACCTATTCAAAATTATCCTTAGAAAAGGAAATATCATTATCCTAGCTAATGGAAAAGGTTGAATTTAATCAAGAAATGTTGGCAACTAATTAAACAAAAAAAGACGGACCAAATTTTGATCCGTCTTTTTAAATATATTTTTCAATAAACTATTATGGGCGAACGCCTATTTCCAAATCCAAATCAACTTCATTTCCATCGCGAAGAACAATAATATGAACTATATCACCAGGATAGGCATCGGTAAAAAGGTACGCAATTAGATCACTGAAGGTCAGTACATTATGAGATTCAATTTTAATAATAAGATCACCCTCTTGAATTCCAGCCTGCTCAGCAGGACCATCTGTAGAGACACCTGAAACTAATGCGCCAATCGCTTTTTCCAACCCAAATTCTTCCATATAAGACAACGGGATTTGGTCGAAACCATTGGTGATACCCAAATATGGGTACTCCACTTCTCCCTTTTCAATTAGATCAGGAATTACTCGCTTTAAAACATCCACCGATACTGCAAAACCAATTCCTGAGTTTAAAGGTTCGTCGTCCTCATTTGAATTAAAGGTTCGTATAGCACGATTAACTCCGATCACTTCACCATTTAAATTTAGGAGAGGACCACCAGAATTGCCCGGATTAATTGCCGCATCCGTTTGGATAATATCTCCAGCAACAAAGTTGCTCGTTTCGGTTGCATTTAGTGATTGCAAACTTCTGCCAAGACCCGAAACGATTCCTGTTGTCATGGTGCCAGCTAATCCAAATGGGTTCCCAATTGCAACCACCAATTGGCCCACACGAAGGCTGTCCGAATTTCCTAAAACAAGGGGGGAAAGTTTGTCTTCATCGAGTTCAACTTTTAAAACAGCAAGATCAGAATTTGAATCCTCTCCCACAATTTCTGCTCTTGTAATTACACCAGAGGGCAGTGTGATTTGAATTTCGAAGGCGCCTTCCACTACATGCAAGTTTGTTACTATATGACCTTCTTTGTCAATCACAAAACCTGAACCTGATGCAAAACCCTGTTCGGAATGCACCACAATAAAAACAACCCCCGGACTCGCATTTTCGTATACGCTGATTAATGCGGCCTCTTGACCCACAAGATCAATTGGGAGTGAGGAGGCTGTCTCTGAATTTGTTTCCATATTCTCAGAACCGTCCAATTGCGTTTCGGAATTTACGTCATTTCCCACGTTCAAATCATTTTGGTTTGTTCCAAAAGATGGGAGGGTACCCTGACATGCTAAGCTCGCCAAGATTAAGATAGAAAAAATTAATGTGAAAGTTTTTGTTTGTTTTTTCATGACCAATCGCCTTAATGATTATTTATTTTGACTTTTAGCTAACTGCTCAAAGATTTCTTTTTCTTCAGGGCTGATTTCTTTGGGGATCTCTACTATTATGTTAGCAAAGAGGTCGGAGTTCTTACCTTTTGAATTAATTGTTGGCATCCCTCTCCCCTTCAAACGAAAGATTCGACCCGATTGTGTGCCAGCTGGAATCGACAGCATGATATTACCTGCAAGCGTTGGCACCTTTACCTCCCCCCCTAATATTGCAGTATAGATATCTATCTTTATTTCTGTATATAATTTATCACCCTTTAGATCAAACCTAGGATCGGGGGATACTTTCAAGATCAAATAGACATCCCCCTGGTTGGGACCCGCGCCTTTGAGGCGAAGCTTTGTTCCATTTTTTGCACCCTTGGGCACTTTGACTTCAAATTTTCGGTCATTAATATTTATTTGTCGTGTGCTCCCATTATAAATTTCATGTAAACTCACGATCATTTCTGTTTCATATTTCTGAGGTTGTCGAGCGCTACGCCCCCGTTGCCCACCCCCAAAACCCCCCATTCCTCCAAATATTTGGGAAAAGAAATCGGAAAAATCTCCGCCGAATAGATCTTCGTAATCCACGTTCATTCCCCCCGGTGAACCGCCCTGGGTATATTGTCCCCAATTAAAGCCTCCAGGATTTCCTCCCCCTTGTTGATAGCGGTTATAGTCTGATCCTAGTCGGTCATAATGGGCGCGTTTATCAGGATCGCTAAGAACCTGATACGCCTCGTTTATCTCTTTAAATTTTTCTTCAGCCTTTTTATCGTCTGGATTTTGATCAGGGTGATATTGCATTGCCAATTTCCGATAGGCACGTTTTAATTCGGCATTATCGGAATTTTTATTTACGCCCAAAATTTCGTAATAATCTCTATAATTCATAGGTTTGTTTAATTTTTTTCCGTGTAGTTTGGATATTAGATTCTATTCTTATCCGCTATTCTTCGTCAATGGCTTATAACTGAATCTAACAGAACTCTTATTATCATGGATAAATATTATTATTTTTTGTTTAAGGATAAAAATGGTAAAAGAAATTATTAAAACCGCTAAATAACCAATATCTTTCAAGAAATTTTGGTAATGCAATCTCAATGATTTTCTTAGAATTTCAAGACATATTTGCAAGCTTAATCCAGTTACAATATGGATATGGGATCATCAAAACGCGTATTGCTAGTTTTTTCAGATGTTTCTGCAGCTAACCTTTTAAATAAGAGTTTATTATCACCTGCCGGGCATCTGGTCACGATAACATCAGATCACAAGGAAGCCGAAAAAGCTGTTTCAGCAATACGGCCTAATTTATTAATATTAAGCGATGGTCTCAAAGGCATCGATTCTATAGAATTGGCAAATCGTTTGATCATTGAACAACCCACTCTCCCAATAATATTATTTTCAAAAAAAGATACAGAAATAAACCCAAGAGATGTATTACATCTTGGTTTGGTAGATTGGTTAAATCCACCCATAGATGTCGAAACTATGCGGGAGGCGATTGAACGAGGCTTGCAACGAAGTGATGATTGGGAAAATTGGTTTGAAAAAGAATCTAAATTTCAAACTGGCCAATTATTAGAAACCGTTGATGAATTAGAAACTCTGATACGAGTTGGGAGAACGATTACCGGGAAACTGGAACTAGATAATATTCTTACTTCAGTGGTTGAGGCTGCCGTTGAACTCACAAATGCGGATGAGGGAAGTATCTTATTAAAAGATTTTGATAGTGGCGAACTCTATATGAGAGCCGCAAGAAATTTCCAAGAAGACTTTGTGCAAACTTTTCGCATAAAGGCAGAAGATACCATTGCTGGTGAGGTTATAAAAACCGGAAAACCGGTTTTTATTAATAAGCCTAAATCCCCCGAAAAGATAAAAACATCCTATCTTGTTCACTCCCTTATATATGTACCACTCATTATGGATGGAAAAACATTTGGGGTATTAGGTGTAGATAATCAAGCCATTGGAAAAACTTTTAAGCAAAGGGACATAAAACTTCTTTCGGCACTTGCCGATTATGCAGTTGTAGCAATTGAAAACACTCGCCTTTTTTCAGAAACTGAACAAGAAAAAAATAAGTTCTCTCGAATACTCAATCAAATTGAAGATGGCGTGCTTGTTTATGATGATCAAAATAATATCGTACTATTAAACAATGTAGTTAAAAAAGCCCTCCATTTAGGTGACAGCATTCAGGCTGGCAAGAAAATTGAGGAAGTGTTTACAAAACCAGATTGGCTAAATGCAATACAAGGGGAAGGAATTGACCAAAATGGCATCGAAGTTATTGGTGAAAATGAAAGAATTTATCAGATCAATCTCAGTGATTTAGAAGGAATCGGAAAGGTTGCCTCCCTATTTGATATTACTGATCTAAAGGATCTGTATAATTTAAAAACCGATTTTGTGAATACAGTCTCCCACGATCTAAGATCCCCCCTCACGTCAATCATTGGTTATTTAGATCTTATCCAAAGAGTGGGCAATTTGTCAGATGAACAAAAAAAATACATCGAAAATGTGAATTTTAGTGTTCACAGCATTACATCGTTGATCAATGAATTACTTAATTTAGGACGCTTGGAGGTTATCAAGGATAATCAAATGGAAGAGGTTGCCTTGATTCCCACAATTCAGTATTCGGTTGAAGGTTTTCGAAATCAGGCAGAAAAACGTTCTCAAACCCTTTCTTATCGGATCGATAAGAAACTTCCAAACTTATTCGGGAACCCCATCCAATTAAGGCAGATGATGGATAATTTGATCGGAAATGCGATTAAGTATACGCCGAAAAATGGAAAAGTCGACATAAGCGCCAAAAAGGTGGCGAACCAAGTAGTTATCCAGGTTTCTGATACCGGAGCAGGAATACCAGAAGAAGAACTCTCTAAAATATTTGAAAAATTTTATCGCTTAAAAAATATGGATGGATCGATTCAGGGTACTGGGTTGGGACTAGCAATCACAAAAACCATCGTTGGAAACCACCGGGGGAAAATCGATGTTAAATCAAAAATAGGGAAAGGATCTGTCTTCACCGTCACCCTTCCAATCCTAAATGGATCAGAAAAGAATAAAAATTAGCTAATTAATCAAAGATATCCAACTAAGACATAGCAATAAATATATGCAAAGTTATGAAAAGCTATAGTAATCTGCAAATATTGGGTATTGGGCTTTACCCAGTTAAGTGGAGAGCATAAATGTCTGAATTTTGCTTAGCAAACTGTGCAGGACTGAGGTAGCCCAGCGAGGAATGCAAGCGCTTACGATTGTACCAAACTTCAATATATTCAAAG
>Ga0209042_1000170_pt1 | contig 80092 bp, 97 predicted proteins | sample SaaInlV_200m_DNA_6_FD_184649 | JGI IMG/M metagenome (GOLD analysis project Ga0209042, IMG submission 184649) | Marine microbial communities from expanding oxygen minimum zones in the Saanich Inlet - SI037_S2LV_200m_DNA (SPAdes) (version 2) | ecosystem: Environmental > Aquatic > Marine >... | reverse complement strand
TTTTAGTGTTTCTTATAATTGGTATGTCTTTTGGTTATTCTTCTGATATTTTATTTAGTAATGTTGAAGTTCCTAGAGTTAGTGTTGAAAAAGATTCTGAAAGAGTTTCTTCTGAAGGTTTAACTCGTTATGTTTATGGTGCTGGTTTAGTTGCTTCTGTTAAAGATTCAGAGATTAATTATTATCATTCAGATAGGATACAGAGTAATCGTTTAGTAACTGATTCTTCTGGTTCTGTTGAAAAAGAGTTTAAGTCACTTCCATTTGGACAGGAAATTTCTAATTCTGGTGTGAGATATGCATTTGCAACCGGAAAGGAATTGGATGAGTCTGAGTTGTATTATTTCGGAGCTAGATATTATGATTCCAATTTGGGGAGATTTACTTCTGTTGATCCAGTCCCTTCTGAACCCGCTTATCAATATGTTAGAAATAATCCTTTGAATATGATTGATCCTTCTGGTACAAAAACTGACTATAATTATTATCCTGGTTCTCCTAGTTTACCTCGTTCCAATCCTAGAAAAGATAAAACTGAACTAGAACAACTCGGAGAAGGCATATTTAAAACTGGACGAGAACAACTCGAAGAAGATATATTAGATTCTTTATATTCTGCTGTTGAAAAATCTGAAAGGGGAATTTTTGTTCCTTGTACTGCTGGTGCCTGTGCTGTTGCTGAAAAATCTTCATCTCCATTGAGAGAACCAATTATAAATTTATTGAATGAGCCAAAAGCACAAAAACAATATGAGAATGTTTTTGGAGAAGTTATTGTTAATGAAGGAAAAATAATATCTTCTGAAGATGTAAAAAACTTTATATTTACTGAGTTAAATTGGAAGGATGCACAAGAATTTGCTAATAAAGGGGGTTTGGTTGTTGCATTGTTTCATGGAAATTATGTGGAAACTGATGGAGAGGTTTCTAAAACTGTAGGGCATACAGTTATTGTAGCTCCAAATACTGAGTCTATTCGTTCAAAAATTGATACCTCTATATATCGTGGAGCAGATAAGTTCAATCTATATCCTATAGTATTCCATACAGGGGCTGGCAGTCCTCGGATAGTTACTTTAAATTGGGCATTTGGTTCTGGCAAGAGAGAACAAGTTAGATATGTTATTTCCACTGCAGAATATAATGCCTTGAATAAGTAGAAAGTTATTTATAGTTATATTATAAATTAATTGTATGAAAAAGAGGTTATTAGTTTTAATGTTAGCATCGCTTATAATTTGCATGCCTATAGGATATTCTTCTGATGCTTTATTTAGTAATGTTGAAGTTGTTAGAGTTGATGTTTCTGATGAGGAATTTTCTGAAGAAAGGTTGACTCGTTATGTTTATGGTGCAGGTTTGGTTGCATCGGTTAAAGATTCAGAGATTAAATATTATCACTCTGATAGGATTCAGAGTAATCGTTTAGTAACTGATTTTTCTGGTAGTGTGGAGAAAGAGTTCAAATCGTTGCCTTTTGGACAGGAAATTTCTAATTCTGAAGTGAGGTATGCTTTTGCAACTGGAAAGGAATTGGATGAGTCTGATTTGTATTATTTCGGAGCTAGATATTATGATTCCAATTTGGGGAGATTTACTTCTGTTGATCCAGTCCCTTCTGAACCCGCTTATCAATATGTTAGAAATAATCCTTTGAATATGGTTGATCCAGATGGGAATGTTCCTCTTAAGATTAGGTTCTCTTCGAGTACAGATAATGGATATATGATTCTTCCAAAAGAAAAATTTATTAAGGTCTTAGAAGGAATTGCTAGTAATATTGATAGCTCTGAAGAATATTGTGCAGGTACTGTTTCATTATTATATCAAGAATTTTATTCTGAGTTATATTCTAAGTGGTATAATAATATATTTAATAATAAAGGATATACTAAACCTTTGGGAGTTTATGGTCCTGCTTGGAATATGAGAGATAATGTTCTTGCTGCAGGAGGTTCAATGGTTCTTTCTTCAGAGATGACAAAAAGTAAGAAGAGATCTTTTTTTAGACGTCTTCTTTCCCTTTTCACTCTCTCAAAATACACTAAATCTGAACCTGTAAGATATGATAGTTATAATGGTCTTGAAAGTAAATTATCCACGACTATCGAAATTGGAGATATAGTTGGTTTATATTATTCTAATACTGGGACAGATAATCGTATTTCTGCTAGTGAATCTTTGGGAGAAAATATTTATACTCATGTAGCTCTGGTTGTAGGACATACAGACAAGGGGATTCCAATAGTTTCACATAAATTTGGTCATTATTTGGAAACTGAATCCTTAAATGAACTCTTATCAGGAGGTAGTCTTTCAGTTGTTGAGATATTTAGGCCAAATAATCCTGAGGATTTTAATCGAGAGACTCACAAATTTGAGAATGATTAAATTTGTGTTTCAGAATTAATTCATAATTTTCAAATATTTGCCTTTGTCAGTTATTAACTAATTTTAACAATCTTTAAATATTTTCTTAATTCACTATATCTATGGAAAAGTTTAGAAATTTAGTTGTTGAGGCAAATAAACACTATAAACTTGCAGATCATATGACTTATGTTAGTTATAATTTAATAAAAGAATTAAAAATTTTATTGAATATAATTGATAATTTAAATAAATCTATGGAAAGAGGTGTTGAGGCTTTATTATACTTAGATTATCTTTACAAAAGGATTGATAGATATCCAGATAATTTTGATGAACGTTTAGAGTTGTTCAAAAGAAAGAGTATGGCTAGATATAAGATAAGTCCCGAACATATCCTTTTAATGAGGGAACTTAGTGAAATAGTAATGCAACATAAAAAAAGTCCTATGGAGTTTGTTAGGGACGGAAAGTATGTAATTTGTTCTAATGGTTATTCAAATATGAAAACTTTGGATGTCGACGAAGTTAAATCTTATGTTTTAAAAGCAAAGGTTTTTATATTAAGATTGAATAATATATTAAAAGAATACGATGCAAACTATAGACTTAGCAAAAGAGGAATTGAAAAGGGTAGATCATTTGTTTTATGTTAGTTTGAAATATACTAGAACTTGTGATGTTATTAGGAATATTATAAAGAGATTAATTAGTTCTTACGATTATGCTATTTCTGCGATTCTTGAACATTATGAAAGTGAGGGGAAAATATCTAGTATCCCTCCTTCTGAAAAGATTCGTGCAGAATTAGTGCTTAAATTAAGAAGAAAAGATAGAGAGTTTATTGGACATTATTTATTATTGAGAAAGATTATTGATGCTGATTTTGAAAGAAAAAGTGAGTATCGAAAACACGTTACTCTTATTGCTAAATTTGATGAGGATTATGAAGTTGATGTTATCAAAGTTATGGAATATTTTAAGAAAACTGATGAGTATGTTAGGTTGATTGGAGAGTTTTTAGAATGACTCGATTTGTAGGACTCTTATCTGGAAAAGGAGGTGTTGCTAAGACTACTAGTGTTGTTAATCTTGGTGCCGCAATCAATTATTTTTGTAGAGATGTTACTCTAGTTGATGGGAATTTATCTACACCTCATTTGGGAATTCATTTAGGTGTGCCTGTTGTTCCGATAAGTTTACATGATGCTTTGAGGGGAAAAAATTCACTCACCGAAGCAGTTTATTTACATCCTTCTGGTTTAAAACTTGTTCCTGCAGGATTATCTCTTAAGGATTTAACAGAAGTTGATTCTAGAGATCTGAAAAAAATAATACCTTCGTTAGAAGGACTTACAGATATTGTTTTGGTTGATGCACCTGCTGGATTAAGTCAGGAAGCTCTTGCGGTTATGGATTGTGTTGATGATATTATTATTGTAACAAATCCTGAATTGCCAGCTATTACTGATGCTCTGAAAACTGTTAAGTTAGCAGAAGGGAAGGGTAAGAATGTAAAGGGCATTATTATTGCTAAATCTGGAGATTCTACAGATATCTCTGTTGAGAATATTGAATCTTTAATTGAGAAACCTGTTTTGGCAGTTATACCTCATGATAAGGCAATACGTCAAGCATTGATTAAAAAGGATCCTGTTATCTATACTCATCCTATGAGTAAAAGTGCAATGGCATATAAAAAATTAGCAGCCAATTTGATTGGAATTGAATATAAAGAAGAAAAAGAAGGATTTTTTAGATCCTTGTTTAATAAAATTAAAAATTAAGTTAACTTAAATGGTATGAGAGATTTTACCAAGATCTATTTGGAGTTAATGAAATAATTAAAAAAAATATTTCTATTTTAAATTAAATTAAATTACAATTTAGTTAATTTTATAAATAACCTAGACTAATGATATTTGTTAATGACGATAGTAGTTTAATGGTAGAATTCAGGCCTGTGGCGCTTGAGGCGCGGGTTCGATTCCCGCCTATCGTCCTTTAAACTTATTAAATAAAATGGAACTAAGTACACCAAAAGGAACTCGAGATTTTCCTCCGGAAGAGGGTTTAATTAGACAGAAGATCCTTAAAATATTAAGAGAATCCTTTGAACAGTTTGGATTTAATCCTCTTGAAACGCCTTCTTTAGAAGGTTTAGATATTTTAAGTTCTAAATATGCTGGGGGTGCAGAAATTTTAAAAGAAGTATTCAAAGTTACTGATCAAGGTGGCAGAGAGTTAGGATTACGGTATGATTTAACTGTCCCATTTTCTAGATTTATAGGAATGAATCCGAATTTGAGGATGCCTTTCAAAAGATACCAATTAGATAAGGTCTGGAGAGATGGGCCTATAGGTTTGGGAAGGTATAGGGAGTTTTTGCAATGCGATGTAGATGTTGTCGGCTGTGCAGATATGGTTGCAGATTCTGAGATAATTGCGATTATTGATATGGTTTTTAAAAAGTTTAATTTAGCTAGTGAAGTTAAGGTTAGTAATAGGAAATTTTTAAATGGCCTTTTAGACTATGCTGAGATAACTAAAGATAAGGAATCTGTTATTTTGACTATAGATAAATTGTCTAAAGTGGGTGAAGATGGAGTTAAAGCTGAATTAAATGAGAAAGGTTTTTCTAATTTTACTGTTGATAAACTTTTAGATGTTTTAGATGTTGAAGGCGAAAATTCAGAAATTTTGAAGAAGTTTAAGGATATTGTTGTTAGTGATGAAGGAAAAGAAGGTTTAGATGAGTTAGAGAGTTTATTTAGTTATTTAAATTCCTTAGGAATTAAAAATGTAAAATTCGAACCTAGTCTAGCAAGGGGATTAGTATTTTATACTGGAACTGTTTTTGAGACTTTTTTAAAAGATAGTCCAATTAAATCTGCTGTAGCTTCAGGAGGCAGATTTGATAATATAATTGGTAACTTTTTAGATAGTGATAAGAAATATCCTGCAGTAGGGGTTAGTTTTGGATTAGATAGAATTTATGATGCATTAAAAGATGTTCCCGAGTTCTTTACTAAAAAGACAGTTGTTGATTTTTATGTTATTCCTATTAAAGATACTCTATTGGATTCAATGAAAGTTGCTCAGAAATTACGTGCAAGTGGATTAAATGTAGATTTAGATATTGTTGGGAAAAATATAAAGAAAAATCTGGACAATGCAAATAAATCTAAGGTCCCTTATGTTATTTTTGTTGGTGAAAAAGAATTAGAACAGAAAAAAGTTAAATTAAGAGATATGGAATCTGGTGAAGAAGAGTTATTATCTGTAGATGATTTAATTAAGAAGATGAAGAAACTTTAGTTTGTTTTTGTTCAATTTTTTCATTTAAAATCTTGTTTTGTTTTAATAATATTCTTATCTCTCCAAATGATACTTGTTGATTTATGTCAACTTTTCTTTGATTTTCTAGATGTAATAATGGAATAAATGTGGCAACTTTGTCTTCTTTTGAACCTGAATTTAAAAGGTGAGTGAAAGTTAAGTTTTCTCCTTTTTTTGTTGAAAAGTATTCCACAACTTTTTGATATATGCCACTTATTTGTTTCGATATATCTACTGTTTTTTTTGGCATTTCCATTACTGGAACTGAGTCTCTTTCTAAATGTCTTACTTTTCTTTTTTTATCTACTTCTATTGCTAATTCTAATGCGTGAACTAGATCCTTTATTGATACTTTCTTTTTTCTTGATTGAGGAGTTTTTATTGTTAATTTTGGTTCTGCACTTGGTTCTTCAAAATCCTCTTCGGTTTCAAATTCTTCAAATTCTTCAGGTTCTTCTGATTGGAATAAAAAACTGTCGAATTGTTCAATATGGTCTGTTAGAAGTTTTTTTGATTTGATTTTTAATAACATTGATGCTGCCAAGATAATCTTGCCAGATACAAAGAAATTCATTTTTTGCATCTTTCTAAGGGTTTCTAGATATTTGTTGGATAATAAGGAAATATCGACATCCCATGGATCCATCTGTTCTGATTTGATAAGGTCATATAATATATTTTGCCAAGTGATCTCATCCTCTTTTAATAACATATCTAGTATTTGATCTTGCATGAGGTTATTTTTATTTTGGATTATATAAATATTTCCGTAGAGGAAGTTTTATATATTAATTTTTATAGGTTGATATTATGAAAAAGAGGCTTTTATCATTTGTGTTAGTGTTTCTTATAATTAGTATGTATTCTGGAAGTTCTTCTGATGTACTGTTTAGTAAATTTGAAGTTCCTAGTGTTGATAATTTCATTTCACCCATAGAAAATTTTGAAGGAGGTTTGACTCGTTATGTTTATGGTTCCGATTTAGTTGCTTCTGTTAAGGATTCAAAAATTTATTACTATCACTCTGATAGAATCGGAAGTAATCGTTTAGTAACTGATTCTTCCGGTAGTATTGGTGCTGTTAAGAAAGAGTTTAAGTCCCTCCCTTTTGGACAAAAAATAAAAAATGAAGGTGTGAGATATGCATTTGCAACTGGAAAGGAATTGGATGAGTCTGATTTGTATTATTTCGGAGCTAGATATTATGATTCAAATATTGGGAGATTTAGTAGTGTCGATCCTGTTAAAGAAAATGAACCTTATAGTTATGTTAGGAATAATCCTCTGAGATTTGTTGATCCAGATGGAATGGATATTACTGTTAAAAATTCTTATGGAGGTTATACTAAAGATGAAGTTTTGTTGGCAGCAGTTATGTTTGCTGAAACTGATTCATCTAGCGCTACTGATTTAGAGATCAAATCTGTAGGTATTACAGTATTGAATAGAATGAATAAGGGAATAATGGCTGGAACTGGTAGTGATATGGAAAGAACTTTACAAAAAGGATATGGATCTCTTGGAAAAGAAAACTTTAATTTGATTACTGGAGATTATAAGGGTGCAGATTATGTTGGTTGGACTGTTCGTGGTTCTGATGGGAAAAAAGTAAAGCAAACTATGAAAGATTATAAAAGTTATGTTGAGGGAAAATATGGTGCTAATTTTGAAACTAAATATCTTAATCTTGCTCGTAAGTTGCTCGTTAAAAGTTTAAATGGTGAAGGTTTATATCCTCAAGGTTTGGAAGGATTTACTAATCAGGGTGGACTTATTGATGTGTTTGGGATGAATTTAGAAGGAAAAGGTGCTGATACTTTTTGGGAAGGTATTCGTAAGGATCAAAGATATATAATTGTCGGAAAGAGTGTTTTTGCTTGGAAAACTAAAGGTGATATGCCTGAATGGACTAAATCATATTGGAATGAGGCTGAAGGTGGTGTCCCTCCTACTTTAGAATCTGAAGAAGATATAAAAAATTATCAATAATTTGTTATGAAAATAAACCCTGGCAGGACACCCAAAAATTAGATTTGAGGGCGTAAGGCAAAACCTTACTTTAGTCCCGCTGGGGAAAAAGAGGTGATGTATTTGTACATATTATCCTCTTTATAAATCTTTCGTTTTAATACTACTTGACAATAGTTACAGATATTATTCTCTTTTCTTGAACTCTACGTAATGGCATTTGCCACAGTAAAGTCTATCTTTATGATCTGCTAGAAATATTCCTACTCCACATTTCGGACAACTTTTTTTTCTTTCTATTTTGTCTCCAGAAATAGTGTATTTTTCATATTTTTTACTAGGTATTTTATTTTTTACTTGTTTTTTAGCCATTTTATTTCACTTCTTCCTTTGGAGATTCTTTAGGTTGCTCTTCAGAAGTTTCTTTTTTCTCTTCTTCAGGTTCCCCTTTTATTCTTTCTATTTTCCTAAGCATTTCTTTAGATTCATAGATTTTAGCTATTACTTTTGATCTACCTTTTCCGTATTCTGTGTAGATTCCATCTATTACTACTAGGTTTTTATCTGTTTTTAGTTCTTTTCCTAGTGCTTCTTTTAGTTCTTCCTTTGATGGAGTCTTTTTCTCTATATGTGAGATTTTTGCAACTATCTCTGTTCTTGATAGTACAGTTGATTTTGATTTTTGAAGAATTTCCATTTTATAATTTTATTGCGTATTCTCCCTTTATTGGTATATCTAATTTTTTTGCAATTTCAGAATTTATAGGATCTAATATTGCTATCTTCCCTTTCCAACTATCTGAAAATTGATTTCCCTTACAATTTGGACAATTTTGTCCTTCTACAAGTAATCTACAGTTTTTACATGCTTTTTTCATTTTTCTTCTTTCCTCGCTTGTACTTTTTCAAGATCTTCTTTAATCCAATTAACATTTCCTAACCATGGTTGTCTCATAGTTATTCCTATCTTAGGATTTGTTATATCTTTATAACTAATTGCTATTATTCTTGCTCTACAAATATCATTAACTTTTACAGTTTTCTTTGATTCTTTTCCTAGTAATACATTCTCTTTACTAAATGAAACATAATCATCCATAGTTTGACCAATGTGAATCATACCTTCTACAGGTCCAATTTCTAAGAATGCTCCGAAGTTTGTTATCTCGCTTATTCTTCCAACTACTATTTCTTGTAGTTCAGGTTTGAATGTGAAAACTGAAAATGTAGTTTCATAATAAACTCCACCATCTTCTGGAAGGATTTTACCTTCTCCAATCTTATCTATATTTGATATTCCTATTACAAATCCAAGATCTTCTGAGACATATCCGTTGAAACTATCGTTCAAACTATTTATTACAGATTCCTTAATATCGTCTCCAAATTGAGTTGGTGCAACTCTAATATGTTCTTTAATCTTTATTTCATAAAACATTTTATTCTAGATGTAAAAACCGGTTTAATAAACCTTTCGTTTTAGCTTTTTTGTAAATTTAAATATTTTTTTTGTCTCAATGTTATTATTGGTATGTTTTTTTCTTTTAATCTCTGTTTTAATTCTTTATCTTGAGTTGCTACAATGTGTTTTTCTTTGTCAACTATGTCCATAATAAGGTTATCGACTATTGTATTTTTATCAGTTTTTATCAATTTTACTTGTTTTATTTCTATTAATTTTAGTGCAGCTTTTGATTCTGCTTTGCTTATATCATTTAATTCATCTATTGTTCTATCAATTATTGCGATTTCATATTTAAATTCACAGATTCTTTCTAATTCTGAGAATATATCTATTTTGAATTGAAAAGGAAGCATTAAAAAATTTGAATCTAAGATTATGGTCTTCATAGTATTTTCTTTGTTTATTTTTATATAAATTCTTCTATCCATAACTTATTTAAATGGTCGTTTTTCTTCTTTTATATGGTAAATCTATCAAAAATTATAGTTACTGCAGGATTAGTTGGTATAATTGCATCATCTAATCATGGATATACTACACTTTCTAATTGTGAGCTTGAAAATAGATTGGATTCTGTCCAATATAGTTCTACAAAAGAAAAATTTCTTGATATTGTACATAGCAATTGGGCAAAAAATATAACTTATGGTTATGGTGATAAGAATCCAAGTAGTGGGGATCTAGATTGTTCTGGTTTTGTTTATTATGTTCTTGATGAATCTTTAGATGGAAAACAAACTAGTCTTGATGAAGCTATCGAGGGTAGGAGCATAAATAATACTGCTGTCGTACATTTTGTTGACATGTTTTCTAAATATGGTACTGTTGAAAAGAATATGCCACAAGATTTTGGTAATAATGTTGGAGATGTCGTTTTTTTAAAAGGGAATAAATTCAGACATATTGGTTTTATTATAAGGGAAAATCGTGATTTAAGAATCATCCACAATACTAGTAACTCTGGAGGTTATTCTAATGAAATCTGGAATGAATCTGCTTGGAAAAGAAGAGGTTGGGATGTGGAATATGGTAGTTTATCTCTGGATGACAAGGTTAAAATCAATAATTAAGTTAGTTCATTTATAAAGGATTTTTTTTAATTGATCGAAAATTGAATTTTGATAGTACAGGGCCTGTATTGCCCATATTTTAGTAGAAACCTTTATAAAGTATAAGTCAATTTCAATTGTATATTTTGGTAAATTTATGATGGTTGAAAATAAACAAACTAGTTACACTGCTGAAAAAATTCAAGTCTTAGAAGGTCTTGAGGCTGTAAGAAAACGTCCTGCAATGTATATAGGTGATACAAGTATTAAGGGGTTACACCACCTTGTTTATGAGGTTGTAGATAATTCTATTGATGAAGCTATGGCTGGCCATTGTGATACTATTAAAATAACTATCAATAAAGATGAATCTATTACTATAGAAGATAATGGGAGGGGAATTCCTGTAGATCTGCACAAAACTCAGAATAAATCTGCATTAGAAGTTGTAATGACAGTTTTACATGCTGGTGGAAAATTCGATAAAGATTCATATAAAGTTTCTGGAGGTTTACATGGAGTAGGTATCTCCGTTGTTAATGCATTATCTGTAAAACTTAATGTTGTTGTTAAAACAAATGGTAAAATTCATGAACAATCTTATGCGCGAGGTAAGCCTGTTTCAGAACTTAAAGAATTAGGTGAATCTAATGAATTTGGAACGAAAATAACTTTCTTACCGGATGGAGAAATATTTCCAGAAACTGTATTCAAATTTGATATTTTGGAAAATAGATTAAGAGAGTTGGCATATTTAAACAAAAAATTAAAAATAGTTTTGAAAGATGAAAGAGATAATCAAGAAAAAGAATTTTATAGTGAGGATGGAGTTATAAGTTTTGTAGGGCATATAAATAGAAATTCTGAAACAATTCATGATGATGTAATTTATTTTAATAAAGAGATTGAGGGAGTTGAATTAGAAGTTGCTATGCAATATAACAAAGGTTATGTTGAAAAATTATTTAGTTTTGTTAATAATATAAATACTATAGAGGGTGGAACCCATGTAGTAGGTTTTAAGGCAGCATTAACAAGAGTAATTAATGAATATATAAAAAAGAAGAAAATTTCTGATACTAAATTATCTGGTGAAGATTTGAAAGAAGGATTGACTGCAATAATTTCTGTTAAGGTTCCTGAACCTCAATTTGAAGGGCAGACTAAAACAAAATTAGGAAATTCTGAAGTTAAATCTCTAACAGATAAAATTACTAAGTCCCAGTTATCTGCATATTTTGAGGAGAATCCTCAAGCTGCTAAAATTATAATTGATAAATGTATACTTTCTGCGAAAGCAAGAGATGCTGCTAGGAAAGCAAGAGATTTGACGAGGAGAAAATCAATTTTAGAATCAGGAAGTTTGCCTGGAAAATTGGCAGATTGTCAAGAAAAAGATCCTGCAAAATCAGAAGTATTTATTGTAGAAGGAGATAGTGCTGGAGGAAGTGCTAAACAAGGTAGGTCTAGGGAGACTCAAGCTATTCTTCCACTTAAAGGTAAAATTTTAAATGTTGAAAAAGCTAGTATAGATAAAATCTTTGCGAATACTGAGATAACTACTATTATTTCTGCATTGGGTTGTGGAGTTGGCGAAGAATTTAATTTAGATAAGACTAGATATCATAAAATTATAATTATGGCTGATGCAGATGTTGATGGTGCTCATATTACCACACTTATATTAACTTTCTTTTATAGATATATGAAACCTTTAATTGATGCAGGTTATTTGTATATTGCTATGCCTCCTTTATATGGATTAAAGAAAGGAAGGAAAACAAGCTACTGTCATTCTGAGAAAAAATTAAAAGAATTGGTTGAAAAAACTGAAGGAAATTTTTCTATCCAAAGATATAAAGGTCTTGGAGAGATGGATCCTGAACAACTTAGGGTTACAACTATGGATCCTGAAAATAGGATGCTAAAAAAAGTTACTATAGAAAATGCACTTTTAGCAGATGAAATGTTCACTACTTTGATGGGTGATAAGGTTGAACCTAGAAGGGAGTTCATTCAAAGATTTGCTAAGGAGGTTACAAATCTAGATATTTAGATTTGTTGAAAATTATGGTAGAGCGAATCAAAGAGAGATTAATTTCTCAAGAGATGAAAGAGTCTTACATAAACTATGCGATGTCAGTTATAGTGGGAAGGGCTTTGCCTGATGTTAATGATGGACTTAAGCCAGTTCATAGAAGAATTTTGTATGCTATGAATGATCTTGGAATGGTTTTTAGTAAACCTTCAAAAAAATCCGCAAGAATTGTAGGAGAAGTAATTGGTAAATATCATCCTCATGGCGATTCTGCCGTTTATGATGCTTTGGTGAGAATGGCACAAGATTTTTCATTAAGATATCCTTTGATTAAGGGTCAAGGAAATTTTGGTTCTATTGATGGTGATACTGCTGCAGCTATGAGATATACTGAAGCAAAATTAGCAAAAATTGCCGAAGAGTTGCTGAAAGATATTGAAAAAGATACTGTGGATTTTGTTTCAAATTTTGATGATCAATTAAAAGAACCTTCTGTACTTCCTGCAAGATTACCTAATCTTTTGATTAATGGTTCTTCTGGAATTGCTGTAGGTATGGCGACTAATATGCCACCTCATAATATTTCTGAAATTATAACTGCAATCATTGCACAAATTGATAATCCTGAAATTACATTTGAGGAATTGTTAAAATTGGTCCCAGGCCCAGATTTCCCAACTGGTGGTCAGATTCTTGGAAGGAATGGAATAATAAATGCTTACAAAACTGGAAAGGGAATAGTTAGAGTTAGAGGTGTCTGCGAAGTAGAAGAAAGAAAAATAATAATCAGTGAGATTCCATATCAAGTTAATAAAACTACTTTAATTGAGGCTATTGCTAATTTAGTTAAAACTAAAAAAGTTGAAGGAATTTCAGATATAAGGGATGAGTCCGATAGAAAAGGTATGAGGGTTGTAATTCTGCTCAAAAGAGATGCCAACGGAGAATTAATATTAAATCAACTTTATAGGCATACTTCTTTGGAGAATACTTTTGGAATAAATAATTTAGCATTGGTTAATCATCAACCAAGAATTTTACCTTTGAAAGAGATAATTTCAAATTTTATATTACATAGAAAAATAATAATTGTTAGAAGAACTAACTTTGATTTAGATAAGGCTGAGAAAAAAGCCCATATTTTGTTAGGATTGAAGAAAGCCTTGGACAATATTGATGAAGTTGTTAGAACAATAAAACAAAGTGATAATGTTGAAATCGCAAAACAAGGCCTGATTACCAATTTTGAATTATCAGAAGAGCAATCAAAAGCTATATTAGAAATGAAGTTGCAAAAACTAACTTCATTAGAAACTATTAAGATAATTGAAGAACATAAAAAATTAATTGAATTGATTAAATATTTAAAATCTATTTTAGAAAGTGAATCAAAAATATTTGAAATCATAAAAGAAGAATTAAATGAATTGAAAGAAAAATATGGTGATGATAGAAGAACAGAAATAATTGATGTTGCAGAATCAATAGATGATGAAGATTTAATTGAAAAAGAAGATGTAGTTATTACTGTTACTCATACTGGGTATGTTAATAGGATGCCTTTAGAGACATATAGGAGCCAAAATAGGGGTGGAAGAGGTATAAAAGCTACTGGAACAAGAGAAGAGGATTTTGTCGAAAATCTGTTTACTACTAATACTCATGACTATCTGATGTTTTTCAGTAATCTGGGTAAAGTTTATTGGAGCAAGGCATATAATATTCAATCAGGATCGAGATATTCCAAGGGAATGAATTTAATCAATTTATTGAGATTGGCAAAAGATGAAAGAATTAAGACTATAATCCCTATTCATGAATTTGATGAAGATTCATATCTTAATATAGTAACTAGAAATGGTCTTATTAAAAAAACTTCTTTGAAAGAGTATTCTAAACCTAGAAAGGGTGGGATTATCGCTATAAATCTTAAAGATGGAGATAATTTAGTTGAAGTACTTCTTACAAAAGATAATGATGAATTAATTATTGCTAGTGCAAATGGTAAGGCAGTTAGATTTAGTGAAGGTCAGGTTCGTGCTGTTGGAAGAAATTCTAGTGGTGTAAAATCTATAAAATTGGTTAAGGGTGATAATGTTATTGGAGCAGATATAGCTAAAAACACTGTGTTAACTATCACTGAAAATGGATATGGGAAGAGAACTCCAATTGAAGAGTATCGTAAGATAAATCGTGGAGGTTCAGGTGTTATCAATATTAAAACTACTGAGAGGAATGGTAATGTAGTTAGCGTTAGTTGTGTTAGTGGTGATGAAGAATTAATGTTTGTTACTAAAAAAGGAATTTTGATTAGGGTTTCTGTAAAAGATGTATCTAAGATCGGTAGAAATACTCAAGGAGTTCGTGTGATGAAACTTGATTCTGGAGATAAGGTTATTTCTGTTGCTAAAATTGTTCAAGAATCTGAATGATCATTTTAATAACAATTCATCATATAGTGGAATTAGGTGTTTAGGCAATTTCATATATTTACCTCTTAGTGTTTTTGGCATTGCTGAGGTTATAGTTTTGTTATAATATGGCTCCTTTCCTGGAGTGTAGTTGCCACGTCTTAATTGTATGTAATTATAATAATGTATATATGCACTAGCCTGTTTCATATATTCTTCAGTGTCTAATGGCAAATCGAATTTTTTTATTTTTTTTACTGCTCTTCTTTCACAATCTAATTCTATCTCTTTTGCTGCTATAAAACATTTTTTAAGTAAATCTTGGGAGAATTCTTCTCCTTTAACCCATCTAAATATAATATCTTCTGAATCTTCTCCTTCTATTGTTGAATTTGTCCAAAGATCTATTTGTTCTTTCCATTGTTCAAAATGGCTGTATTCGTGTGCTAATATTCCTAACCATTGTTTTCTTGGTCTTTTAATTGCAACTGCTAGAGTGAGGGCGGTTTCTTCTTCTGAGAAATATCCATTGATTTTTATTCCATCATCTAATAAGTATTTATGATTTGGTAAATATAGTCTAACTCCTTGTTCTTCTGTATCTTCTATTATATGTTCTAAAAATTTATTTATTTTTTTATTATTTGTTTTTTTTATCTTGATTTTTTTACTCCCAATCTATTACAATATTTATTTATTGGACAATTACTGCAGTGTGGGGAAATTGGTGTACAAAGATTTTGTCCGAATGCCACTAATATCGAATTTATCGTTTTCCAATATTTTTTTGGTAGTTTATCTCTTAATCTCATTTCTGTTTCATAAGGTGTTTTTGTTTCAATATAGCCTATCCTATTCATTATTTTATGTACATGTGTGTCCACACAAATTCCTGGTTTGTTAAATGCTATTGTCACAACTAAGTTTGCTGTTTTTCTTCCTACTCCTGGAAGTTTAATTAATTCTTCAATTGTTTCAGGGATTTTATTGTTAAATTCCTGTTTTAGAATTATTGGTAATTGTTTCAAATGTTTTGCTTTTGTTTTATAGAATCCAACAGGGTAAATCAATTTTTCAATTTCTTTTTGTGTAAACTTTTCTATATCTTTTATCTTTTTTATTTTTATAAACAGTTTTTTTGCAGCTATAGAAGTTGTTCCATCCTTTGTTCTTGCTGAAAGAATAGTTGTTATTAGAACTTTGAATGGATCTTTTGTTTGAATTTGGATCAGGTCAACAATCGGAACTTTATAATCAATAACTTCTTTTTTTAAAATTGAATATATTTTATCTATGTTAACAGATCTCATAATTATTTATTATGTAATTATCTTTAAAAGATTAGTGTTGTTAAATAATTTCAGAATAACCAATCAATCTCCAACGCGAACCTAACATTCTTGATATTGTGACTCTATCTCCTTTATTCGCACATATCGGAACTTTAAGTTTTGCTTTTATTGATTTTTTATCTGTTTTTGTAACTGTACCTAGGGTTACAGTTGCATTTACATTTAACATCAAATTTTCATTTATTTTAATTTCTTCAGTTTTTAGATCTGTTTTTGAACCAACAACTCTTTCTAATAAATGAGGTTTTAATTCAATTTCACCTAAGACTTCTGGCATCTGGCCTGATAGTCCTGCTACATTCCCTACTAATGAATCTGATTTTACTATTGATGGATCAAGTTTTGTGAGAATTCCTGCTGAACCACCAGGAGTTAATTCTTTAATCTCATTTCCTCCTTTTTCCAATCCTACTATCTTTGTAGTTATTGGTTCCCAAGTAATCCTTCCTTCTTTTTCTTTCTTTAATCCAGGTCTTAGTTCTAATTCTTGTCCAATTTTCAGAATCCCCTCTTTTAATGATCCTCCAAGAACTCCTCCATTAAGATTTTTTATTAGGCATCCTGGTTTGTTTATATCAAAAGATCTTGCAATTAAGAATAGTGGGTTTTTTGATTCATCAGTTGGTTTATTTTGAAAAGTTTCTTGAATAGTTTTTAGTAATGCATCAATATTTATCTTTTGTTGAGCTGAAATAGGAATTATTGGTGAATTCTCTGCTATTGTCCCTTTCACAAAATTCTTTATTTCTTTATAATTTTCTAAAACTTCTTTTTGTGACATTATGTCTATTTTATTTTGAACTATAATTATATTTTTTATTCCTGCAATTTCTAATGCCATTAAATGTTCTTTTGTTTGAGGTTGCGGACATTTTTCATTTGCTGAAACCATTAATAGTGCTGCATCCATTATTGCTGCACCTGATAACATTGTTGCCATCAGAGTTTCGTGACCAGGGGCATCTATTAAACTGATATTTCTTAGTGGAATACATTCTGTTTTACAATTAGAACATTTCTTTTTTGAAGAATAACATTCAGGATCTTTGCAGCTCGGGCATTTATATATTGTTGAATTCGCATATCCCAATCTTATCGTAATCCCTCTCTTTATTTCTTCTGAATGGGTATCTGTCCATTTTCCAGAAAGAGCTTGAGTTAGAGTAGTCTTACCATGGTCTACATGACCTACTAACCCAATGTTTAATTCAGGTAGTAATTCTTTTCCGTTATTCTTCTTTTGACTCATTCTTTTCTTCAGGTGTTGATTCTTCTTTCACTTCTTCTTTTGGAGCTTCCTTTGCTTCAGGTGTTGATTCTTCTTTCACTTCTTCTTTTGGAGCTTCCTTTGCTGCTGCTTCTTTCAATGCTTCTTCTTTTTTTGCTTCTTCAGATTCAGTTTTTGTTAAGAATCCTAGTTCTTTTAATGATGTAGTTCCTGCCTTTATAATCTTTAGATTGATTTGTTTAATATTCAAATCTATAGCATTCCCTCTTATTGATTTTCTTTGTTTTATTCCTGAACCTTTGTTCCTAACTCCCACGCCTTCAACAAGTAATGGTTTTTTTCTTCCTGTTCCTGATATGTCCCATCTCATTGGGAATCCTTGTCTATCTGAACCTCCAGAGATTTCTAGTTCATATCCTTTCAAACCTAGTGAATCTCCAGGTATTTTATCTTTTAATTTCTTACCTTTAAACACGTCTGTTTCTGTTCCTTCTACAGTTTTCGAGTAACTCTTTCCTGTTTTTGGATCATTTATATTTAATTTAAATTCTGCCATTTTTTATTTCCATTATATTCCCCAAACGGGATTCTCATTTCTTTTAATTTTAGCTATTTCTTTTAAAATTTTCACTTCTTTATCATTTAAATATTTTTGTAATGTCTTCAATACTCTAAAATCACTTGGTGGGATATCTGAATAGAGGATATCTCCTTCTTTTATCTGTCTTCCTACTGTTAAATTCGGTAGGGAAATCGCAACTTGCCTACCTTCATCTGCTTTGTTAACGTTATCTCCCTCTAATTGTATTTCCTTTACTACTCCAAGTTTCGTCCCATCTTTTGTGATTTGAGTGTTAGATTTCAGTGTTCCGCCCAATATATCTACTCCAACTATTGCTGGTCCAGATTGTCTGAATGTATGGTTCTTTAGGATCTCTAATTTAAATGGTTTTACTAATCCATCTAATTCTTTAGATTCCAATCTCATTTCTTCTTCTTTTAACCATTTTTCTAAGTCTTCTATCAGTTTATATACTATCGGACTCTTAATTATTTTTGCGTTTTCTTCTGCTTTTTCTAATTGTTCAACATTAAATCCTAAAATCACTCTGTTTAAAGGATCTTCTCCAGATTCTGCAGAAACAATATCTTTTTTTGTGATTGGACCTATTGATGCTTTCTTAATCTTTATGTTTATATCTTTTAATAGATGTATTAATGCCTCTAATGATCCTAGTGTATCTGCCTTAAGAATAATTCCTTCGGTTTCTGTTTCAATTGTTACTTCCTCTATTCCTGCTTGAATTTCTTCTTTAATTGTTTCTAAATTTTCATTTGCAACTCTTAATGGCATTCCCGGAACCACATCTTCTATTCCTGGTGCCGAGATTTTCACTCCTGCGGCTGCAGTGATTTGTTTAACGGAAACTAATTTGTTTTTTTCATATTTGAATAACGATTTTATTTTTGTAACTGTCGGTTCTTCAATCCCTCCTATAACAATGGTATCTCCTTGTTTTATTGTTCCGTCATAGATGATTGTGTCCATCGTAGCACCGATGCCTTTTTCTTCTGTTATTTCTAAAACTGTTGCTTTTCCAGGACCAGAAACATTAGTTTCCAAATTTTCTTCTAAATATTTTTGTGCTAGTCCTGAGATTACCATCATTAGTTCAGGTAGTCCTTCACCAGTTTTTGCAGATGTTGGTATTATTGATATTTGTTTTGTATAATCTTGAACTCTATCAAATCTTTCTGAATTGATGCCTTGTTCAGCGAGTTTTCCTACAATTTCATATAATTTTGTATCTAAAATTTCCATGGTTTTGCTTGATTGTTCTTGAATATTTTTTAATACATTCTTCTTTTCTTCAGTACTTCTCCAACCACCCATTCTATCTATTTTATTCGCTGCTATTACAAATGGAGTTTGATATTGTTTTAGAATTTCTATGGCTTCAAGAGTTTGTGGTTTAATTCCATCATTGATGTCAATAACTAATATTGCTATATCTGCTATATTTCCACCTCGTTTTCTAAGCGATGTAAATGCTTCGTGCCCTGGACTATCTACAAATAAGATTCCAGGTATAGTAAAATCTAGATTTAACTGGTCTAATAAAGGTCCACATATATTTTTTACTTTTTCTAGTTCTACTGAATGCGCTGTAATATTTTGTGTTATTCCTCCTGCTTCTCCGTCTGCTACAGAGGTCCCTCTAATCCAGTCTAGAATTGAGGTTTTTCCATGATCCACGTGAGCCAAAAGTACACAAATAGGTTGTCTTATCATTGCTTAATTTATTCATTTGGGGCTTTTAAAAAGGTTTTGCTGAATCAAAATGTTTAAAAGATTGGGTAGTTTCTTTATATCATGGCAAATTTATCAAAAATAAAAGAAGTATTCGAAAATTATTCTGAAAATCAACAGGTAAATAATATGACTCTTGTTAAAATTGTTGATGATATTGGGAGTTATATTTCTGATGACGAGAAAATAATTGTTGATGGAATAATTGAAATATATAGTGATCCTAAAAAGTTACAGATAAATTTCGTTACTTTGGATAGAATCTATAGTGAACTTGAAACTAATTTATTAATATATAATGAATATGATCAATATCTTGATTGAAAATTAGTATATGTGGTCTTCATGGCTTAGTTTATAACTATGTAGTTCATCTATACCAAACCATAATGCTACTTCTTGTTTTGCTTCTTCAGAATTTCCAGAAGCATGAATTAAATTTTCTATTGCTTTATCTTTTTTATCTGCATGTTCATAAGAAATGTGTGCAAAGTCTCCTCTTATTGTTCCAACATCCGCACCCTTTGGTTCTGTTGAACCTACAATTTTCCTAACTACTTCAACTGCGTCAACACCTTCGATAATCATTGCAACTACTGGTCCAGAAACTATGAATTTTTCTAGGCCTTTATAGAATTTTTTATCTACATGTGCAGCATAATGTTTTTTTGAGAAATCAGGTTCAACTTGAACCATTTTCAGACCAACAATTTTTAGCCCTCTTAATTCAAATCTTTTTGTTACTTCCCCGATTAGTCCTCTTTTCACTCCATCAGGTTTGATTAATACTAGTGTTTGTTCAATCATTCTTTTTCTTTTCTCTTGTCCACTTAAATTTAATTGGATTTCTTTTTAGTTTAAGTAGATTTTTTTCACACTTATTTGAACAGAAATTGGCAATTTTACTTGTGTTAAAAACGAATATTTTCCCAGTTCCTTTTTCTATTTGTTTATTACAAAATGTACACTTTGCCATCTTTATTTACTCCGCTTGTTTAATCTTCTAGCTTCTATTTCTGTCTCTCTTAACATTAATAGGTCCCCAATTTTTATTGGGCCTTTTAAATTTCTTCGAAGGATCTTTCCTTCATCTCTACCTTCAAGAACTTTCACTCTAACTTGCATTGCTTCACCTCTTACTCCAGTTCTACCTACAAGTTCTTCTACTTTGGCAGGAACTGCCTTTGTGAATACACTTTCGGACTGTTTTTTTGTGTCCTTTCGTTTTTTTTCTTGTGGTTTCATTTTGCTAGTGAACTTATTATAGTTTTAGCTTCTCCTTCCTTTACTACTGCTACTGCTGCTGTTGGGACGCTTAGTCCTGCTGCTGCACCTAGCTCTTCTCTACTTGGAACTTCAACTAAAATTATATTTTTTTCTTTACAAAGTGGTGTCAAATGCATAATAACTTCTTTAGGAGAAGTATCTCCTGCAATTAAAACTAGTTTTGCTATTCCTTTCTCTACAATCTTAGTTACTTCATTAACACCTTTCTTTATTTTTCCTGATTTTTTGGCCAATTCGACTGCCTCATAAGCCTTTTTTATTTTTTCTTCTGAAACTTCAGCAACCATTTTATTTCCCCCATGATTATGTGTTATGTTTAGCGGACTGCGCTTGTTTTTAAATGTTTTGTTTATGTTAAGTCCTCTTTATTCCAATCTATATTATTTTTCTTAGCTTTATCTTCGTTAATTAAGAATTCTAGATTCGGAGTTCTTTCTGATTCTATTAATTCTTTTTGAAGTTGTAAAACTCCTCTCATTGAGTAAATTAGAGAGTCTCTTATATGATTTAAATCATCATTATATTCTGGAAGGTAAAGATTTCTTTCTGCAAGTAATTCGTTTAATTCTTCTTTGTCTCTGAATTTTGGTTCCTCTGTTGCATTAAGGCTGTGTTGTAAAAAGAAACGCATATTCTTTACTATAAATTCAAACAATGCAGGTTTTCCTTGTATTTTTTCAGGTGAGCTGTATGCCCAATTTAGTGATCCTGTGATTGTTTTTAATTTTGTATATGCATGGGAGATTCCCCTTTCTACTATTTCATCCATTGCTACTTTTGGAAATGGAAATTCTCCATCTAACACTTTAGTGTGCTCCATAAATTCTTTTGAATCATGTAAGAATCTTATATGATTTACCATGTATTGTTCGTCATTTGGGAATAAGTGTATTCCAAGATGTTTTATTTCTTCTCCATGCCCGTGACAGTCTTCTACAACTTTTCTAGTCCCATCTTCTTCAATTATCACTGCAGGAGCTGTTCCCTTTAATACCTCATGAGCTTTTCTTATATCTTCAACTACTACCCAATTATCATAATCTCCAAATTTTGAAGGATCGTTTGTTCTAGATGCAGAACCATAAAGTAGTGTTCCAAGATAGTTGTCTCCTAGTTTTCCTTTAAACCATTCAATATATGGATAGTTCTCTTTTATCTCTTTTTCACTCACTTCTGATTTTATGATTTCTGTTTTATATTCTCTTGGTCCAATAGGTATTTCCTTCATATATTCTATAAATTGACATTTTATATCTGATAGTGCTCTGTCCCATTCAGTTTCATCTTCTGTTATTCCAAATAGGAAAGGTGGATCTCTTTTATCTAAGTGTCCATAGATTCTACCTATATTGTACAATCTGTTAGCAACATGTGCTTTATTCACAACAGTTCCTAATTCTCTTCTACTGTGAATTATTGCTGCATCGATAGTTGCTGCCTTTGCTTCTACTTCTGTTTGTAGTTGTAATAAAAGTCTGTCTGACTCTGGAATCCAGTTTTGATCAACATCGAATAACTCCTCTAGTTGTTTATCTTTCATGTCACTTGTTATTCTTTTGAATGTTGTTGGGATATAATCTCTAAATCCTTTAATTACTTGGGTAGACCAAGGGTTTGTTAGCGTATTTTCATCTGAATTACTAAGTAAATCTATTATGTCTTTAGTTGAAGGAACTCCATCTAGTATTACTGGTCTAACATATTGGAAGTTTTCTTCGTATGGAAGTCCTTCTACTTGATAGTTTTCTCCGATTGTTTCATATATTATTTTTGCCATGTTATTAATAATTTAAGTTAAAATTAGCTTAAATGGAAGAAGATTTTAAATTGAACTCTTTAAAAAACTTTGCATTTTAGTGAATTTTAAATTTCGTCTTCATTTAGTACTTTGATACCATTTTGTCTAAGAATCTTAGTGAATATTCCTTCTCCTTCAATTAGTTTATTGGAGAAAGTTCCATCATAGATTTTTTTTGAACCGCAAGATGGAGATTTTGATTTTAGGATTGCTTTAGTACAATTATTAAGCTTGGCTATTCTTAATGCTTTTTCTGCTCCACTTTCAAATTCTTGAGTAAGGTCTTTACCACTTTTTGTTAGAATTTTATTGTTTTTTTGTTCTGATGGTTCTCTCGGAGTTGCCAATCCTCCTAATTCTTCAGGACAGATAGGTATCGCTTTGCCAGTTTTAACTAAGTCTATTACTTTTTGACATGGTTTTGATTTTCCATCCCATCGACATTCAATTCCTGCTAAACAAGCACTTACAATTTTCATTTTATTTGTGTGTAAAATAGAATATGTATTTATTTTTTGTTTTTTTATCCAATCTGCAGAATCCAAATCTTTCAAATTGAATTAACTCTCCAATTTTTACTTTTTTTATTGTTTTCTCAGCTAAACCTTCAGTTATTTTGTTATCGTTCATGATTATATCTACTTTTATATTTTCTTCTGAGACTGGCAACCAGTGGATTAGTTTTGCTTTAAAACTTTGATCATATTCTTCAGAAATAAACTTATTATTTTTGAAATTAAATAAATGCATAAATCTGTATATTTTGTCTTTTTTCGGTTTATCTGATTTTTGAATATAAAATTCTTTATTTATTTTTAATTTTCTAAATCCTCTTTTTTCTTCTGGGTGAAGAGGCATTTTGATTGTATCTTCTTTTGTTCCAGATATTTTAATTTTTTGAGGATCTTCTATGAATGAATATCTGTTCGCATCCCTATCAAGGTACCTTTTGTTTATCATTATTAATGAATCCCATGTTACTTTTGATTCTGTTTTTGAGATTCCAGTAGATACAACAAAATCTTTTATCGATTTTGGTAGAAATCCTCTTCTTTTGAGTGCAACTAATGTTGTAAGTCTTGGGTCGTCCCATCCCGAAATTTCCTTTTTCTCTATTTTTTCTCTTATTTCTCTTCCACTACTAAGAACTCCAACCATATTGAATCTTGCAAATTCGTAAGTTGTCGTTGTTTTCAGTTTTAGTAACTTTTGAATATATCTTTGTAATTCACTTCTTAATTCAAATTCCTTACTTCTTAATCTATGAGTTATCCCATATTTTCCATCCATAATCGCATTTTGAAAATCATATGTTGGCCATACTCTAAATTTATTGCCCAATCTCGCATGTTTTTCGTCGATTATTCTGAAGATTGCAGGATCTCTCATTACTGTGTTCTTGTGCTCCATGTCTATATTTAATCTAACTATTGCTGATCCTTGTTTTGCTTTGAAAAACTTATCCCACTTTTCTAACTGATTGGTTTGTTTTGAACAATCGCAGGCTATTCCTGCTCTTCTATTTTTGCTTGCAATTTCCCGTTCACAATAACAAACATATGCGTCTCCAGATTTGATTAATTTCTTACCTAGGCTATAAAATAAGTCCATATTATCTGAAGCGTATTGTAATTTGTCCCATTTTACTCCAAGCCATTTAAAATTTTCTTTCATTATCTCATAGAATTCATTTTTTACTAATCTGGGATTAGTGTCTTCAAATCTTAGTACAAATTTGCCCCCATATTCTTTTGCCAATAAATAATTTAGTAGTAATGCTTTAGCATGGCCGATATGAGGATATTTTTCTGGTCCTGGTGGAAATGCAGTAATTATTTTTTCACCCTTTTTTATTTTTAAGAAATCAAAGATTCCTGCTTCTTGTTTCTTTTCTTTTTTTATTTCCCCAGTTTGTTTCAATTGATTCTTTTGCTCTTCTAGAGATAGAGAGTTTACTTTTTTTATTGATTCTTGAACTTCTTTAGAAATCTCTTTTGCTTTTTGTTTTAATTTTGGATCCATACCAAATATTAGGCCCATAATTGATCCAGGATTTGCTTTTCCATTATATTTTATTGCATTTTGTAATGTTAGAATGTAAATTGTTTTTTTTATATCCATTATATTTAAATTCCTCTTAGAAGTTTATAAATTTATTGAATATTAATTTATCATTTTGAATCTGAATTAAAAAATTCTTCAAGATCATTCGAACTTCCGCCACTTCTAGGCATTGTTGATTTTGGAAAGTATTTTGAGTAGATGCTCCATCCGTATCTTTCATCGAGATATATTATTGATCCTCTGTCTGTCTCACTTCTTATACATCTTCCAGCATTTTGTAGTACTTTAATGAATGCAGGTATCGTATATCCATACTCTTGCCCTCTTCCAAATTTATTATCATAATAGTTTACTAATTCTTTTGACATTAAATCGAATTTTGCGAAAGGTATTCCAACTATAATTACTCCGGTTAATGCATCTCCTTCTAGATTGATGCTTTCTCCAAAACTTCCAGCACTTACTGCTAATAGTGTATTGTTTGTAGATTTTCTCATTTTTTCTAGGATTTCTTCTTTTTTTGTTTTTGTCATGCCTGATTCTTCTATTAAGACATTGTCTACTAAAGAGAGAGAAGGTTTTATTTTGTCAATCATATTGTAACTTGGGAAAAATACTATTTTGTTATTTGGAATCATTTCAATGATATTACTCAGATATTGTCCAATTTTTGTGTACATTTTCTCATTTCTTTCTGTATATTTCGTACTTACTCCAGGAACTACCATATCTATTCTATTTTCTTTTGGAAATGGATTTTGATATTCTACTTTTAGTGGCAATTCTAAACCAAATAAATCTTCAAACATTTCTAAAGGATAAAGGGTTCCACTCATAAATATATTTGAGTGTGCTCCTGCTATTACTTCACTCATAGTTGTTGCAGGATCTAAACAATTTTTTTCTAGTATTGTAATTTTTTTATCATTTCTTGTTTTTTTATTTCTCAGAACTCTTGTAAATTCATTTCCTTCTATATTCCAACTACTTAGAAATCTTGCTAAGCCTCTTAAATAACTATGTTGTTTCTTTTCTAAAATTATTTCTGCCTTTACATTTAATTTATCTATAGTTGTTGAACTAAATTTTCCAAAATCTTGTTTTGAAACAAGATTTTCTTCTGATTTGTATTTTTTTGCTAAAGAATTTAATTTAAGTTCTATTTCTACTATCTCATCTGCCAGATCTTCATCTACTTGGAGTGCCTCCTTTCGAGCATTAGTTAGAGATATGGTGCTTGTCGAACTACTCATTAGGTCCATTGCACGTCCAGGAATGTTATGTGCTTCATCCCAAATTATTATACAGTCTTTTAATTCTTTTTTTATCTTTTTTAGAAATGAATCTCTCATTCCAGAGTCTAACATATGAAAATAATCTGCAACTATAACATCGCTTTCTTTTGCAATCATATTTGTAGCTTCGTATGGACATACTCCTTTTTCTCTACATTTATCAATTAATTCTTCTACATGATAAATATTATTTTTTAGTTGTTCGAATAAACTTTTATTCTGAAAAAATTTACTTTTGTTGTGAAAATTTTCATAGTATTCGCAATCTTTATTTTCTATTAAATGTCTACAAAAATCTGGAAAGTTTGGCGCGTTTTGAGGATCGATATCTGTTCTCCCACACATATGAACTTTTCCTATAAAATCTGCTACTTGTAGTTTTATATTATGTTTATCTTTTATTTCTCTTAGTGTATCTATAGCAATTTTATGATGTGTATGTTTCGAAGTTAGAAAAATTATTTTTTTGTTGTTATCTATCGCATAATTTAGTGTAGCACTTAGTACTGCTGCGGTTTTTCCCACTCCTGTGGGAACTTGTGCTAGCACATCCTTTCTGTAATTTATTGCCGTTCTCACTACTTTTATGAATGAATCTTGGCCTTTTCTAAGAGTATCGTAAGGGAATAAATCTTTCATTTTTGTTAGTTCTTTGTTTTAGTTTATAAAATCTATTGTGACTCTTGTCAATAGTTTTGATAAGGTTTTTAAATGACCTATTTTTCTTATTATTATGAGATATTTAGTATTTGGAGATATGCATGGAAGAGAAGTTAATGAATTAGAGAATTTAGTAGATTCTGAAGGAATTGATTCATTTATTTGTCTTGGGGATTTTGATCAGACAAAAGTTATCCATAGTGTTATGGATTTTGAACAGAAATTTAATGAAGCTGGTAAAAATTCCATTGTTGTTCCTGGTAATCATGATTATGCTGTGTTTTATAATAGTAGTATTAGTTCTAATACTTTGTTTAAACAAGGTAAAAATGTAGGTGGGTTACATAATGAACTGCAAGGAGATCCTGAAGCTAAACATTATTTATCTAAATTATTGACTGGGGACTGTCATGGTGTTGAAACAAAAATTGGTGATTGTTCTGCATATGTTGTTCATGGTGGACTTGATGGCAGTTTAATGAGTTATTTCCGTTGTCCTGAAGTAATAGAAGATTTATGGTTTAGAATAGATTATGGAGATAGGGATTATCCTAAAAACTTTAAAAAAATGAAAGAAGAAGGCTATGAACTTCTACTTCGAGGGCATGACCATAATAGAATGTATGGTTTTGAAATTGATGGAGGTCATTCTGAGGGGCTTTTTGTGACTGAAGGTGGAAAATTTGAATTAGTCGATAGTAAGAGGCATGTAATTAACCCTGGTGCATGGTTTGATGGAGATTATTTAATTATTGATGATTCTGGTAGTAAATTATTGTTGGATTTTAGAAATTCGGACGAGTAATTTTAGAAATGTTTTTAAGTCCCTCATTATGAATTAGATTATGGCAAAGAAGCATGAAAGCGGTTTAAGACCAATCAAGAGTAAGGAATTGAAAGTTATTCTTGGTAATATTTCTAAACAATTTGGGATAGAAAGTTATAAGCCTGATTTATATTTTTTTATAACTAAAAAGAATAGGGTGTATATTATAACTAGGGATTATGCAAACTTTGATCTGACTAATTTAAGATTAAATCATACTGGTATTTATTTCTGTACTGTTGAAAAAGATGGAGTGAGAATGAGTATTGAAGGAAGTCAAATGGTTGGAAAATTGGCAAAGAAAAATGTTGTTGAGATAGATAGTGATCATTTGGATCTTTGGGTTACAGGTAATGATTTATGGCTTGATGGGAATGAAGGATATGTTTTGATAAAGAGTGGTGGCGATTTTTACGGGTGTGGAAAGGGTCTTAGTGAAAGAATTATGAATTTCATACCTAAGAGTCGTAGAATTATAATTTAGTTAATTTTATATATATAGTTTATATTTGTTTAGTATGAAAAAGAGGTTATTAGTTTTAGTTTTAACGTGGTTTATAATTAGTATGTCTTTTGGTTATTCTTCTGATGCTTTATTTAGTAAGATTGATGTTCCTAAAGTTAGTGTTGAAAAAGATTCTGAAAGAGTTTCTTCTGAAGGTTTGACTCGTTATGTTTATGGTGCTGGTTTGGTTGCTAGTGTTAAAGATTCTTCGATTAATTATTATCATTCAGATAGAATTCAGAGTAATCGTTTAGTAACTGATCCTTCTGGTTCTGTTGAGAAAGAGTTTAAGTCTCTGCCTTTTTGACAGAAAGTTTCTAATTCTGGTGTTAAGTATGCTTTTGCAACTGGAAAGGAATTGGATGAGTCTGATCTTTATTACTTTGGAGCAAGATATTATGATTCTGATTTGGGAAGGTTCACTAGTGTTGATCCTGTTAAAGAGAATGAACCTTATAGTTATGTTAGGAATAATCCTTTGTATTATGTTGATCCAGATGGGAAGGAAGTAATGATCGCTATTTATGATGAAGGAAGCCATGCTAATTTATTTTTGAATTTACCAGGGGAAGAAAATGACAGAATATATGATCCTAGTGGAAGTTATAGATATAATGGGGGGAGGCCAGGTTGTGCAGTATTTGGTGGTGAGGAGGGTGGTGCACAATTAGAAGATTATCTTTATCATTGGATTGTTGAGAGAGGGGCAGGATATTATGGAGATGATGGTTCAGAGGTGACTATATTTATTATTAAAACTTCTCCTGAGTTCGAAGAGGAATTACTTTCTAAGCTTGATAGCATTGGCTTGTATGGGGGAGGAGATCCTCCGTGTCAATGTGCATGGACAATAATTAATCTTTTAAAGGATACTGATAACTCTGCAAACACTGACGAATTTGATGGAATCGATCCTTTTACTATGTTGCCTAATGGATTGAAGAGAGATCTTGAAAATGATATTGATCCTACTCCAGAAGTTCTTAAAATTAATTATAATGAATATAAGAAGAATAATGATCTATCTCCCCATACACGTTATTATGAGGATGATTCTTATAACCGTTATCCGTATTGGAAAACTCCTGGTACAGATGAAGATAATTTGGGTGAATATCTTGGACCCATTCCGTAGAATGATTTAGAAACTGAATAATTTTAATAATTGATTATTTCAATTTCAATTTCTTTATTTGGATTTTTCAATATTTCAATCATTTCTCTACTAAAATCTTTTGCAGCTTTGTCTGCCCGTATTGCATAAGTCCTATCATCTAAAAAACCAGAGATTCTTATTACAAATTCACTTTCATGTTTAAATTTAGGATTTGCTTCCGCAGTTATATATTCTTTAAACCCATCAACTGATATTATTATTTTTATTAATCCGGTTATTGCTTTAGGTAGTTTATCTAATTTTATTCCAACTATACAATCTCCTTGTTTTGTCAAATAGTTATCTTTAGTAAATTCAAAAGTATTCTTGTGGGTTGCTAAAACATTTTCATGTCCGTATGCCTTAAATTTCATTTTCTCTCTCTAATTTTAGATATATTGCTTCACAAGGCATATAGTTATTGCCCATTAATTTAGTTATGTATTCGCATCTATCTTTGTTTAATGTACAAGGGGATTCATTTGTTTTGTTAAAATATATGTTATTGCAAAGATAATCTCCTTCATAATCTTCTGGATCCTTATAATGTTGTTTAATAATCATGTCATTAAATTCTTCTTTTGATAATTCTTGTTCTAATATGGATATTTGAAAGTTATTTTTTTGTTTTTCTAATTTGTTCATTTCTTTTATTAGAGGTAGTATCTTATTTAAGAAAGGTTTAGTATTTGGGGTGTGTACCATGATATTCGAAGAATAATAACATTTTTAAATATTGTCCTCTAAATAATCTTATGAAAGATAAGTTTAGTGAAGCGATTGAAACATATAATAAGATTGCAAAAATTTATTTCGAATATAATAAAAATCGGATTATGCAATATCAATTATCTAAGTTTAGTTCTATTTTACCTGGGAAAAAAATCTTAGATGTAGGTTGTGGTCCAGGAAGAGATTCGGAGTATTTAATTGAAGATGGATTTGAAGTTACTGGTGTAGATGCTTCTAAAGAATTATTAAAAATCGCTAGAAAGAATGTTTCTGGCGCAAAGTTTAAATTGATGGATTTTAGAAAATTAACTTTTAAGGATAATTCTTTTGATGGGATATGGAGTATGGCTAGTTTAGTACATATGAATCGGAAAGAAATTCCTTCTGTTCTAAAAGAATTTTCAAGAGTTCTTGTTCCTAATGGTGGTTTGTATATTTCTGTTAGAGAAGGCGAGGGTGATAAGGAAGTTAGACAAGAGAAATATGATAATGAGCCGAGACATTTCTTTTATTTTGGAGAAGAAGAGTTCAGAAAATATTTGAAAAATGCAGGATTTAAAATTATTGAGATAGAAATTAGTGAGTTAGAATCTGGTAGAAATTGGTTGGAAATTTATGCTAAAAAAGTCGAATAATCAGTTTCCTATTATTTTTATTAAAATTCTTTTATCTCTTTGCCCATCAAATTCACCATAATATATCTGTTCCCATGTACCAAAGTCTAATTTTCCATCTGTTATTGCAATTGAAGTTTCTCTTCCCATTATTGTTCTCCATAAATGAGAAAATCCGTTATCTTCTCCAGTTTGATGATGGTGGTAATTGAATTGTTTTGGTGCTAATTTTTCTAGCCATTCTTTAAAATCTTCAATTAGTCCAGATTCTGCATCGTTAATGAATATGCTTGCAGTTATGTGCATAGGATTGATTAGAATTATTCCATCTTTAATTTCTGATTCTTTTACAATCTCTTCTATCTTTGAAGTTATATTTATGAAATCAATTCTTTGTTTTGTATTAATTGTTAGGTGTTTTGTGAATGTTTTCATTGGTATGCTTCTTTATGAAGTTTGATTAATTTTTTATTTTCTCTAAAACTTTTTAGAATTAAATTAATCTCTGTAGCCACAGCATTTTTTAGATCAAGTGGATGAAGGTTTCCACTTATAAAATCTTTTTTTACTTCAGAATATGTTGAATATTCCAGATTTCCACCATATTTCTCGGGCCTTTCTATTATGAGTTTTTCATTTCTGTCTTGTTTTAAGATCATTATAAAATATTCTAACAGTGCCATTAATCCATTATTAGTATCTTTTGTTACACATTCTGCCTTGTTTATTTTTCTTTTTACTGTTTTTTCATCATCTAAGGTATCTATCTTTGTTGCTTCAATGCTGGAGGACATTTTTTCTCCAACTAGCCCTCTAATTAATGGATTTAATAATTCTATTCGTTTTTTATATCCTATTTTCGGTAAGTATTCTCTTGCAAATACCATTATTTTTCTTTGATCCATTCCACCGAATTGCATATCAACTTTTAGATATTCTTCATCTAAGGCTTGCATTAATGGATAAATAATTCCAGATAGTTTAGGATTGTCTCCAAGTTTAACTACTTCTGAGGCCGCTTTTTTTGAAGCATTGATTGTTGAAAATGTACTAAGTTTCAATAAGTCATGGAAGTATTCTTCTTTTAGTTGTAATTCACTACCCTTTACAAATTCTAATTTACTTACATCTACTTTTATTGTTTTTAAGATTGTTAAGATTAATTCCTCATAGTATTCGTATCTTTTTTCTAGAATTTCCCAAGGTACGCTATCTAATGCTGCATGTAAATCTGCTAATAAAATTTTAACTTTTAGTCCTGCATTTAGAAAATCTGCTATTTTTAGCATTGGAAAGAAATAAGCTATAGAAACACTTCCTGTTGGCATTGTGCCCCAGTATACTGAAGGGTTTTTCTTTTTTTTCAATAATTCTTTTAATTCTTTTTCTTCTATAACTTCTTGTAAATTACGAGTAATTAGATCATATTTATCCATATAATAGTTTTTGATTGGATTCTATTTAAAGTTTTCTCTTAGAATAAACTATCAATTCTTTTTTCTAGAATTCCTTCAACCTGTTTTATGTTTTCTTTTTCTCCAGATAGGAATATTTCCACATTGTCAAAATTGACTGAATATGGTCCTGTGAAGAAATTTCTTACTTTGTTTAAAGTTCCATCTGTATTAAATTGTTTATGTGTTCTAGTACAGAAATAACTGATAAGGACATTTTCATTTGATTCTAATAAATAGTTCCAAGATTTAGTTATTAAACTTTCAGTATCGCTCTTCTTTTTGATTGAAAAGCCATTTTGTTCTATATTCTTTGTTAAGTTTAATCTAGTAGAAAATGTAGGTAAACTATATTCTCCTTCAAAATTTCCTTCATAAAATTTCTTTATCATGTAGTGATAACAAATTATCCCTTTATAAATGTTTGTATTCATATCTTTTCTTTTAGAATTAAGTAAATAAGTATCGTAACTCCTATTACATTGAAGCTGTCTGCAACATTAAAAATTGGCCAGATTTTTAGATCTATAAAATCTCGTACATATCCAAAATATATTCTGTCAATAAGATTTCCAATTGTCCCACCTAAGATAAATGCTAACGGAATGTAGGATTTTGGGTATTTTTTATAGAAATATACTACAGATATTGCGACAATTCCTGAAATTAGTATTAATATGTTTGTTGAATTCTGAAATAGTGAAAAAGCTGCCCCTGTGTTGGTAGTGTATGTTATTATCCCTCCAGATATATTTTTTAGTGAAATCTTTGTTAGTTGATCGATTATTATTATCAATAAAGTTAGTAGTAGAAAGTTATTTTTCATCAATTTTTATGGATTCTAAAGATTTATATAGGTTATGTGTTTCGATTTATTAGATAAAATGGAAAAAATACTAAGATTTGGGAATAACTTTGGAAATTATGAAGTTCCCCTATTGCCAGTATTAGATAGTTCTGCGCTGGTTTCTGGATCATTCGATCATTTTTTCTTATATTCTGAAACTACAGATAATTTTTCATTAGATGGAATAAAATTAGTGTATCCTACTGAAATAATTGAGTCAAAAGAGCATTTAGATATTAAATATGATGGAGTTATGTTAACAAATCTTGATAATATTCATTCTAATGCTGATTTATTGATTGCAACTAGGTCTTTTTATGTACCTTCATCAAATACTAGTCTATCAGATTCCATTAAATTATCTAAGTTTGAAGATTTTTCAAAGGGTAAGGTACTCGTAACTGATTATGATATTTCTACTAAGATTAAGAAATTATTTGAAACTGGTGAGTTGTCTCAAAGTAAATCTGTTAGTCCTGTAAAATTGAGGGATGCCCTTCTAGATAGAAATCTTTAAAAAGTTCTAAACCTGATTTCAACTTATGGCAGACAGTATTGAAACTCTTAGATTGAAACTTAAGGATAAGAAGTTAACTGCTAGTGAAAAGCAGGCTGTAAGGAAGAAACTTGTCGAGTTAATAAAAAAGAAGAGTTTGGTTAGATTAAGTAATGGAGATCCTATTGAATATCATATAATTTATGATACTTTTCAACAAGGTTTAGAACCTGTTTATTTCTGGGTGTTGGATTTTATGAGAAATAAAAAACCTAGTGGTATGGGCCTTGAAGTTGATAAGGTTGAAGAAGAATTTGAGGCTAGTGTAGGTGGAGGGTATTTTGGTGAGATGTCTCAAAAAGCTTCGATTATGCAAGATAGAGCAATACAAATTCTTGGACACGTTAATACTATTGTAAGAAGTATATTAAATTTAATTTATAATCTTAGAGAGATGGAAATGCGGCTCGAAATTTATGATGATGCCGATCCAAAAAAACAAAAAGATTATTCAAAAGTTCAGGCTGCAGAGTATTCTTTAAAATCTGTGTGGATGGATCAAGTCGATATAAAAACTGGTATAGGGAGCATAAATAATCTTGCAAGAGGTGATTTACAGTTTGTTACACTTCGTGATGCGTTTTTTCAAGTTAATAAATTAAAGGATATTAATAAATTTGACTTAAATAAAAGAGTTAAAATTATTTTGAAGAAAAAATTTGCAGAGTATCTTAAGTGGAGAGTGATTGGTGAAAGTGAATTGAGAAAGCGTTATTCTATTGAGTTGAATTATTTGCAATCTCAAGTTGATTCTTTAAGGCTTTATACTAAATGGGCCAAACCTTATCTTCGAGCAGCTAATAAATTGGGTATGACTGAGTTCAAAACAAAATCTGGTTTGCCTAGTCCGGATATGGTTTCTGCCTTTAGTAGTATGAAAATGGAATTAACTTTAATGGCTAAGAAAAAGATTGATCCGAAAGGAGTGCACCCTACCTATCAGAAGTTTAGATTTGATAATGAAAATTATGCTTGTTTAGAAGTTAACTTTTTATTTAGAACTATGCCTCAACCGGTTAGGATGGAAAGTGGTCAACAGTATGTTAATTTTGGAGTGATTGATATTTTTTTCAGGGCATATGCTATGACTAAAGAAGATATAACTGATATTGAGAAACATGAAGTGTTTCAAGATATGGGATTGGTTGAGAATCTTACTGAAGTTAGTTTGAAAAATTTACAAGAAGATATAGATCATTTCCTTGATAGTGGCAAGGATACTGAACAAGAAATTAAAGTTAAGCAGTCTGGAATTTTTGAAAGTTTAGGTTCTGGATTTGGAGATTTAGGTAAGGCATTTGGGTCAGGTACAAAAGCTTTGTTTGGTTTAGAAGTTAAATCTGCTGGAAAATACAGAGAAAAAGAAGTTATGAAAGCTACTCAGAGTGCAGCAGCAGGCAATTGTATTTTATTATATGATATTTTTAAGAAAGCTCATAGGATGATTACATGGTAAATAAGTTAGATGAAATTAAAAAAGAATTGGAAGTATTTGATTCTTTGGATGAAAGGATTGTTAGATTGAAAGAAATAATTTCTGAAACTGATAGTTCTGAAATGAAAGAACAACTTGAAAGAGTTCTTGAAAGTTTGGATTCTGAAAAAGTTATTAAGTCTCTTGGAGGTGTTGTTGAATCTGAAGAAGTAATTAGTTCTGGAATCGAATCAACAAGTTTAGAAGGACTTGAAAAGATTACTACTATAGATAAATCTGATTTAGAGGCTGATAAATCTGATCAAATTGTAGCTGGTGATTACTCTTCTGTTCAGAATAAACCTTCCGAGGATTATGTTTCTATAAATTCTTCTAATAGTGGCGATGAGGGTTATAGTTCTTTAGGACAGGATGAAAGGTTGTTTGAAAATAAAGATTCCACAAATCTTGAAATTAATGATATGATTAAGGGCGAACAAGAAAAAAGGGTTATGTACAAACCTAAATCTATTGGAGATAAATAATGGGTAATAATTTTCATGAAGAATATAGGGGAAGTATGGATGAAGGTTCTTTCTATCTTCCGTTTGGCGTACAAGCTAGCACTACTAATCCTAGTACTCCAAATCAATTGAATGAATTGGGTATGCGTTTGAATGAGGGTGTAAAAAATGTTGAAGTTGGTGCACTTAGTGAAGATGTTTTTGAGTCAATTCCATCAGAACATTTTAGAGAGATGGGAAGATTGGCAAAATTAACAGATACCAAAGTCTCTATGCATGCACCTATGGTTGATCTTGCAGGATTTAGTAAAGAAGGTAAGTGGAGTGAAGAGAACAGAGAAGATACAGAACGTTATATGAAATCTGTAGTAGATAGGGTCCACAAGATTGATCCAAAAGGAAATGTTTTACTTAATATGCATTCTACTGGGGGGGTTCCAGGATTTAGTTGGAAGAAAGGTGTTCCTAATGAAAAAGAAATGGTTGTTGCTGTTGAAAAAGAATCTGGTAATCTTGTTCCCCTGAGATATGAAAAATTACAGTATATCGAAGGAGAGAAAACGTTTACACCTGAGGCTAGATTAGATGTTTTGAATGAGAGTAAGTGGCAAGAAGAGAAATTAAAACTTATGAGTTATGAAAAATCCAAGGATGAAATAAATATGATGAAATTGAATATTGAAGCTAATTCTGATTATCAAAGAGTTCTTTATCTGAAAAGAAACAATTTGCCAGTCCCTGAACAAGATATTGAACAATTTAATTATATGCATGAAAGGGTGATTACTCATGAAAGTCATATGGGTGAGTATGATAATCATATAATGCTTGGTTTACAAAACTTAAATCATTTATATAATACTTATTATGATCCTAAAACTAAATCTGAGAAGCGAGTTGCTAAGAAAAATAAAAGAATGCTTGATAATCTTGGGGATAAATATAGGGTTCAATTAGATATAGAAAAGAGAGGCAGAGAAAGGATAAATAAAGCTATAGGTAATGCTTCTCCAGATGATTATGACAAAATAGTTAAGATTCATAATGAAGGATATAGACAAATAGATAAGGAATTGCAAGATAAAGTCGGACAAAAAATTGATTCTGGATATTTAATGAAACATATTAGTTCATTACCTGCGCCAAAACTTTATGATACTGCCGAAAACTTTGCGAAAGAAAAAACTACTGAAACTCTTTCCAATCTTGCTATGCATTCTTATGGTAAATATGGCCATAATTCTCCAATTATTGCTGTTGAGAATTGGGTTCCAGAATCTGTTTTATCTAGAGCAGATAGTATGAAAGAATTAATCAAAGATTCAAGAAGTGAATTTTCTAGTAAATTGATTAAAGAAAAAGGGATGTCTAGTTCAGAAGCGGATAAAGTTGCTGAAAAATTAATTGGTGCTACATGGGATGTTGGTCACATATTTCAATTGAGAAAATCTGGATATACTGAGAAAGATGTTATTAAAGAAACTGAGAAGATTGCACCATATGTTAAACATGTTCATCTTACTGATAATTTTGGATATACTGATAGTCATTTGGCTCCAGGGATGGGTGAAGTGCCTATAAAAGAAATGATTAAAAAACTACAAAAAGAAGATATTGATAGAGTTTATGTTAATGAGTCTGGAGGTTTTATTAATAATTTTAATCAGAATCCTGTACCTCATACTCTCGAAAGTCTTAATTCGCCTTTATATTCTATGAATAATGGACCTTCCTGGGCACAGTCTAGAGATTTTTATTCATCTTATACTTTGGGATATCAAGATCTTTTAACTGGTCAGAAATATAGTGGCGGATTTTCAGGTTTACCCTTAGAACTTGGTGCAGATAGAAAGGAAGGAGAATAAAAACATTTTTAAATAATAAAAATTAATTTAATTTAAAGCGGTGATAAATTGGTTGAGAAAAAAAAGATTACAAAATTAAAAAAACTTAAGGTTCCTAAAAAGAAGATCACAAAGTCTAAGAAAATTTTGAGTGATTATGATATTGCTTATGATTTTGCAACAAAAACTTATAAACAATTCAAAGAAGTAATCAAATCTATTGTTCTTTTTGGTAGTGTTGCTAAAGGTGAAATTAAGAAAGGCAGCGATATTGATATTGTTATTGTAATTGATGATTGTGCTATTGAGTGGGATCAAGAACTTATTGCATGGTATAGGGAAGAACTTGGTAAATTAGTTGCTGCTCAAAATTATAGTAAGGGAATTCATATTAATACTGTTACTTTAAGTGCATTTTGGGAAGAGATAAGGATTGGAGATCCTACTGCTATTAATGTTATAAGATACGGTCAGCCTTTGATTGATTTTGGTGGATTCTTTGGTCCTATGAAAGTTTTGCTTGCTAAAGGTAAGATAAGGCCTACCCCTGAAGCAGTGTTTACTACTTTGCGAAGAGCTCCACTACATATTTCTAGAGCAAAATTTAATGTTGTGAGTTCGATTGAAAATTTATATTGGGCGATGGTAGATTCTGCTCATGCAGCTCTTATGGCTGCTGGACAAGTTCCTCCTAGTCCTGAACATGTTGGCGATATGCTTGATGTTGTATTTGTTAGGGAAAAACGATTAAATAAGAAATATGTTTCAATGTTTAATGAGATGCACCATCTTGCTCGCGATGTTGCTCATGGTAATGTTAAACATTTGAGAGGTGCAGACATTGATAAATATCTTGATAGTACTGTTGAATTTGAAAGAGTTATGAGGTCTATTAGTTCTAGACTATTAGAAAGGGAAAAAATAATAAAATTAGAATCTAAAAAATAATTATTTTTTAGTCATTTCTTTTTGATAAAAAGTAATTCCCATCTTTTCTAATAAATCTGTTCTTACATTATCGTCAGGATTTGTTGTTAGATATTTTATATAATTTCCAAATTCTTTATCTTTTAGTTCTCCTGATTCTTTATTTGTTAATCCATATATCAATTCTATTGCTCTAGCTTCAATAATTCCTTGATATATGTCAAATAAACTTTCAGGATGTGATCCTGCATGGTATATGATAGCCTTTTCAACACCGTATTTCTCTATTAAGTCCCTTGCTGCAGTATTAATGTCTTTATTTTTGTATACTTCTTCTGCATTTTGTATACTTTTGTGCAGTCCTGTTAATCCTTCATATTTTCCTGCACCATTATAAGGCATTTGAGTTATTATTTGTGCTGCTTCTTGAGGATTATTAATATCTGATACTAAATCCTCAACTAAATAGTCTAAATTATTTTGAGTTTGTTCGTTTAATTCTGCTACACTATCTCTTTCTTTTTCACCTACATACATTGCTATAACATCTATCGGTGCATTGTTTAAATAACTAGGATTGTTAAAAAGTTTTACAGAAATATCATGTTTTAATCTTGGTTTTTGGGGATTTTTATTAAATTCTATATTAAATCCTTTCCACATAATATACTCTTCAAAATATTTTAAATATTCAGGTTTATTAAACGACATTTTTATTAAATAGTGTTACTTCGTAGTAGTTATTTATTTATAAAGGTTCCTATTCCTTGATTCGTGAAGCAATCTTTCTTCCTCTTCTGCAACGACTTTACTGATCTTTTGAACTGCATCTATGTTTGACGATATACTATCTATTCCTATTTTTGTTAGATATTTTGCCATTGTTTCGTTTGATCCTGCCTGTCCACAGATACTTGTTTTCACATTATTTTTTTTACAGATATTTATTACATATTTTATTTGTTTCAGAACTGCTGGATGCATCTCATCATATAAGTTTTGTAGTTTTGAGTTATTCCTATCTACTGCTAGAGTAAATTGAGTTAGATCGTTTGTTCCTATACTCACAAAATCTATTCCTTCTTCGCAAAATTCTTCTATAATTTGGACTGCTGCAGGAGTTTCGACCATAATTCCGAATTCTATATCTTTTTGTGGTTCAAGTCCTACTTCTCTTAGTATTTCTTTAGCTTTTTTTACTTGATCTATGTGAGTTACTAATGGTATCATTATCCCAACATTTTTGAATCCTGCTTCATGTACTCGTTTTATTGCTTCAAATTGTGCCCTGAGTAATTCTGGTTCATCTAGGTCTCTCCTAATAGATCTCCAACCCATCATCGGATTATCTTCTTTCGGCTCGTTTTCCCCACCTTTCATATGTCTGAATTCATCTGTTGGTGCATCAAGAGTTCTGTACCAAACTGGGTCTTCCTTAAACTCTTTTGCTATTTTGATTATATCTTCTGTCAAGTTATTAACAAGAACTTCTTTTTCTCCATGTTTTATCATTGAACTAGGATGTTCTCTTTCTCTTAAAATCATAAACTCGCATCTCAGTAATCCTACTCCATCTGCTCCTGTGGATGCTGCTCTTTCTGCTAATCTTGGCATATCTAAATTTACTTTTATTTTGGTTATTGTTTTCTTTTTTTCTATAGGTTCTATTACTATTTCTTCTGTTTTTTCTTGTTCGGTTATTCCAGAATAAACTTTTCCTTCTGTCCCGTTAACTGTAATCTTATCACCTTCTTTCAAGATTTGTGTAGCTCTTTCTGTTCCGACTACTGCAGGTATTCCCATCTCTCTTGAAACTATTGCTGCATGGCAGGTTGAACCTCCCTCGTCTGTTACTATTGCAGATGCTCTTTCCATTGCAGCGACATAATCTGGATTAGTCATTTTTGCAACTAAAACATCACCTTTTTGGATCTTGTTGAGCTCATCCATGTTATTAATTATCTTAACTTGTCCTGAACCTATTCCTGGAGATGCAGATACTCCTGTAAGCAATGATTCTCCTTGGTTTTTTTCTATTACTTTTTCTCCCATTCGTTCTTCTGTTTTTTGAATAGTTGTGATTGGCCTTGTTTGAACTATGAATGTTCCGCTATTGTTTATTGCGAATTCAATATCTTGTGGAAAATCATAATATCTTTCAATTCTTTTTGCAGTTGTTGCCAATCTGATTATGTCTTCATCAGAAAGTTTTTGCATATTTGCTTTGTGTTCTGGAAGTTCTTTTTTGGTTGTTCTTCCGGTTGCCTCATCTCTTGTGAACATCCATTCTTGTTTTTGAATTTTTTTATCTTTTATATTTAATGGATCTTTTTCTACAACATATCTATCTGGAGAAATTGTTCCAGATACTATTGCATCTCCTAATCCAAACCCTGCTTCAATAATTATTTCAGATTTATCATTTGTTACAGGATTCATTGAAAACATCACTCCTGCTTTTTCTGAGTTTATCATTTTCTGAACTACTGTTGCTATGAATACTTTAGAATGTTCAAAGTTATTTTTCTCTCTGTAATATATTGCTCTAGCAGTATATAGTGATGCCCAACATTGTTTTACTGCCTGAATTATGTTTTTTGCACCCTTGACATTTAAGTAAGTATTTTGTTGACCTGCGAATGATGCTGTAGGTAAATCTTCTGCTGTTGCTGAAGATCTTACTGCTACAAATGGATATTCTCTTCCAGCTTGTATAAAACTTAGTGCCGCTTTTGATGCTAGAAGGGCTTCAGTATTAACATTCATATTATTATATGCATTTGTTATATCTGATGTAATTTCTTCTGGAATTTCTTGAGAAAGAATTAATTCTTCAATTTCTTTTGATTTGCTAGTTAATAATCTTGTATCTTCTATGTTTAAATTTGAAAGAATTTCGTTTATTTTTGGTTGGATTCCTGTCCGATTTAAAAATTCTTTATATGCATCTGATGTTACTACAAACCCTGAAGGTATTGGGAATTTTGCATTAAACATCTCTCCAAGGTTAGCGCCTTTTCCTCCAACTAATGCAATATCTTCTTTCAAGATATCTTTGAACCAAGCTATATTTACCATTTTTCCTCTTTTTTATAGATTGCCTGGGAATTGTAATTATATAAATATTTCTGTACACTGGAAGGTTCATATTCACTTAATCATTTTATTTTTATATGAAAAAGAAGATTCTATAATTTGTATTTATTATGAGAGATAGATCTATTTGTTATTCTTCAATTTGTTTGTAAATTTCTTCTAAAACTTTTTCATATCTTTGTTCTGGAGTTTTTTGATTTTTTGGAATTCTTCTATCTTCTATTATTGATCTTTCAGAACCGATTTTACAAATCAGTTTTTTTATTTTATATGAATCTCCACCTTGACAAGGTTGAAGTGCATCAACTCCGTGGTCTACAAAATCCTCAATAGATATGTCAAATTTTACTCCCGCACCATATTTCATATTATGGGTTTTTTTTCGCACTCTTATATTTAGAATATCTTCTCTATCTATTTCTCCAAATTCTCCACTATCTCTTAATCTGATTATATAGTGTTTCCCATTGTCATAGAATTCTGAGTAATAGTTTCCACCAGATAATTGATTCCCCTCATTTAAAGTGTATTCTGCTACTTCCTTAGCTAAACATTCTGTATATAGCTCTTGTGCTTTAATTGGTTCTGAGAAGGAGAGCATTCCTGTTAGTCCTGCTCCAATTAATAGGTTATTTATTGTTTTTTTCATTCTATCTGTATTTCAACTCTTCCAGGTAATCTTGGACCAGCTCTTTTAAGATATTTGATTGCAGTATCTACATCTTTTTCATTAGTATTCACAAGAAATATTGTAGATCCTTTTTTTGCTCTTGCTGCAAGACCCATAGGTTTTCCAAATGAGTGCTTCATACCGGACTGCATTCTGTCCGCTCCAGCTCCTGTAAGCATCTTATTTTCTCTTAATACATGATGTGGATAAAGGTTAACTTTGAAATGATATCCTTTTGGTCCTAGTGCAGCTTGTAACTGTCTATTTACCAGAATTCTACAAGATTCTAATGAGTTATGTCTTATATTGAAATATTCTTTTGTAACTAATCTTATTGTTTTTGGGAATTGTTTTTTTGGATCTCCCATATGAAATCTTACTAATTTTGATGCAGGCATAGATTTAATGAACCCTTTTTTTCTATATTTTGATTTTCTAGTATAAGGTCTAGTTGTATTGTGTTTGTAACAATGTCCTTTTCTTAAAGCTGCCATTTTATTCTATTTTCACCCTTGTACTTATTGCTTGACCTGGAAGTCCTATTTCGAATTTTACTCGAACAGCGCCTTTATTTCCGTGTTCTTTCATTATTGTTCCAGTCATTTCTTTTTTAGAAGGTGTTATCCAAGTCACTGTTTTCTTAATTAATTCTTTAGCTTCATCTCTAGAATCAATTCCAATAACCTTTACTATCATTTGATTTGTATACTGAGTTTTATGACTTCCTCTGTAATTAACAATTATTCCTTCCATTTCAACTTTTTAGGCAAATTTGACTATTTAAAAATGTTTTGTTTTATTCAACTAAATAATATCCTCTAAAGTTTTCTCAATGATATTATTTAGTGCTTCAACAACTATTTTGTCTGATTTCATATTTGAGAAGTATAGATTTTGATTAATTTCCAATAACAATGCATTTAGCCCATTTTTTGGTTGTCCGAATGTCTTAGTTAATCCTACTCTTCCGACAAATGGGTCATCTATATCTATTGAGATATCTGATCCAAAATAACTAGTTGTATGTGAGTGCAAAGCGCTGTAAAAATCAGATAAAATCTTAGAATCTATAGATTGCATAAAGTTTGTTCCTAAACAAAAATCAGGTCTTTTCGAGTCTTCTAGATATAAGTTAACTTTTGGCGTATTTGCTTCCATAGAATGTGCATTCAATAAGAATGCGTCCCCATTAATTTCTCTAATTCTATATAGCTCATCTTTAATAAAATTGAAAAATGGATCATAATATGTTTTTGTTAATTTATTTCTAGCTGATTCTGATATTTTTGTATTGTATAGGTTTTCCCCATTGAATCCGACTTTTCTGAAAATATTTAATTCTCCAGATTTGTATTTTTGTTTATTTAAGTTTACAACATGTCTATGAACTGAGGTTCCTGCAAATGAAAATTTTGGAATATTATATATGTCATTAACAGATTGGTCTATTTCTAAAGGGAATAATTCATTTTCATAATCTAAGAATGAAAGTGATGCTTTTGGTATGTGGCTTCCTCCATGAGGGATAGCAATTAATAATTTTGAATCTTCCACTTTATTAAATGTGAAAATTTCTTCTAATTTTTCAATCTTCCTAGAAATTGTGTTATAAAACATTTTTATTTAACTAAACTATTTATCAAGTTCCAATATCCTTCTACTGCAAGATTTTCTTTGTTTTCAAACACTGCAGTATGTAATCCTATTGAAGAGAGAGTAATTTCTCCAACATATGGATTATTTCTGTGACCTATTAAATCTGCACGTACAATCATTGCTTCTGGTGCAATAAGTTCTTTAGCTTCAAATGCTAATTTTTCTTCTTCTTTTGTACATTGTACAATTGATCTATCTACTCCATAGAGATTTCCAGTAACATTTGTTTTGAATCCTGAAGATTTTTTGAGAACTGTGTAGTTTACATTTTCTCCAAATATAAAAACTGACCTTTCTCCAGTTTCTTGAATATTATCTACATAACCTTGAACTATTATCTCTTTATCTTCCTTTAAAATATTTTCAATAGTTTTTGAATCTCCTCCTGGAAATTTTTCAACACCATATCCTCCAAATCCATTTAGTGGTTTAGTCACATATCCTCCATATTTTGCTAGTAATTCAAATGACATATCATAAACCTCTGTAAGGGAGTTTGCTATATATGTGTCTGGAACTGATATATTATTTCTAGCTAGATCTATTAAATATCTTTTTTTCCCTTCTCTAGCTTTGAGAACAGTTTTTGCAGGATTAATGGTCGGAATAATTTGAGTTTCATCTAATTTTTTCACAATATTGCAGAGTTCTTTATCTTTCTTTCTTACTTCTAAAACATTTCCAAAACCCATAAAACATAAAACATCTAAGTATTCTAATGAAACATCTGAAAGGGTTTTTGGTTCAGATAAATCATATAATGATCCTACAGTCAGGTTTTCATTTATATCGTCCCATTTTAGATTATATGGTTCTCCTCCTTTTTCTGAAATCCCATTTATGATTGATGCATAAGTTATTCCGTTAGGCCACCCTTTAATCTCTGAATTATGAGGTGCCTTACCGGAGTTTTCAGAATACATAAATCCTATCTTAATTTTTTTTGGCATAAAGTTCCTCTGAAAATTCAATAATTCTATCGCTCATTGTTTCAATTTTTATTCTATCTTTTATTCCTTTACCCCATTGAGGACAACGCGCATTTAATTCTAATATTTTAGTATTTTTTAAAGTTGCTTTAGTTTCTGGACCTATTACATCTACTGCTGTTAGGTATAATCCATCTTTTTGTAATTGGGGTGCTATTTTCGAAACTAGTTTATAATCGATATCTGTTGGTTTATAATCTTCATATTCTGCACCCATTTCTGAATTTCCCCTCATATCTTCATCACTTATTATTTTTTTATAAGATCCTAATAATTCAGATCCGTTTAATAAGACTAATCTTCTTTCAAGACCTTCTATTTTATCTTGCAAAATAAATGGTCGAGGTTCATTAGTTGAGGAATATAAATCTCTTAGTAATAATTGGATTAGTGCTCCTAGATTCTTTTTATAATCTTTATTTATTCCTATAATGTCTGCACCTCCAAGTCCGTGAACTGGTTTTGCAATCCATTCGGCACCTTTTTTCAAGATTCCTTTTATCCTTTCTTCATCCTTTGTTATGTGTGTGTCAGGTAATACTTCTCCTAGAACTAACGAATCATATATTTTTGAACCTGCCTTGGAAATTGCATCAGGATCGTTGATGAATGCGATTCCAGGGTATAAAGTTTTCATACATTGCAAGTAATTTATTACATTATTATCATTTATAGATTCTTCACGAGATTTTGGTACTGTTCTTGAAAATATTATATCAAATTGATTTACTGGGATACGTTCATCTATCATAAATTTGTCATTTTTTAAATATTCTACATATGATTCAATACTTGATAAAGTTGCAGCATTTGGTTGTCTAGTTATCGCATATAGTTTATTATTTTTGACAAAAAAGTCTTCAGGATGAACTATGTGAGTGTCATGCCCTCTTTGTTGTGCTGCGTAGAGATTATTCACTTCTACAGATAAGGAGTCCTCTAAATCTCTGGATTTTGTGATATATAATGTTTTGAATTTTTTTGCCATTTTCTTTTAAAACTATGTACAATTTGTAGAATCTCGATTCTATTATAAATCTTTTGAATAAAATTAACCAATTTAGAGATATACTCAAAGCATTATCTCTAAATTTTCTCCAAATATGCCTTTTAAATCAGAAAATAGTTTTTCTTTGATGAATAAGCTTTCTTTGATGGGATTTTCCATTATTGCTTGTTCCATCTCTTGAATTTTGCTAGACTCTATCTTACTTAATCCGCCTTCTTTAGTAATTCTTGTTTTTTGTATTGTTTTTTCTTCAGCATTTATATCTGGTGTTATAAATGCATGTTCTCCAAGAATTATTACTTCTCCAATAGAATTTCCATATCTGAATTTTATTGTTGCTCTTTCTAATTCAGCTATGTTGATTCTTTGAATGTGTTCTGCAAGAGTTTTAACATAAATTCTTGTTTCTCTTCTAAGTTTGTTGATCTCTGCCTTTGTTAATTTTTTTGCTTGCAGTTCTTTTTTTGCTTTTATTGTTGCTTTTAGTGTATCTACTAATCTTAATGGTAATCCAGTTTGTTCACAGTATTTTTTTAGTTTTGTTTCTGGTTTTGATTTTTTATCTTTTCCAATAACATCTTCTGTTACTCTCATTACTGTATCATATATGTTTGAAAAATTTTCTTTTTCTTTGGTTTTTTCTATCTCTTTGAATAATTTATCAAGTCTTTTTAGATATTCTTCTGAACTTTTTAAGAATGCATCTATCTCTCTTCCAGATACAGATTTTATCTCTCCGTGTTCAATTCCCTTGTAAAATTTAAATACTTTTTCTAGAGTTATTACATATTTTTTCTCTAGTAATTTTTCTTTTTTTACAAATATTTCATCTAATAATTTTATTGTTTCTTTAGGAGTTGATGGAGGTATCCCGTAAAGCATTAAAGCTGCTTGTGCAGGATTTAGTAATGCATAGTATAAGTCTTCTGTTGCTACTACCATTAGTTTCTTTTTTGCTCTATCTAATAATTTTTTACCAATGTCCATGTGCATTTCAATTGATTCAGGACTAGGTTTTATTTTCCCCATTTTTAATAGAAGTCTCCAAGGTGTAAATGTGCCTCTATCATAAAATGGAACTCCATCTCTTAAGAAAGTAAATACTACTGGGTTAGCATCTTTTACAGAGTCCCAGAAGTCTGTTAGAATGTGTACCTGTATGTGGAATTGTTTTTTAGTTCCTGTTATCTCTGTTGCTTGGAATCCGTGATTTATTATTATTGCTCTTAATTTATCTTTAAGTTCTGCTCGAGTCATACGTTTTACATCTGTATCATCAATAATTATGGATACATCTATATCATTCGATTTTTCTCCTCTAAATAATGAACCTACTCCTATGTAACTTACAATATATTTCTCAAACTTTTTGAGAATCATTGTTTTGTGAATTTCTGCAGTTTTTAGAGCAACTAGTACATCCATTGGATCATATATTGGTGCAGACATTGCGATTAATTGTAGAATTTCGTTTTTTCCATCAAAACAAGCTTCCTTTAGTTCTGAAGTAATCATTATTTCCAAATTTATATTTTTGTCAATCTTTTCTGCAGTTTTAGTTATTTCTTTAGCAATTTTATCTTTTAATTTGAAGTCAGGGATTGTTTTAGAATTTGAATCGTCTATTAAAACTAAGACATTTATTTGTTGTTTATTTTCTTTTTTAGGATCTTGTGCTTTTTTTGGTGGTAAGATTGCTATTCCAATTATTTCTTTTTTGAAATTTTTAGTAATTTGAATTTTAAATTTGTCTAATTTTGTTTTTAGTTGTTTCTGTCTTTTCTTCATCTCTTCAAGTTTTTCTGGAGAAATATTTGGTAGTTGATCCATCTTGGTGAGAATATGAGTTTAAGTCTTTTTAAATCTTTTTATAAATTTGTTTCGACCATAGATATTATAATCATTGCAATCCAAATTAAAAGAAATATGCTAAGGCTAGAAGTTAGTTTTTCTAATTCTTTTGTTAAGTTATTAATTATTGACATTTTAAAAAATAAATAAATTGAACTGGTTAAAATCCCAGTTCAATATCTAAAAACTCCACGTCCAGATCTATATCTGAGTTCATTTCATCGAACTCTAATACATAATCTCCAAAATCATCTGTATCTACATGTCCTGTTGTATCTGCAACATCTCCTGGACCTTGGGTACATCCAGTTATAACTAAAGATAGTAATGCTAGTATTACTATTATCCTTTTCATTTTATTCACTTACTCCCGGGGCATCATTGTTTGAGTTAATCTCTGGAAAGTTCCCTTGATTAATTCTGTATAGTCTAACTAATTTTTTTAGGATTTTATGAGATTCTTTCAGATATTTGTCTGCATCCTTCAAAAATCCTTTAGTTTGATTAAATAATTCATCCACTTCAGAAAGACTTCTTATTTGAGTGTATGCTCCTTTTGCGTGTTCATAATTCTCTCTTGCCAAGACTATTTTTGTATCAAATTCTTTAAGCAAAGTTTGCATTTCTTGAACCTCTTCATGGCTTTGATCAAGAGAATTAATTTTTATGTGCAATTTTTCTGAAAGTGTTTCTGCTCTCAAAATTATGTTGTTTACTTTTGTAGCTAAAATTGTTCCAGTCACTCGTTTTATATCTGCTCTAGAGTTCTTCCAATAATCATTTATCTCATTTCCAACACTCCTTAATTCTTGTATGGTTATTGCTTCTGAGACTTTCACCTTAAATTCATTCAGATTTTTTATATGTGTTCCAAGATCTTCGATTATCTCTTGTTGTTGCGAATCATCCTGTATAACTCTTTCAGACCACTTTTGTAGGATTTCTAAATGCTTTTCCATTCTATCAAGTGTTCTTGTCATAAATTCCTGGGCCTTTTCAAAATGTATTTCTTGTTCCTCAGGTGTTAATTGATTAAATCTTTGTAATTTTTTCTTCGTCTGTAGGTAATCTGTTTTTGAATTTTTCCATTCATTTGTTATCTGTTTATATTCTTGTTTTAAGATATTGTATTCTTGGATTACTTTTTGATTACGTTGTTCTACTGATTGTTCTGCGGTTGTAATCGGCACTGTGCTCAATACAAAAAGTCCAATTAACAATAATGCCATTGTTTTATTCATTTTTATTTCTCCTGTTGTCCCATATTCGAGATTTAATGTATTTGTATTGGTAGATTTACTTATAAAGAAACTTTTTCTCTATGTGGTTAGAATCTTTACAAAGCTTTAATTTATAGAAAAGCTTTCAAAAGGTTTTTATATGGTTAATTTTATTAGTTAGTTTAATGAAGAAATTATTATTGATATTATTGTTATTTTACATACCTTTTGTTAGTGGTGCAACTCTTCATGGTAGTGTATATGATTTTGATTTCGATATAATTGATAGTGCTGTTGTTGAGATAGATTCTAAACCTATGCAGAGTATGATTTCTAGAGAAGGAGTATATAGTTTTGAGTTAAATATTGGAGACTATATGCTCTATGCCAAATATTATGTTGGTCAGGAATTGATTGCGAGTACACAAGAGGAAATTTCAATAGTTGAAGATGGAGATTATGTAATAGATATAATTCTTTTTCCAATTTTTGAAGATATTATTGACGAAGATTTCGATTTAGACTTCAATTATCGTAAAAGTTTAGGGGGAATGTGGATTACATTATTTTTAGTGCTAGGTATCTCTTATATTATCTTCAAGAAACGTCCAAGGAAAAAAATCGATGAAACTGATGAATTGAACATAGTACTTAGTTTTATTAAAAAACAAGGTGGGAGAACAACGCAAAAAGAGATTAGAAAGAATCTAGGGTTAGGAGAAGCTAAAGCTAGTTTAATCATTACTGAATTGGAACATAAGAAGATTGTTCAGAGAATTAAGAAGGGGAGAGGTAATGTTATTATCTTGAACAAATAGAAAAGCTTTTAAAATAAAATTAGGTCTTTGTTTATTATGAGCCCGTGGCTTAGTCTGGTTAGGGCGTCACGTTTACACCGTGAAGATCGCCGGTTCGAATCCGGCCGGGCTCATTCATTATTTTTAGGTTAAGTTTAAATATTAATTAATTAGATTAATGTTATGGCAAATAATATTAGTAGATTATTGACTGGTATTGGACTTTTAGTATTGGGTATAATTTTTTTTGTACTCGCTCTTTTTGATTCTTTTTGGTTGTTTTTTTATGCAATTCCTTTCATAATTATAGGTGTGTGGATATTTTTCAACGATGGAGAAGATAAAATTGAGAAGATTAAATATAAAGGAGGTAAAAAATGACTGAAATAATTGTTACAACAACTAGCGAAGTTCCGGGAATGAAAGTTGTAGAAATACTGGGTATTGCTAAGGGTAGTACTGTGCGGGCAAGAAATGTTGGTAGAGATTTTGGTGCAAGTCTTAAAAATCTCATTGGAGGAGAAATAAAGACCTATACTAGTATGGCTAGTGATGCAAGAGATGAATCTTATAACAGAATGGTTAATGATGCGATAGAACAAGGTGCTGATGCAATAGTGGGAGTAAAATTTGTTACTTCAATGATTTTGCAAGGTGCTTCTGAAATGTTGGCTTATGGGACTGCTGTAAAATTAAATAAGAAATAAGGGGTGATTATTTCATCCCTTTTTGTTTTGTATGTTTGAAAGGTTTGTGAATTCCTATTTTTTCTAATTGTTTTATTATATTTTGTTCTTCTTTGTCAACATTTCTTTTTTCGATTAAGTAAACTTTGTCAACATTTCTTAGTTTTTCATCAACTTTGAAAGAGATTTCATCGCCTTTTTTCGCCTTTTTAATTCTCTTGTCTTCTAGTCTCATATCTGTGATTTTAGTCCTGTAGTATCCAGTAGTTGGTCCTATGAAACAGATTTCAGCCCCATTCTCAATTTCTTGGTTTTCTTCTATTTCTATGGCAACAACTTTTAATCTAGGGAAGAATTGTGTGACTTTTCCTAACTTTGTTTTCTTTTCTTCTGCAATTGAACCATAAAACTTTGCCCATGAATCATTTGTGGGAGTTCCTAAAAAGAAATTTGTTGAAAACCCTCTATTAAATACCTTATGTAATCTATTTACTAACTTCATCATTTCTTTTTTAGTAAATTTATTTTTATCAATTAAATCAATAGCTGTACGATATGCCTTTGTAACTTCATAAACATATTCTGGACCTTTTGCACGCCCTTCTATTTTGAAAACATTTATTCCAGATTCAACTAACTTGTCTAAAATTGGTAATGTGCATAAATCTTTTGGAGACATTACATATTCTCCTTCAAGAATGAAAGATCTTCTCGAATCTTCAACATCTGTGATATTATATCTTCTTCTACATTCTTGTAGGCATTGTCCCCTATTTGCAGATAACCTATTGTGAAATTGACTCATAAAACATCTTCCAGAATAAGCTACACATAATGCCCCGTGAATAAAAGTTTCCAGTTCTATTTCTTTTCCTTTGAAGTTTAGTTTTTCTTTCTTTATCTTTCTCTTTAGTTCTTTTATCTGATCTAATGTGCACTCTCTTGCTAGTACTATTCTTGATGCAAATTTTGAAAGAAATTTTATCGCTTCATAGTTTGATGTTGATAGTTGAGTACTAGTGTGTACTTCTATGCCTCTTTCATCACACATTTGTATTATTGCTAAATCTGTTGCTATTACTGCATCTACTTTTGTTTTTTTTACTTCTTCTAGAATTTTTTCAACCTTATCTAATTCGTGATCATAAATTAATGTATTAAGTGTTAAGTATCCCTTCATCTTATTTTTATGAAGTTCTTTCATTAGTCTATCTAATTCACTAATATCAAAATTTTTAGCTGAAGCTGAGCGCATATTTATCCATTTTATTCCGAAATATGCAGAATCTGCTTTTGCTTTTATTGCAGATGCTAAAGTTTCCCAATCTCCAACTGGTGCTAATAATTCAGGTTTCATGTTAAGATTGTTCAGAAATATGATTTAAAAAATTAACTATTAGATTATTTCTTTCTTTTTTAGGTATAATATGAATATTGACCAGAATATTACTATGGTTCCCAGAAGGTAAGAAAATATATGAGGGTTGTTTTGTAATGGTAAAATTATATTCATACCATATAATCCCGAAATTGCTGCTGGAACTGTAATGACTACTGTAAATATTGTTAATAGTGTAATTACTTTATTTAATCTATTTGAAAGGGATACCTCTAAGTGGTTTCTAAGATTTGAAATAGTTTTTAGTGATGCTAGACAAATATCTAATCCTTGTTTTGCTTCAATTTTCAGATCTTGCATCTGTTCTTCATCCTCTTCCATAAAGTTAATCTGTTTTATTATTCTTTCATAAACTAGATTGGTGTATTTGTATGATGATACAAAATGATTTAGTGATTCCTCTTGAAATAATAAGTTATCTAAATCTCTTTCTGATGGCCTTTCTACAATAGCCTTTTTCTCTGAATTAACTTGTTTAGCTATATGCAATGTAGATTTTTCGAATTCATTATTTATTTTTAATAATAGTGTCATAAGGCAACTAAGTTTTTTTGTTGTTACAAAGTTTGTAGTATTATCTATTATTTTATCTATGAATTTTGGTTGATTTTTTGAAAGAGTTAGTATGTATGTTGGAGACATGATAATTAAAAATGTCTCTAAATCTCTTTTGTTTGATGATAAAATTTTAAGTATGATATACAGGGTTTTATCGTCTTTTTCTACTCTTGGTACTTCATTTTTATCTGTTCCAGAAATTAGGTTTGGTTCATCTAAATCGTAATTTTTTGTTAAATATGATATCTCTTTCTCTGTAGGATTAACAACATTTATCCAACAATTTTTCTCAAAGGATTTTATTTTTTTTAGTTTCTTTCCTTTGAGTTCTCTTTTATAGTAAGTTATCATAAGTAGTTTATTAGAAAATTTATTTAAAAGTGTTTTGTTTTAGAATTATCTTTATTTTCCTCTTGTATAGTTGAATATGATCTTGTAGATCTTTTTGATTAAATCACTTTGTTCAGTTTTAGATTGTAATCTAGTTATAATTTCTTTTTCTCTTCCTAAATCTTTTTTTTCTATGTTATTTTGTTTTTTTATTGTAGCTATCTTATTCGCAACTCCAATTCTTTTGGTCAGAATTGAGGATAATTTATTATCTAATAAATCTAATTTTTTTCTTAGTTTTATTATTTCTTTTTGAGAACTCATATCTGTTTTTCGCTATCTTTGTAGATGTGAATAACATTTACTGGACAGGATTCTGCAACTTCTACATTGAAATCTATTTCTGTTTCATTTATTTCTTTTTTGTAGTTTTCTTCAGTTTTTTCACTATCAATTAAATCTGATTTTCCATCTTCAGAACTCATTTTCCAGTTTTTTGGATCTAATGATGCACATGCACCACAACCTATACATTCCTCTCTATTGTGCAATATATAATTTTTTACCATGTTGATAAATTTGCTGAGTAGTTTAAAAATGTTTTTATAATCTTGAGGGGGCAAGGTTTAAATAATCTTTAATCAAATTTATACTATGAAATATGAGTTGTTGGTGAAGAAAGAGTTCTGGGATGATTTTTATAATGAACTGGATAGTGCAAAAAAGAGAGTTTATGTTCAATTTATGACTTTTGAAGGGGATAAGACTGGTTTAAAACTTGCCAATAAATTAATTGAATTAAAAAAAAGAGGATTAGAAGTTAAAGTTTTAATTGATAGATTTAGTGATTATTATGTTAGTGATACTTATTACAAAAGGGAAGAGGTTAGGGAAGAAGTTATTGCAACTAAGAATATGATTGAATCTATGGAAAAAAATGGTATTAAGGTTAAGAGAACACATCCTTATGGCCTTGGAAAAATATTTTTTCTGGCTAGGAACCATAAAAAGATAATAGTCATAGATGATGTGTATTATCTTGGTGGGATAAATATTAGTGACCATAACAAAAGTTGGTATGATTTCATGGTTAAGATAAAAGAGAAGAACTCGTTGAAGTCGGTTGTAAATGATTTTAATTATACTTTTTTAAATAAGTTCAGAAATTATAAGGGTAATAATATAATCACTAATAAAAATATTGGAGATGTTTTTTACGATTTGATTGATGGTGCTAAGAATGAAATTATCATTTCTTCACCTTATGCAATAGATCTCTCTTTGATTGATATATTAAAGGATAAAAAGATTAAGAAAGTTTTATTGACTTTGAAAAATAATAATCAATTTGTTATAACTAATATGTCTAAATATATTTATAGGAGATTAATTGAAGATGGCATGGATATATTTCAATATTCAAATTTTTCTCATGCTAAGTTTTTAGTTGTTGATAGAAATAAATTATTAATTGGTTCTTCTAATTTTGGAAAAGAGAGTTTTATCGCAAAACAAGAGATATGTATTTTGATTGAAGATAAAAAGTTTGTAAAAAACTTTGTGGAGAGATTGTATATTAATGATAAGAAGAAACTTATTAAGTATAAATGTCCTAAGAAAAGATTCTTTAAACAAAATGCTTATTCGCATCTTGTTTATTACTTGTTATTAATTTATTCAAGATTTATTGTAAAGAAGGTGAAATTAATTGGTTAAACATTCTCATAAAATATTGATTAGTGCTTCAATATTTACTGTAATCTCTGGATTATTCTATCTTTTTGGAATGTTCTTTAGTGATGTTCATCTTAAGTTTATTGGATTCATGATTATGGCCAGTACATTTCTGCCTTTTCCTGCTGATGCTTATATTTTATATGCTTCTAATTTCTTTAGTCCGTTAAAACTTGCTATCCTTGGGGGTTTGATGAATGCTGTCGCAGTAATTTATGAAAAGTATTTTGTAAGACTTGTTATTAAATTAAAACGGTTTGAGGACATAGTTTTATTTTTTAATAACTTAAAATTTATTCAGTTTTCACAGAAGAATTTGTTCGGAGTTTTATTGATTAGTGCATTTTCGTTTTTTCCGTTTGAACCGTTTAGACTTGTTGCCATTACACATAATTATAATAATGTTAAATATTTTTTAGCAACTTTCGTAGGTAGAGGATTTAGATTTTTTCTATTAGGATTGCTAGGCAGGGAATTGATCAAATATGATTGGTTAGGGATAGCTATAGGAATTAGTTTAGGATTATTCCTCTATGGTTCTTATGTTGGATATGTTCGAGAGAAAAAGCGAAGAAAGAGAGATTCTAAAATTAAACTTGATAAATAATTATCCAAATACTTTTTTTACTGCCTTTTTGAATTGTTTGAATAATTCTCTGTCTTTGATATTATCTCCTGTTGCAAATGATTTTTGCATAGACTCATAATACCATTTTTGTTTTTCTTTTGGTGCATGAAAATTATCCCAAATTTCTTTCTTTATTGTTTTTTCATCTTCTATCATGCTTCTGATATTAGATAACTTGTCAGCACAAGATAGTAGTTTAGTGTTCTTATCTGCAGTTTTTATGAAATTAATAGTGTGTGTTTTTTTCTCTTCCCAAATTTCTTGAGTTTTTGAAAATATTTTTTTCTTTTCTAGTTTTGCAGGTTCTGTAACATTTTTTACTAATCTTGCGACCTCTTTTCCAAAGTTTTCTTCTATATCTTCTATTGTTGTTTTGGTATCTTCTACTGTATCGTGTAGTAGTCCGGCTATCACAACTTTATCTGGTGCATGGTTTTTCATTAGAATTATTGCTACATCCATTGGATGAATGATATAGGGAGCTTTTTTTATTCTTCTTTTTTGTTTCCCATGTGCTTTTGAAGCAAACTCAAATGCCTTTGTAATATCTTCCATCTTTTGGTTGAAGATTATATTTCTAGGTTTTTAAGATTATCTATGTTTTTTCTGGATTTGTTTTGTTTGAGTTTTTTGTTGTGTTTTTTTAGGTGGTGCTGCCGGTTTTGTTTTTTTCTGTGTTGTTTTAGGTCTTGTATAAGTTTTCTTTTGTGTAGCCTTAGGTTTATTATATGTTTTTTTCTGTGTTGTTTTAGGTCTTGTATAAGTTTTCTTTTTTTGAGTCTCTGTTTTCTTAGGTACTACATAGGTTTTTCTTTTTCCAGTCTCTTGTTTTTTTGGAATTGTATAAGTTTTCTTTTTGTTAGTTTTTTTAGGTACTATTCTCTTAATTGTTTTTGGTTTGTCATAATCTCTACTCTTGACATTTCCTGTCGAAGGTTTGTATGTTTTTGTGTGGCTGTTATTGTAGCTTTTTCGTTCTACTTTAGTTTTCAAACTTTTCTCACTTTTTCTAAGATCAGTTTTGTATTTTTTTTGATCAAATGTTTTCGTCTTCCATGTTTTTCCTGGAACCCTTCTTTCTCCAGTTTTTGATATTGGCGCATGCCTTCTTTGTTTGTATTGGTGGTGCCAGTTTATATGGTTATAATGGTGATCCCACCACATATCCCAGTGATGATGATTCCAATGGTGATTGTTGTGCCATCTTGGATAAGGATCGTATCCATCCATATATCCGTCATTATCTGTATCTGGATCTCTTGGATTTGTTCCCATCCAAATCTCAACTAAATCGCTAAGTCCATCATAATCTGTATCCCAATTGTAAGGATTTGTACCTGCAATCATTTCTGACCAGTTAGATATTCCATCCCCATCCCAATCTTGCCCATAATGGTCATGATAACTAGTGTTGTAAGTTATAACTCCTCTAAGTTCTGGATCCCACCATGGATTAAAATTTGAAGGATAGTGTGCGTGATTGTACCATTTCCACCAGCCTTCTCCCCAGAACTCATGTCCTCTATTATTATTTAATCTTGATTCATATGATGGATCTGTAAAATATAATTCTCCGTTTATGTTTATTGTTTCTAATTCTAATATATCATTATCCTGTCTTTCGTCATATATTCCTGTTGCATATACTTCCTTTAGTGGATGTCCTGCAGGAGAAATTTGATTAATTTCAATAATCTTATCTATACTTTCTTTAACTTCTTTAAGGAGTGTCCTGTTTGATCCTCTAACATCTTCGTAAATTGATATGTTTTCTCCCTTCTCTTGAGAGTATCCTTCTATTCTAAGTGTTTTGTCAAATATATCTACTCTTTCAGGTATAATCTCTAATCCTGTTCTTATTCCATCTCCTAGGTTTTCAAGATTATATGAAGATTCGTAACCTACTCTATTCTCGATGTTATTGTATTTGCTCACATATTGTGCACAACCACTTGTTGAGCCTATAGTTGCGGCAACTAATAATGTTAGTCCTGTTTTTTTGAGTCCATCTTTTACTTTTTTTATTAGAGAATTATCCATTTTGAATCATTATCTTATATATATTAAAATATATAAGTGTTTTCAATTTTGTTAGAAATATTTATTTAGGGTTGTTTTTTCTAAAACATCCATATATTTAGAGCATTCACAGAATCTATGGCCGCTTTGTGGATAATCTTCTATATTATCTGTTTTTGTTTTTTCTTGAATTAATCTGCATTGTTCGATTGCATGATCTATCAATTCCTGATCAACTTTTAGATATTTTTTATTTTTTCTTAAAAAATCAATCCCAACAGAGTTTGGATGTTTGCCATATTTTTCGTTGTATAATAATGCATAGATTGCTAGTTGTAATCTGTATTCATCAGTCATATGGTCCATTCTTGAAGTTTTATAATCTATTAAACTAACATCTCCAGCAACTTCTTCTATTGCATCTATATAACCTTGAACTTTATGTTCTTCTGATATGAAATGTACTTCAGTTTGAGGTTTTGCAGTATCAAATGCTTCTTTGAAATTTGTTTTTTCTTCTCTTGTTATGACTTTTTTTATAAATCTATTAAACCAATTATTTAACATATTTACCGATTCTTCAAAGAAATATTTTTCTTGTTTTTCGTCTAATTTCAATTCATCTAACTGGTCTTTCGATTCTTCCCATCTCTGTTTAAATATACTTTGTAAAATAATATTCAATTCTATCTCATAGTGTTCTTTATCTATTCCGTCTGTTTTTAAATCGAAAAAATCTTCTAATGCTTTGTGAACTATTTTTCCTCTGATTAAGTGAATAGAAGGATCTAGACTCAACTTTCCGATATATCTGTAATAATAACATCTAGGACACATATTGTAGTAATTTATTGAACTCGGACTCTGGATTCTTTGTGGCATTTTAATTCAAAAGAATATTGTTTTAAAAGAATTGCTTAAGTGGAATATATATGTTAATTTTTATTTGATATATCCGCCCTTTTGTAAGTTCCAAAGTTTTCTATATCTTCCTGGAATTTTTATCAATTCTTTATGTGTACCTATCTGTACTATTTTCCCTTTATCCAAAACTACTATTTTGTCAGAGTTCATTATTGTAGATAGTCTGTGTGCTATAATTATTGATGTTCTTCCAATCATTAATTTTTCTAAATCTCTCTGAATGTCGTGTTCTGTTTGTGAGTCTAGTGCTGAAGTTGCCTCATCTAATACTAGCAATTTTTTATTTGCTAATATTGCTCTTGCGATTGATACTCTTTGTTTTTCTCCTCCAGAAAGTTTTACTCCTCTTTCTCCAACTATCGTTTTTTCTTTTTTTGGAAATGTTTTCACTATTCTGTATAGTTGTGCAAATTTCATAGCCGAGATTACTTCTTCTTTTGTAGCTCCCGGATTTGAAAATGCAATATTATTGTATATTGTGTCATCAAACAGTATGCATTCTTGAGGCACTATGCTTAATTCAGATCTTAAGGATTCTTGTTGCACATCTTTTATACTAACATCATCTATTAGAATTTCTCCCTTATCTAAGTCATATAATCTATATAGTAATTTTACTAGTGTGGATTTTCCTGATCCTGAATGTCCAACAAATGCAACTTTTTCGTTCTCATTTATTTTTAGTGTAAATTTCTTTAACAATTTCTGTCCTTCATGGTAATTAAATGAAACTTTCTTAAATTCGACAGTCCCTTTTTTTATTTTTAATTTCTTTGCGCCAGGTTTATCCTTTATTTCATTCTCCATTTTTCCATACTCAAATAATGGTTGGAAATCTGCCATCGATCTATAAAATCTTCTTATTCCGTTCATGAAACCGAATAATGGTCCGACTATATCTCCATAAACTGCATAAACAAATATTACAGTTCCTATACTAATTTCTCCATTAACAAATTGTGTTAGTGGAAAATACATTAAAAATATGAATCCTATTGAAAGAATTAATGACTGTATTGCCTCTAACCATCTAAAGTAATCCCAGTGTTTTACCATTGCGTGTTTGGTTATACTTGTAAATGATTTGAATTTTCTTTTTATTTTATTTTCTTTTCCAAAATGTTTTATTGAATCTATATTTGTCATAAAATCGCTTAGATTTGCTTTTTCAACATCTGATGCATCTATTACTGCCATGTTTGCTTTCTTTTGCAGGTTTTGAAGTTTGAGACTAGAAAGTATGAATGCAATCATTGTTACAAATATTGTTAGTGCAGAGGTCCAACTAAAATATATTAATACAGTTCCAACAACTATTGTTTGGAATAAAAGTGGTGCAAAATGAAATGCAATTATGTCATTCATTGATTCTATTGCTGATCCGCCTCTTATAATTCTTGAAATTAACGATCCTGTCTTTTTAGATGTGTGAAAATTATAGGATAGGTGGATTATATGGTCAAAGAATCTTGTTTTTATATCTTTCATCATCTTTGAATCTATTTTGTTTATAAGATGTATATGGAACCATTTACTAATACTCAGAATTACTCTGATTATAATATATGTTATTGCTACAAATGTTAAGAGCTCTATAAATTCTGATTTTGCTAAAACTCCTGAAGAGAATTTCTCACTATTATCTATAACTATTTTGTATAAAAATTTAGGTGCTGTGGTTGCAATTGCAGAAACTACACTTAAAAGAAGTATTCCTATAAGGAGAGATTTATAATTTTTTAAAAAGCTCCAATATATTTTCAAATTATATTTAAAATCTATTTCTCTCTTTTTTTTCATTTTCGTTAAGTTTAAATATATGGCATTTCATACAAGTGTATGACAAATGTGGAGTATCTTTCCGAAGACTTTATACAAAAGAATTTTCATTTAGATAACCTTGATGATTCTGAAGATGAGTCTTGAGGATTAATTGTGATATCTGTTTAAAAATGTTTTCGTTTTCTGAAGTGATTATATGCAATTTTATTTTGGAAAGCTATTTAAATAATTGTAATTAAAATATTATTATGAAAAGAGGAATTTGGTTAGTGGTGTTATTATTCTTTGTAAGTTTTGTAGTATCTCAGCCACCTGAGTTTCATGTCTTTAGTGGATATGTTTCTTGTGAGGGAAGTAGCGGATATCTTAATGATTATATTATTAGTGCAACTATTCAGGGTATTGATGATTCCTCATCATTTCAAGGCGAAATAATTAATGGGGAGTATGTAATCTTTGTGGATGATTCCGAAGTTGATTGTTCTAATGTGTGTGAAATAAAATTTGTTGTATCTGGAGAAAATTTTGAAGGTACAAATTACTCTTCTATGGGGTTTGATGTTTTAAATTTTAGTTTGAGTAGTAGTAACTTCGTTTGTTCTGGTCCTGTGTGTGGGGAAAATGGGTGTGAATCTGGAGAAACTTGTTCTAATTGTCCTGCTGATTGTGGTGGATGTACAAGTAGTGGAAGCAATAACAATGATAGGTGTGGAGATAATGATGTCAATCGTAATCTTGAAGAGTGTGATGGTATTGATTTAGAAAACAAAACATGTGTTAATATGGGATTTGATAGTGGAGAATTAAATTGTTATGATAATTGTACTTTTGATAGTTCTTCTTGTGCTGGAACTGGTCCTGAGTGTGGTAATGGAGTAAAAGAATATGGTGAAGAATGCGATCATTATGATTTATCTCTCAATTCTTGTTCTGATTTTGATTTTGATTATGGTGTTTTGAGTTGCTCTGATTGTAGTTTTGATTTGTCTGAATGTTTTTATGAACCTGAAACTAATGGGACTGGTACGGAAAGAGATCCAACTGAGATTGCATTAAATTATAGTGTTTGGTTAATAATTGGATTTGCAGTTGTCATTTTAATTTTTATTGTGCTGGCACTGTATAAAAAGTATGGATATCATGGAATTTATCAAGATAAGTATGATTAATTTGTTACAGTAAAGTTTTTTAAGTATTAGTTCTAATATTTTAATATGGATTTGTCAAGACAAGAATTAGTTATTGGAAAAAAAGCTCAAAAAAAATTAGAGAATTCGAAAATTGCGATAGTTGGACTTGGTGCAACTGGAAGTCTCACTTCGGAATTGTTAGTTAGAGCTGGTGTAAAAAAACTGATCCTTATAGATAGAGATTATGTTGAGAGTTCAAATTTACAAAGACAACATATGTTTGTGGTTTCAGATATTGGCGAATCAAAAGTTAGAGTCTCTGAAAAATATTTAAAAAAAATAAATTCTAAAATTAAAGTAAAATCTTATTTTGATAATTTAGATCATACTAATATTGATTTGATATCTGCAGATTTAGTTCTTGATTGTACAGATAATCTTCAAACAAGATTTTTGATAAATGATTATTGTAAAAAAAATAAGATAAATTGGATTTTTTCTTCAGCAATAAAAGGTCATGGATATGTGTTTAATGTTTTACCTAAGGGTCCTTGTTTTAATTGTGTTTTTGGAAATTTAAGTAGTTCGGATACTTGTGAAACTGTTGGTGTAATGAATACAATAACCTCTTTAATCTCTTCTTTACAGGTTAATGAAGCTATTAAATTATTAATTAATAAGGAACCAGAAAAAGATCTGATATATGTAAATATTGATAAGAATAATATTCTTAAGATAAAAGTAAATAAAAAAAAGCATTGTGAAGTTTGTGATGAGATATATGATTATTTATCTGGAGAGAAAGATCAAAAGTCAATAAAACTTTGTGGGCATGGAAATTATTTGTTTGAAAAGAAAAAAAAGATAGATAAGAAGAAGTTCAAAAAGATTAAAGATTGGGGTGGAGTTTTCAGATACAAAGAGATGACCGTTTTTCCAGATAAGGTACTGATTAGAACTAAAACTAAAAAAGAGGCAGAGATTATCTATTCTAAATATGTAGGTAATTGAACAACTATATCATCTAAGAATGAATTCATTTCCTGTTTATTTTGTATCTTAATAACTTCATTATTATATCCTTCAACTATTTGTTCATATTCTTTGTAACCTTCTTGTTTTTTATATTTACTAACTGCCTTAACTAGGTTTATAGTATCGATAAATTTTTCATCTGCACCTTCATTTCTTCTTTTGTGAAATCTTTTCATCAATCTATATGTTAGTATTGGTAAGGGGGCATCCACCCAGATTAATAGTTCACTTTCTTTTATCGCATCGCTTACCCAGTCTGTATATACTCCTTCCATGATCCAACTGTCTTCTTGACAGATAGTTTCTAGAATTCTTTTTCTTTCAGGTATATCACGTTTGATGTCATATTTTCTTTCCCAGAAGATGTTATCGAGATCATAATGAAATATATGTAATTTAGAAGATAGATTTTTAGCTAAGTGGGTTTTTCCACTTCCTGATGGTCCAATTATGTGTATTTTATTTTTCATTTTTTATCCGCCAGATACTACGGATAAGAATTTCAGTTCGTCCTGATCTTTTAGTATTGCTTTCTCAGTTACAAGCTCTCCATTCTTAACAATTATCACCTCTCCTAAACCAATATTCAGTTTTTCAGATATCTCTTTTATTGTATTTGCTTCTATTTCAATATTTTGTTTTGATTTTTCGTCAAATACTTTAATTTTCATTTTTTTATTAGCTCCAAATATTTGCAAGTTTGACATTTTTCTTTTGAAGTTGGTTCCCCACAAGTATTACAGTATGATATGTCTTGTTTTTTATAACTTTCTTTTAGTAATGGTAATGTTTCTAAGAATGAATGTATTATTGAATTCTTTGTGCTAGGATATTCTGAATTTAGTTTATTTAGTGCATCTCTAACTTTACCTCTAAATGAATTTTCTGCGTAAGGGCATTCATTGAAGGGAGTTGCGAGTTCTTTTATGAATGCATAAGTCATAATTTCTTTTTCTGTTAGAAAATATAAAGGTTTTATTCTTCTTATGAATTTTTTATCATCTTTTATTCCAGTTAGTGGCCCCAATCTTGAAGATGCAGCAACATTATTTCTGAATTGATTCATTAAGATTGTTTGAGTTTCATCGTCTAAATTATGTCCTGTTGCTAATATGTCAATCTTATTTCTTTGTGCCTCTTTGTTTAGTAGATATCTCCTAAATACTCCACATACACTACAAGGTTTTATTTCTAGTTTTTTTAAAATTTGATCCAGAGTCATTCCAAACTCTTTTTTGTAACTGGTAATTTTTAGAGGTATTTGATTTTCTTCACAAAACTTTTTTGCAAATTTCAAAGTTTCATCCCTATACCCTTTTATTCCTTCATCTATTGCAATTGCTATTATTTTTGTTGTTCTTTGTTGTTCTGCTAATGATTTTAGAATATTTAGGGTGACCATCGAGTCTTTTCCACCAGATAGTGCGATCCCAACTGTATCTCCTTTGTTGAATAATTTGTATATTCTAACTGTTTTTCTTACTTTTTTCTCAAAGTATCTAAGGAAACATTTTTTACAAAGAGAGATATTACTATTTGGAAGATGAATTACAGGTGTTTCTCTACATTTTCTGCATGTCATAAAAGTTTTGTTCAAAAAATAGATTTATAAGGTTTACTAGATTTCATAATTCAGAGATATTCAGAAGTTTTCGATTAAAGAAACACTTATATATTTAAACTTATCACTAAATAGTGATAAATATCAAAATAATTTTATAAATTAGGAGGAAATGCAATGGCAAGAAGAAAAAGAAAAGACGATTCAGAACAATCAGGTGTAGGAGATTTTACAAAAGGTGAAGTTAGAGATGTTCAATATGAACATGGAACTAGATGGAATAAGATGATTAATGCACTATCTGGTAGATCTATAAAGAAAGGAGTATTGGGTATGGCAGTTGCTGGTGTGATTGGTTATGGGATCGGCAATGAGTTGGTTAACCAATATAATGATAAGCATGTTGCTGGACAGCTTCTTGAAGAGCAAACAAGAATAGAACAACTTGAAATAGAAAATCATAAACTTTTACTTAAAAAAGAATCTGATTTGGTTGAGAAGTCAAAACAATATCTTGTCGACGGGTCATTTGCACAAGCCGATTTTACCTTGAATATTGCTGAGTCCTTAAGAAAAGGAGATCAATATCTAGGATTAAGATCTAATATTGCTGATGCTATTGTTGCTGATAATATTGAAAATGAAAGATTAGAAGATATTCTAAGTGTTAGAAATGGTCTTGAGAATCTTAGTATTGATGATAGAACTTCAGATTATGAAATAAAATTTGGAGATAGTCTTTGGAATTTGGCCCCAAGAGTATGGTCTGCTAGAAATGAAGGTGCTGTTCCTGATATGACTAAAGATTCTGAGGATTTTGTAGAAGTTTATTCTATCTGGGAAGGATTAGTTAATAATGTATCTCAAGGTGGTAATCCTACAAATGATCTCGAAGTTGGACAAATAATCAAAGTACCATCAAGTTATGATGAAGTTGCTTCTGTTAATGAAAAAAATATGATTAATTTATCTGATGAATTACTTAGTGTAGTCGAATTAGAGAATAGTTTGTTAACTAATGATTATGATTCGGCCTTGAATATTGTTCAAAGTTTAGATGGAGATTATTCTGAATTAGAGAATAGAATTAAGATTCAGAAATCAGATTATGATAAAAAACAATCAAAATCAGAATTGACTACTAAGATTTCAAATTGTTTAGAAGATTGTAACAGTTTTTTATCTGGTGGCGAATTTGAATCTGCTTTGGAGAGTATTAAAAAAGCTGAAGATCTTTCAGGTTATCGTTTTGAGTTTTTCAGAGAAAAGATTAGTACAGCTAAGGCTAGTGAATTATCATATGAAGATAGAACTGCTAAAGTTGATAGTTTTAGAAGAAGTGTTGAAGAATTTGGAGATTTAGAAGGATCAGCTGGTGCACTTTCAGAATTGAGAGGAGATTATGATAGTCTTGGTGAAAAAGCTAAAACTATGGATAAAGTCGATAATGAAGTTAGCGAATTCGGCGAGTACAAGAGGGCCAAACTTTCGTTTGATGCTGGAGATTATCTTACAGCTTTAGATAGTATCAAATCTGCAAAAAGCATGAATAAAGTTAGTTATTCAAGTACTGAAGATGGTGATCAGAGTTCAGAATATTCCGAACTTGAAACTAAAATAAATGCTGCAATCTTTGGAGAGTATAAAACTGAAGTTGAGAATTTAATTGAATCTGGAGAGTATTTGACTGCTTTAGATAAGTTAGGAGAAGCTAGCGAATATGGCGATATACAGGCTGGTGAAGATGCTATGCTATTACAAAAAGCAAAATTCAAACTAGCTATAGGTTACAAAAATGAAGCTGAAGAATTATTTAATGCTGGAAAAGAGAAAGAAGCATTAGATAAACTTGAAGAGAGTTTAAGTTATGCTAAGTTTTATGGTCAATTTGCTTTGATGGAAACAATGGTTGAAAATGTTGCTTCTAATTATGAACTTGAAATTGAATCATATAATGAATCTGGAAATTTTGTTGAAGCTATAGAACAATTAGATTTCTATGAGAAAAAGTTAGGAATAACTCGAGATGACTTGAGAGCACCTTTGGTTGAAAGTAGAGATGCTGAATTTGTTGAACAAGCGAGTGAATTATTTGCTAATGGAAATTTTGAAGAGAGTTTAGATTCTATACTTGCTGGAGAAGAAGTTGCTGGAAGTATATATGGCGGGCTTAGAACATCTGTAGTTGATAGTCTTTTGAATATTTATAGAAAAGATGCTACTGAGTTTATAGCTACTGGTAAACTTGATGATGCACTGGCTACAGCAGATTTTGCTGAAGAAAGAACTGGTGTTAAACTTCAAGATATTAGAAACTTTGTAGATTCAGAATACATTAGTATTGAAGAGGGCCATCTTAATCGTGCTGACATATTATTTGGAGTTGGAAATTACGATGAAGCGCTTTCTGCTCTTGATGATGCTGAATCTATCGGGTTTGAAGGAAAGTATTCTGATTTAAGGGGTTCAATTAATGATAAACTTGAAATTTTGGGAAGGTACGAATCTATCGATAGTTCTAATCTAAGTGTTGTATCAAGAGAGGGTGAGAGTGTATGGGATTTGGCTGAAACTTATCTTGAAACAAAAGAAAACAGAGAATTTGATTTAGATTACGATGGTGGAGATTACAAGAATAAACCTAAAGATTTAGTTAGTTTAGCAAATTATGTAATGGAAATAACTAAATTAAATGGTGTAGAAAATCCTTATGAAGATTTGAAAGATGGTAGTATTATAACCCTACCAAAAAATTATTTACAGGGGGATAAATAAAATGTCATATCAAAGAGCAATAATAAACTGTCAAAGGTGTTATGATAGTGTTTCAGGTGGAGTTAAATTTGGTTTATCAAAACCTACAGACATGGTTCATGAATTGAGAAATAATGCAATGGAATCTCTAGAAGGTGTGCTTTCTAGAATTTCTGACAATGATCCTGTAGAAGTTGTAGAGTCTTGTACAACTGCTTTGACTGAGTGTCTTAATTGTGAATACATTAGTCCAAGAATCGTTGAAGTCCTTGAAGAGTATATTAGTATACTTAGTGAGGAAAAATAAAAATGTCAATTTGTAAAATACTAAAAGAGCTGAATGATTCGGTTGAACAGTTTAAATTTGATGAAGTCATAAGATATATAGATTGGAAGCTAGAACAAGGAGATGTTCATGCTGCACGTAGAGAGGCTTTAAATTATGGTAGTAAACTAATGGATTATTTTGATAACCAAATGAAATAGTATTATTATAATTAAATTATTATTCCTGTGATATGTTGAATGTAATCTAGGAATAGGTGTATAATCGTACCTATCATTAACCAGAATAGGAATTTTAATTTATTATTCTTTCTTCTTAAAAAATAAAGTATTAATGAACTAACTAGAAATATATTAAATGCTAATATGTTATGTAATGGATAATTATTTATTGATGTGCATGTCCCTATACCTTCTGGGCAAATGCTTCCAAACCAATCAACCTTTCCGATGATTCTATAATAAATTTTATCTAAGTCTATTAAATTGCCTGCTAGTAATCCATAGAGGATTGTTTTATCTTTTTTTATGAAAAAGTATATTGCTAGGGGTAGAATATAGTGTAAAAACCACATATTAGTTACCTATCTCTTTAGTTATTATTTCTCTAATAGTATCTAGGTCAGTCATACCTTCTATTCTTCTTTTGTTGATAAAAATTGTTGGAAGGGTTTTGATTTTTAATCTATCTCCTAATCCTGAGTTTTTTTCTATCATCTCTTTGTAAATTTCTCCATCAATACATTTTTGCATTTTTGTAACTTTTATCTCTAGTTCCTTTGCGTATTGGTATAGTTTTATGGGAGTTATTGTAGTTAGTTTTGCATTGAGTAGTGTGTTGTGCATTCTCCATAGTTTATCGCTATCTTTAGAGCATTTTACTCCTTGTGCAGCTATTATTGAGTCGTTTTTTGTTAGATAAGGTTTGAATACAAATTTTATATCTTCTGGGAACTCTCTGATTATAGTGTCTATTACTGGATTCATATTTGAAGTGTTTGAGTCTAAATAATCTCCAAATTCTATGATTGTTATTTCTGCATCTTTTGATCCCAAGAAATCTCTATCCTTTGATGCTATTCTTAATGGGTCCCTAACATAAGTTATTACAACTATAGAGAATATGATTATGCACAGTACTAATATTATTGATATGTTTAAATTCCCCCCTTTCATTTTATTGTCAATTCTTCCCCTAATTCTGGAATGTAAGTTTCAAATCCCTCTTTATCTAATTTTGACTTTATTGCTATTGTTGATTTTTCTTCACCATGAACTATGAATATCTTTTTTGGTTTCTTTTTGAAACCTAAAACCCATTTGATTAGTTCATTTGCATCTGCATGAGCTGAGAAACTATTGATTTTTTTTATGTCTGCTTTTACTGCAACTTCTATTCCCATCATTCTTATTTTCTTTTCTCCTTCTATGATGTGCCTACCTAAAGTTCCTTCTGCCTGATAACCAACAAATAATACTGTATTTTTTGGATCCCAGATTCCGTGTTTGAAGTGGTGCCTTATTCTTCCTCCGGTACACATTCCACTACCTGCTATAATTATGTGGGGACCTTTGAGTTTATTTAATTTCATTGATTCTTCTGTAGCTAGTGTGTATTTTAAATTTTTAAAATTGAATGGATCTTTATATTTTCTCAGTGTTTCTGCATCATACATTTCCTTATGTTTTTTGAATATTTCTGTAGCTTTTATTGCTAGTGGACTGTCCAAGAATATTTTCTCGTTTGGAAGTTTTCCATCTTTTATTAGTTTATTAAATGCATATAATAACTCTTGAGTTCTTTCAATAGCAAATGAAGGAATTAATAATTTTCCACCTTTTTTGTAAGTCTCCTTTACATATTTTAGAAGTAGGTCATCTCTGATTCCTATATCTTCATGTAGTCTATCTCCATATGTAGATTCAATTAATACATAATCTGCAGTTTCTATTATTGTTGGGTCTCTGATTATCGGTGCGTCCCATTGCCCTAAATCTCCAGAGAAAACTATTTTCTTTTCTTTGTTTTTCTCAGTTATATATAACTCTATTATTGCTGAACCTATTATGTGTCCTGCATCTCTATATCTGACTTTTATTCCTTCTGTTATCCTGTAGGTTTTATTGTATAAAATCTTTCCAAAAGAAGACATGATTGACTTAGCATCCTTAACTTGATATAATGGTTCTCTTTCTGGAAGTCCATTTCTTCTCCTTCTTCTATTCTCGTAGCTAATCTCTCTTACTTGTAAGTTTGCACTGTCTTCAAGCATGATTTTACAAAGGTCTTTTGTTGCTGTTGTAGCAAATACTTTTCCTTTAAATCCTTCTTTTTTTAATTTAGGTAATAGTCCGGAATGATCTATGTGTGCATGAGTTAAAAATACATAATCTATTTTTTTTGGATTGAATTTAAACGGTTCGTAGTTAAGTTTCGTAATCTCTTTTCTTCCTTGAAACATTCCACAGTCTACTAGAATTTGTTTGTTGTTTGTTGTTATATGGTAGCAAGATCCAGTAACAATCTTTGCAGCTCCACAAAATTTTATTTTCATAGTTACCTCTTTTAGTAGAATTTAGAATTTGTAATATTTAAAGTTAACTAAAAAAAAGAAAAAGAAAAAGGATCTAAACTGATCCTAGTTCTGGTGCTGGACATCCAGTTGCTTCAGCAAATGCATCAAAAGTTCTCGCATTTTGATAAGGTTCTCCGTTTATTTTTATAGTTGGAAATCCTGTAATCTCTTCTTCTTGACATAATTCAGTATCTTCTGTAGGATTTCTTTGGTCATCTTGACATTCGATGTATATTTGCTCCATAGTGCCCTTCCCACCAAAAGTACTTACAAGACTTTTACAGTGTCCACACCATCCTGCGGCATAAACTTTAAGACCTTTCTCACCTAAACAATTTGAAAATTCTGTGATTTTAACTAAATCTTCTTCAGAATATGTTGATACTGGTTCAGATTGTGTTTGTTGTTCAGGGACTTCTATTGGTTCTGTTAGGTCAATTGCTTGTAAGAATAAATATCTTCCATTTTTTGTCATGAATATATCCATTTCTTGTCCCATAACTGAAACTGCTGCCTTAACTAATCCTTCCTCTTCTGTTACGTCTCCTAATTCGGCTACTGCCTGGCCTTGTAGTAGATTTGTATTTATGAATTCTAATGCATTGTCTGCTACTACTGCTCCAGATGGTCCGGAAAGTTTTAATCCAGTTCCGCTGAATGCGATAGATGCTATCAATAGTATTCCTAGTACTACGCTACTAATCTTCCATTTGTTTATTTTTTTCTTTTTTGTAATTTGTTTATCTTCTGTTGTATGTTCTTCCATTTTTTTCTCCAAAATTAGTTTAAATACATTCTATTGTTTTTCTTAGTTCTTCTGGCGAATGTATACCAACGAATTGTTGATCGTAAATTATCCATGTAGGATATGAAGTGATTCCTGTTTTTTTACAGTTTTCTTCGTTCTTTGAACAGTCCACATAATTTATGTATCTAAAACTTGTTCCAAATATTCTTTTTTGTTCTTCACATATTGGGCAGTTTTTTGTGATGTATAGTGCTGCCCCTTCTTCTGCAAGACATTTCGCAGTATTTGTTCTTTCTTTGATTATTGTTGCACCGGTTATATTATTTATTTGGGTTAGTGTGAGTGCTGCAACTATAATTGCAATAAATAGTACTAATGCTATATTTATTCCTCTCTTCAAAATATAATCATCTCTCATTAGTGTTGAAACTGTTAAATAATATATAAATCTTTCTTATTCTTTTTTGTTTATTATATCTTTTGTTCGTCTGTATCCTTCTATTAATAAGGTTCCCATTGGTTTTCCAGTTATATTTGCATAGTTTAATCTTATCATACTATCTGTTAATGTGTAGATTGCTAGTGATCTTGTGGGCATACCTAAAAATTCTGTTAGTGAGTAATCATCTACCTTATCTGCTAGTGCTAATTTTATTAATCCTGTTGCTACTCCTAAACCTGCTGAATAATTTGTTATTTTTGTTTTAGGTATGTTCGCCTTTTCTGCATATTTTTCTTGGGATTCTCCTGGCAATATTCCTAGTGGGGAGTATAGTGCAAGATTTACTAAAAACTGATCTACTCTTTTATTATTTGTGTAGTTTGCCTTTCTTAATGTATTAACTATTATTTTTTCTAAGTTTTGCATTTTGTTATTTTGTTTAACATAATTATAGCTAGTATTGCCATAGGTATTGAGATTAGTTGAGATAGAGTTAGGCTATAATATATTGTGTCCCAATCTCTGAAAAATTCTACGAAGAATCTTAAGATTGAGTATATTGCTACAAATGACCAAAATACAACTCCTTTTTTTAAATGTTTTATTTTTATCATGTTATATAGTGTTATAAAAATTATTAGATTTTTTAGTGATTCATAAATCTGAGAGGGGTGCCTTTTTCCTTCAACATCTCTTATTGATATTCCCCATGGTAAATTTGTTAGTCTCCCATATAATTCTTGGTTTATTAGATTTGCAATCCTTCCAAATATTAGTGCGAATGCTAAAGGAACTACTAGTATATCTGCTAGATCATAGAATTCTATTTTTCTTTTTTTACAAAAGATTAGTGCTGCTATTACTGCTCCTAACAATCCTCCTTGGAAGGCCATTCCTCCGTGCCAAACTGCAATCATTTCAATTGGATTTTGTAAATAGTAATTTGGTATAGAAATTATGTGCCCCAATCTTGCACCAATTATTGCTGAAGGTATTAGGTAGATAAAGAAATCTTGAATGTCTGTTTTTGATATATCTCTATATTTTGTTAGTTTTGTTGCTATGAAAATTCCTGCTAAAAATCCTAGCGCCATGATTAAGCCGTACCATTTTATTGTTATTGGACCTATATTTACTAAAACTGGATCTATCATTTATTTGTTAACTATTTATTATTATTAAAATGTTTTCTTTCTATCTATCGAAATGTTTTTAAAGAAATTAGGTTTAAGTCTAGTATGTTATGTTTAATTGCATGGGTGGTATTTGGAATTTTAGGTTTATTCTCTGTTAAGTATAGAGTTCTAGCTAAAGAATCATTTGATTGTGTTTTTAGACGTATAACTTTTAAGAAGTGTAATTCTAATTTGGATGAAAGAATAAAGAGTAAGTTGACTGGCAATTTAATGAAATTTAGCCCAAAGATGGCTAGAGGAGTTTATAGACATTATGAATTTCTCTCTTGGATATTTGTTGCTTTGTTTGTTGTTAGTTTAGTGCTTGGTGCTCAGGGCGCTTATAACCTTGCTATGTATGATAATTGTGCTGGTCCAAATGCTGATCCTGATCAATGTATTTTCACTCCTGATTATGATGTTGTAGATTGTGATGATCCTCTTTGTGATGATGGGCATTGTGAAGAGTGTGGTGATGATTGTGATTGTGAAGAGTGTTCATGATGAATGTTGAAAAAATAAGAAAGGATTTTCCAATTTTTGAAAAGAAGAAGTTCATCTATTTTGATAATGCGTGTATGCCTCTGAGACCGAAGGTTGTTATTGATAAGATTAATGAGTACTATACTGAGTATCCTGCTTGTGCCGGGAGAAGCTATCATGATTTTGGAACTCGGTTGACTGATGAAGTTGCAAATGCTAGAGATTTAGTTAAGAAATTTATTGGTGCTAAAAAAGCTAAGGAGATAATTTTTACAAAGAATGCCACAGAGTCTATAAATTTGGTTGCTAATTCCTTTAAATTTAATAGTGTTCTTACAAGTGACAGGGAACATAATTCTAATTTATTACCTTGGCAAAAGTTTGATCATGATGTTGTTAAGTCTAAAAAAGACTTTTCTTTTGATTTGGAAAGTTTTTCTGACAAAGTTAAAAATTTTGATATAGTTTCTATGGTGCATACTAGTAATCTGGAAGGGTATAGTTTACCTGTCAAGGAAATAATTAAGATAGCTCATGAGCAGGGTGCTAAGGTGCTTTTAGATGGTGCTCAATCTGTTCCACATAAAGAGATTAATGTGAGAAAATTAGATGTTGATTTTTTGGCTTTCTCTGGACATAAAATGCTGGGACCTAATGGTGTTGGTGTGCTTTATGGTAAGGAAGAATTATTAGATGGGATGAAACCTTTTATTCTTGGTGGTGAGACTGTTTCCGATAGTACTTATGATTCTTATAAGTTAGAGGAGCTCCCTCATAAGTTTGAAGCAGGTTTGCAGAATTATCCTGGAATTCTTGGTTTGGGTTCTGCAGCTAAGTATTTAATGAAAATTGGTAGAAATAATATTGAAAAACATGAAAATATGTTGAAAAGTAAGATTGATATTGAAGGTGTTGAAAAAATTGGACATGTTGGAGAGAGCGGAATATTTAATTTCAATATTCCTGGAAAGGGTGCTCATGAGGTTGCTATGATGTTGAGTGCTAGTAAAAATATAATGATTCGAAGCGGTGCACACTGTATGCATTCTTGGTTTAATTCTAGAAATTTGGAAGGAAGTGCGAGAGCTAGTTTTTATCTTTATAATACTCTAGAGGAAATTGATACATTTGTTGAAGAGTTAGAGAAGATTAAAAAGTTGTAAAATTATTAAACAAAAAGTCCAACAAAGAATCTGACAATTTTATACCATAAATTTGGATTTTCTATAATTGTTATATCATATTTTTTTTCTAGTGCCCCAATAATTGCGTGAGATTTTGTTGATTTTGATTCTATATCTATTTGTTCTATGATATTTTCTAGTTCTTCTTGGTCGCTAGATATATTACTTATTATATCAGTTGTTAGATTTATATTCATGTCTATAGGAGTTGATTCATTTAATATTGTGATTCCTTCTTCGGTTATTTCAAGAATTAGATCTTCTTCAGTATCTGTTATAGTTAATCCTAAAGTTAGCGGATAGATAAATCCTTCTTCTGGCAGTTCAAATTCATCTTGCCATTCTATTATCTGGTCTGCTAGAGGCACATCAGGATTGAATCCTGTTTCATTTTGAGCACTAACTAATAAACTTGTTATAAGAAAAACTAATATTAATTGTATCCACCTCATTCTGGTTTAGTTTGGATTGCTTCTTTTATAATATTTTCTTTTTTTAGGAATTCTATGATTTTTTCTCCAACTTCTTCTATTCCTAATCTTGAAGTATCTATCACTACATCATATTGTAGCTCATTGGTTGTATCTATATTGTAATATTTTTTATATCTTCTTTGGTCACTTTTTTCTCTTTCTATTAGTGATGCTATTGAATCTCCAAGGTCTCTGAAGTTTTCTTCAACTCTTTCATCATTGTAAACTCTTTCTGCTCTCACTCTTAAATTTGCTTTTAGATAAATTTTTATTGAATTTGGTATGAAATAATAACTTAGTCTTCCATCCATTACAAAATTGTCTTCTTTCTTTCCTATCTCTGTTTGCATTTCATCAACTTGTTTGTCTGTGAACTCTTCTTTTTCTCCAAGCTCGTTTAGTTTTGCAAGATTTAGGTTCCTATCTCTTGCCATTTTTCTTCTAAGATCTCCCATAGAATGGTGTTTCAATTTTAAATTTTCTGATAGATATCTTGCAACGCTACTTTTTCCTGATCCTGCTTGTCCTGAAATTGTTATTATCATTTTATTCTTCTCTCCTAATTTTATTAAATTGAAGATTTCATTCCCTTCAATTTTTCTTTAAATTCATATGATTCTGTTTTACTCATTCCTTCATAATTATTTTGTTCTATCATTTTATTGAGTTGATTTTCTCCTAATTGATTTGAAATAATTTTCATTTCTAGATTAGATAACTTTTCTCCATTCAGTGCGTAATCTTCAAATGCCTTATAACTCATTGGTAATTTTTCTTTAATAATATCTGCCATTGCATCAGCATATTCTCTAATCTCCCACTGCGAGTGTTTATCCTTCCTTAATTTCAAAAAATGTAATGTATTTTTTAGGTCATTTTTCCAGTACCAGTTTGTATAATAGTTAACTGGGAGAACTATTCTTGCCTGTTCTCTTGAAACTCCTTCTTCAATCATGTCTTGATATGTTATCCATGCATTTTCTGAAATGTCTATTATTTCATCAGATGATTTTTTGTAAATACTCTCTTCAACTAATCTATTTCCACCTTGTTTATTCAATTGTGATTGTAATTTGAATGTTTCTTCACTCGGAACATAATATTCTTTTTCAAATTCACTATATCTTCCTGAAAACTCATTCACATTTGCTGTTCTATGTCTAATCCACTGTCTTGCTACAAATATTGGCATTTTTGCATGCCATTTCATCTCAACCATTTCAAATGGACTAGTGTGTTCATTCCTCATTAAATATCTCAAAAGTTCTTCATCTCTTTTTGGATCTGTTGTTCCATTTCCTGTGCTACATCTTGCTGCTTGGACTACGGAACTATCATCTCCCATCATATCTACTAATCTTATGTAGCCTCTATCTAAGATATATGATATATTATCCATAGGGGCTAAGAATATATTTTTGTTTAAATACATTTATATTAATTAGTTGTTATTATGGGGTAGTTTGTTATAGAATTTCTATATTTTTTTTTATTCAAAAGGTTTATAATGTCTTTCTAATTGGTAAATTTACAATGGTAAATAAACTTAGCGATTTAGTTATATTTGAAAACTTAAGTAGCTGTATTGATTGTCTTGAAAAGAAAGGATATGATAGAAATCTTCTTGAACAGGTTGCAGAATCAAGTGGTGGAGAATATGTCACTTTTAATGAATCCAGAAGGAAAAAATCAGTTTTAAAACATTTAGGTTTAACTTTTGCTGGTGCTGGAGTTGTAGGTGTTGCAACTTATTTAGCAACTGATATTATTTTAGATGATTTTCAGAGGGTGGCAGGATGTACTAGTATGGCTTCAACTTTTGGAGCATTTACTGTGTTCGAAACTTATAAGGGGATTGTTGAATCTGCAAATGATAAAGCTAGACAAGGACTACTTAAATATTTAAGAAAAGATTTATAATGTTATTTATGTCTTCTTTATTGTATGGTTGATAGTATTAAAGATGATTTAATTTCTCATTTGAATGATCTTGAGAGAGATGGTCGTGATAGAGAATTACTTGAGCAAATTGCTAGATCTTATGGTGGGAAGTATTCCACTTTAAATGAGAATGATTTGATTAATTCTAAGTTAAAAAAATTGGCCTGGAGTGCTGGAACTGCTTTGTTGTTGGGTGTTGGAGTTTATGCTGTTCAAGATTTAGGTTTTTATGATTTTAAGTTTACTGAAGGGATTAGTGGTTTTTTTGGTTGCATCGGAGGTTATGGGATGTATAGGAATTATAGTAATCTGACTAAATCGTCTAATGAAAAAGCTAGAAAAGGTTTAGATGATTATTTGAGAGGATTATAGGGCTAGTTTTATAAAGTTGAATTTCTTTTTTATATTATGGATGTAATAACTAGAGACAAGGTTGAAAAATATTTTTCTATTAGTGAAGAAGCTTATGATGTGGCCAAAGTTAATGTTGCAGATAAAGAGAAAGGTGAAGATTTTCTTGATATGATTTCAAGATATATCTCTGATGCTAAACATTTTTATGAGAAGGGTGATCTGGTTAATGCGTTTGCAGCTTTGAATTATGCACACGGTTGGTTGGATGCAGGTGCACGATCTGGCATTTTCGATGTTCACGATTCTAGATTATTTACTGTGGATTAAGGGAAAATTTATATAATCTAATTATTGTTTTATTAATATGAAAAAGAGGATTTTATCATTTGTGTTAGTGTTTCTTATAATTAGTGTGACTCTTGGTTATTCTTCTGATGCTCTGCTTAGTAAGATTGATATTCCAAAAGTTGATGTTGGAAAAGATTCTGAAAGAGTTTCTTCTGAAGGTTTGACTCGTTAGGTCTATGGTGCTGGATTGGTTGCATCTGTTAAGGATTCAGAGATTAAATATCATCATTCTGATAGGATTCAGAGTAATCGTTTGGTAACTGATTCTAGTGGAAGTGTTGAAAAAGAGTTCAAATCTCTACCTTTTGGACAGGAAATTTCTAATTCTGGAGTCAAGTATGCCTTTGCAACTGGAAAGGAATTGGATGAATCAGAGTTGTATTATTTTGGAGCTAGATATTATGATTCAAATATTGGAAGGTTTAGTAGTGTTGATTCTATTGCAGGTGAACCCTCATATAGTTATGTTAGAAATAATCCTTTGAATCTTGTTGATCCTGATGGTAATGAAGCTAGTGCTTATTATGGTGTGGGAATGGATCCAAATCAGATTTATGGATCTAGGCAGTGTACTCCAGCTTGGGGGTTTAGGGGAGAGAGAAACTTATTCGGTGCAGAAGTAGGAATAGGTTTGGATTTTATGGTTAGTGGAAATGATCAGGTAATATCTTGGATTCATCCAATTTATGCTAGTTATAACCTTGATCTTTCTATACCTGTCCCTTTTGGTTTTAATTTTAATATCGAACATTCTTCTGAACATAGTCAATCCGATTTATTGGGAGAAACTGCAGATATAGAATTAATAGGTCCATCGTTTAATATTGAAAATGCTGGTGCTAGTACTGATTTATGGTCATTTGGTAAGGGTAATTATGATGTTGGTCTTGCGAGTACGTCGAGACTTGGAAATACGAATACTTTGTTAGATATTAATGGTCCTATAACTTTAGTCTCTCCAACCCCTGAGAAGTTTGGAGGTAGTGGTAGTGGCGTTTTTACAAGATATAAGAATGAAGGAAAATATGGTGAATTTAGTGTAATGGGGATTTTTGATTTTTATAATGGGTACGTCCGTAAGGGACATTTTGGTGCCGCAGGTTATACTACTCCGGAATTTTCTTTAGATAGATTAGAAGAAGGATTGTCTATAGAAGGATCTATTGTAGGAAATACTGAAAGGAATTGGCAAGTAAGTGGTCAAGTTAATTTTGAATTTTAAAATATAAACCAAACATTGGACTATCTTCATTATCTACCTTTCTTAGATCTATTCCTAGGTTAAGTTTTTCTGAGATATCATACCCTACTGTTAAACCATAGGAAAAATTATTTGGATCTTTTTTTTTATTATCTAATCCTAAAAGAATTTTTGCGTATGGGGTGATGTCTAAGTTCCCTTGTTCAAAACATCTTGAAGTTTTAAAACCAGCAAACATTAGATAATCTTCCTCTCTGTCTATTGTTGATCCTGAAATATATATATCAAATAAATCAATATCTAGTTTGGCATCTGCATCTATTTGATAAGTGTTTTCTTGATTTGTTAATGCAGACATGTTCAATTCTAAATTATCTTGAGATTTCACATTACTTGCTAATAATGTGCTTGCTATTGCTGTACTTGTAATTATATTTTTAAGATTCATTGTGTATATGGGCAGAAATAACCCTTTTTAAACCTTTTGTTCTGTTGTTACTGATTAGTGAAAGAATATCATATATTTATTGGATGTAGATGTTCCTAGAGAAATCTAACTTTTACTTTGGCGTTTTTCAAAAGTTCTAGTGATCCGTTGTCCATTTTATATTTTTGATTACAAACAACTTCTTCTATTCCAGAATTTATGATTAATTTTGTACAGAATATGCAAGGTGACTGGGTTGTGTAGAGAGTGGTTTTATTTACACTAGTTCCATGGAATGCTGCCTGTATTATCGCATTTTCTTCTGCATGTGAACAAATACATTCTCCTAAGGCTTCTCCAGATATACTAAATGAATTGCATCTTTTACATCCGCCTTCGTCACAGTTCTTCATTCCTCTTGGCGTTCCGTTGTAACCTGTCGAGATTATTCTTTTTTCTTTAACAATGACTGCTGCCACATGTCTTTTCATGCAATTTGATCTTGTGGAAACTTGGTGTGCAATGTTCATAAAGTAATCATCCCAGCTAGGTCTTTTTGGAGTTAGTTTTGGCCACCAATCTTGTAGGAATTTGTCTATCTTTTTGTGTAGAGTTTTCAAGTCTGAATTATTGTTTATAGTTATGTCTGCTAGTTTGGTTGCTAGGTGAAGTTGTTGGTTATTATTGTTTGAAGATTGTTCTTGTTCTTCTTTTTCTTTTAATTCTTCAATTGTTTTTGGATCCTGTTCTCTGTTTCTTTGTTTTAGTCTTTCAAATCTTCGTTCTATTGGTGAAGTTATATTGATTAGAATGAAATTGTCTAATTCTTTTAGAGTTAAAACTTCTTGTTCGTTTCTTATTGAAGTTATTATGTGGTGTTTTGAGTTGTCTATTTTTTTTATTACTCTTTTTGCTAGAATGTTTGGTCCAAAATTTTCTCTTAGTTTATTTCCTTGATTGATTAAGTTGTCTCTAGTTAGTTCTAGTTTTTTCTTTTTTATTTCTTCTCTTATTTCATCTGATAAAGAGTAATGAGTGAAGCTTCTTTTTTCTAAGTAGTTTGCTACAGTGTCTTTTCCTGATGCATAGTAGCCAGTTATTCCGATGATCATAAAAAGAAGAATGGTAATTTATTTAAAAAGGTTTATTTTTTTTAGATAGTTTTAAATATAATATTCTTTGTTATTGTTATATGAAAAAGAGATTGGTATCATTTGTGTTAGTGTTTCTTATAATTAGTGTGACTCTTGGTTATTCTTCTGATGCTCTGCTTAGTAAGATTGATATTCCAAAAGTTGGTGTTGAAAAAGATTCTGAAAGAGTTTCTTCTGAAGGTTTGACTCGTTATGTCTATGGTGCTGGATTGGTTGCATCTGTTAAGGATTCAGAGATTAATTATTATCACTCCGATAGGATTCAAAGTAATCGTTTGGTAACTGATTTTTCTGGTAGTGTTGAGAAAGAGTTCAAATCTCTACCTTTTGGACAGGAAATTTCTAATTCTGGAGTCAAGTATGCCTTTGCAACTGGAAAGGAATTGGATGAATCTGATTTGTATTATTTCGGAGCTAGATATTATGATTCTGATTTAGGGAGGTTTACTTCTGTCGATCCTGTTAAAGAAAATGAACCTTATAGTTATGTTAGAAACAATCCTTTGAATCTTGTTGATCCTAATGGTAAGGATCAGGAAACTATTGATTATACTTGGACTGCTCCAACCGAGGGAACTCCTGTCGAACATTATGTTGTTCAGATACAATTTGGAAATGAAGATTGGACTTATTTTGGTGATGTGACTACTGAAGCTGTAAGTGTTACTGTGAATAATGATTTTTTGCCAGATAATCCTATTAGTATAAAAGTTGCTGGCGTGGATATAGACGGTGGCCAAGGGCCATATAGTGAAGCCTCTAATCATTATTATGGTGGTAATGAACATGTATCTGGAGTCTTCGAGATTCGTGCTCCTGAGATAAATATATATCCTAATCCTAGTAGTAGTATAGTTAGTATTGATTATTATCTTCCTGATAGTGCCGAAAATGGCATTATTGAAATATATGATTTGAAGGGAAGAATTATCACACAGACCCCTCTTGGTTCTGATTATGGTGAAGGTTCTACTAGTTTTGAAGTTGGGGATATGGCCTCTGGAGTTTATAATATGATCTTTAGGTATGTTGATATGGAGGGGGAATCAACTCATATTGTAGCAGAAAAGTTCACAGTTTTTAAATAATTTAGATAAAATGTATTTTAATATTGATGATATGAAAAAGGGGATGTTGATTTTTGTTATGTTGTTATTTAGTGCGAGTTTTGTTAGTTCATTAGATATAGATTTTCTGCATCATTCTACTGGCAGAAATGTTTATGAGGCAGGAGTTAGTGATTGGTTTGATGCTTATAATCTTGAGCATGGTACAGATTATAATTTCCTTGAAGAGTGGTACCCTTTTACTAGAGATAATTATCCAGTTAATTATTGGAAACTGTGGATTTCTGAAAATCATTTAGAGATTTATGGTGAGGACTATGATGTTATTATTTGGAAGCATTGTTATCCAGGTTCTGATGTTCTGGAAGATAT
>Ga0209042_1000168_pt1 | contig 80265 bp, 88 predicted proteins | sample SaaInlV_200m_DNA_6_FD_184649 | JGI IMG/M metagenome (GOLD analysis project Ga0209042, IMG submission 184649) | Marine microbial communities from expanding oxygen minimum zones in the Saanich Inlet - SI037_S2LV_200m_DNA (SPAdes) (version 2) | ecosystem: Environmental > Aquatic > Marine >... | reverse complement strand
TGGTCACACTGAATTTTTTTGCCGTTTCCATACACCTCGAAACGCTAACTCGTGAACATAAACCAGCCACAGTTAAAACAATGCGGGTCAAATTCAGACGACGCGCATGCTCTTCAAAATATTTTTAATATCCCTTTCTCATTTCTGTAGAGCGGGGTGTTTTAATGGGCATCTGGGTCTGGCTTGAGGGACTGGCTTATTCTTATGGTTATTCCGGTGTTTTCCTCCTTGCCCTTGTGTGTAACCTCACGTTCTTCTTGCCGGCTCCTCTGGTTGTGCCCGTCTACGCCATGGGTGTAACTCATAGCCCCCTACTTCTGGGGTTGAGTAGCGGGGTGGGCAGTGCCATCGGTGAGTTCAGCAGTTATTTCATCGGTATGGGAGGGAGCAAGATAATTATGAATCGATATGGTAAGCAGTTGGATCTGACGAGGAGGCTTCTTGAGCGCCATGGGGCTTTTCTGATTTTCTTGTTCGCGTTGACCCCGTTGCCCGATGATCTTCTGCTTGTGACTTATGGAGTGATCAATTATGACCTTCGGAAGGCGTTCTCAGCGATGCTTCTTGGAAAGATTCTCATGAACGCCATTGTGGCGTATGCTGGGAGGTACAGCTTTGAGTTCATCTGGGGCAATATTGTTTCCTTGTCCCCATTTCAGTTGATGCTCTTCAGCATTCCAGTGGTTTTAATTGGTGCATACCTTCTGAGGCAGGACTGGATTGACCTGCTTCTTAGGTTGGAAGATGAAGAATAATTTCCCCGGGTTTGGGCGAGTAGGTGTGTGAGTTTTATATTCCCAGTTTTTTAAGCACCAGGTTGGCTACGCTGCTGTCCTGGATGGCTATGCCCACTGACTTGAACACAGTTATGGTGTCCTCCTTAGTCCTACCCTCCTTTTGTCTTGTCACCAGTTCCTTAAGCTCGGCGTGGACGTGGTCCCATGTGATAGCGCCCTCCTCGATGGGTATCAGTATGTCTCCGGCCTCCAGCTCGATTCCCTCCATGTCATCGATGACTAGCTTGGACTCGGCTACTGTCGCTGTGTCTAGCTCCCTCCAGTCGGGGTAGAACGCTCCGATGGCACTGACATGTACCCTCTCCTTGAGCCAATCGCGCTTTAACACAGGCTTTGGGCTAGTTGTGGCGGTGAGGACTATGTCAGCATCCCTACACGCCTCCTCTCCTGACTCAGCCGCGATGACTTGTATTCCCAGTTTTGCTGACATCTCTTCTGCGAACTTTTTTCGTGCCTCGGGGTAAAGGTCGTAGACGAATACTTTCTCTATGTCCCTTACCGCGCAGGCCGCCATTACCTGTGTCCTTCCCTGTATGCCCGCTCCGAAGATGGCGACGACCTTTGCGTCCTTGGGTGCGAGGTATTTCGCGGCTACCCCTGTGATTGCGCCTGTCCTCATTGCGGTCAGGTATGTCGCGTCCATGAACGCTTTTACCATTCCAGTCTCGGGATCGTTGACTATGATCCATGCGACAGTTGTGGGAAGCCCTTTCTCCCTGTTTCCGGGATAGATGCTGATGATCTTCGTGGCTTGGGCTTCGAGGTCCGTAAGGTAGCTTGGCATGAAGCTGATGCTGCCATTGTGTTTCTCGACCATTATGGTGCTACGCGGGGGCATCACGACGTTTCTTTTGGCATATTCCTTGAAAGCCATCTCGACTGTCTCGATGGTCTCCTTCATGGTCAGGTTGTTCTCGATGTCTCTATCTGATAGGAACAGCATGGTTTTCATCCCTTCAATGCTTCTTTCGCTTAAAAAATCCGCTGAAATCTGCCTATTAATACCGAATAATTAGATAGTATTATAGCCAACGAAAGAAAAATATCTATACGCCTCCCATATAATATATCAAAGGAAGCCCTGAGGAACACAATTTGAGCGGACTGCTAGATAGACTTGTAGGAAAAAACGGGGAAGAAAACGGTGCCACACAGATACAGTACATCAAGGCCATACCGCTCAGGGCGTACGAGGATATCGATATCATAAAGGCTGAGGTCCGGGCGGGTAATATTGTCATATGTAACGTGGCACCCCTTGCAAAGACAAACATCGAGGATGTCAAGAGGGGGATCAATGAGCTCAACGAGTACGCCCGCCTCACTGAGGGGGATATCGCCAGGCTCGGTGAGGAAAGGGTCATTATAACCCCGAAAAACGTTCAGATTTATAGAAACAAGGACTAGGCTAGGCGTACTGTATCCAGTAGCCTTGGCGAATAACCTCTCACGCCGCGGAGCTTGCTTATGCTTCGCGCCAGATTGTCAGTCTTGGACTCCTCTCCGTGTACCACGTAGACCCTTCTAGGTGACGGCTTGAGCCTCCTGACATAGTTCATGAGTTGTCTCCTGTCGCTGTGACCGCTGAACCCCTGTACTATGTGTGTGCTGAGGGCGATGTTAATGATCTCCATCTTACCGTCGTTGCTGTACATCTGCGCTGAACCCATTCCGGACTGGACCCTGCGTCCCATGGTACCAGCTACCTGGTACGATACGAACACTATCCCGTTGTTTTCGTCCGGTGCGAGTCGTTTAAAGTACTCTAGAACAGGTCCTCCCTCCATCATTCCCGCGGTAGCCATAACAATGCAAGGCCCTCCCTCCACGATCTCGTCTCTCATGTCGTGCTGTTTGACGACGGTGAAGTAATCTGACTCGAATGGGTTGACTCCTTCCTTGAGTATCTGGTCTCTAACCTCGTGACTCAGGTAGTCGGGGTACGCTGTGTGGATACCCGTGGCCTCACTGATCATGCCCTCGATATAAACCGGGACCTGTAGCAGGTTTCCCTCGTTCATGTGCTTGTTGATGACCATGAGGATCTCCTGTGCCCTGCCAACGGCTGGTACAGGTATCAGTACCTTGCCTCCCTTGAGGATGTTGTTGCATATGTCCACGAACCTTGACTCCGTCTCCTCCCTGCTGGGGGTGAAGTTATCGGCTCCTCCATAGGTGGACTCCATGATGAGCGTCTCAACCCTTGGGAAATAGCTGCTTGCTGGCTGGAGAAGTGCGGTTGGTCCGTACTTGAAGTCTCCTGTGTAGACGATGTTGTGTAGTCCCTTGCCGATGTGCAAGTGAGATATGGATGACCCCAGGATATGCCCCGCGTTGTGAAGGGTCAACCTGATGTCAGGTGATATGTCAGTGACCTCCCCGTATCCGAGTGGGATGGTGTGAAGTATCGCCTCAGAGATGTCCTCAGCGCTGTAAGGTGGTGCCTTTCCCTCCTTCCTGGTCACGTCGATATAATCGCTCTGTAGTAGGGTCATGACGCTTGATGTTGGCTCACTGCAGTAGATTGGTCCGTTGTAGCCATACTTGTACAGGTACGGTAGGAATCCGCAGTGGTCAAGATGAGCGTGGCTTATGATAACCGCGTCCAGCCTGCTGAGGTCGAACTCCTCGACGTCCAGCCTTGGGAAAGACCCAACGGCATTCCTGCTACCGGGATTGATACCACAGTCCATGAGTATCTCGCTTTCACGGGTCTTTACTAGGATGGCGGATCTTCCTACCTGTCTGGCGCTTCCCAGGAATGTGATCCTTACGTCGCTTGATTGCTGGTAAATTGGCCTGAATATGGATTCCCCTGTATCCCTTAGCACCTTTTCCCTGTCTTTGCTCTTGCTGTACAGGAATCCCCTGATCTGTCTGATGGTCATGCTGGGGATTGGTGGGCTGCGTTTGAAGTTTGGGCTCCAGTGGGTCTTTTTTACTATCTCGACGACGTTTGATCCACCTTTACCTATGGCGACTCCCGGTTTCTCGACCTCAAGGACTACCTCCCCCAGCGCGGGGTCGAAGTATGCCTGGACGAGTCCGGCTTCGGAGATGATTTCCTTGATGATGTCCTCGGCCTGGATTTCTCCAATCCTAACTGATGGGTCGCTTCGGATTACGATGCGCTTCTTGATGATGCCTGCTATCTCGCCGACGATGTGGCTGTTCTCCTGCAAGAACTCTGGTTTTTGACAGTAAATAGCGAGTCTTGGCCCCTCAAACTCGATTCTTGTGATTCCCACTTGTGCGGGGATTTTGTCCAGTATTGCCTGTCTTATCTCGCTGTATGATAGACCCTGCTTGTTATCCATTCTACCCAAACTCATCTATTCAAAATAGATTTCTTCTCTTCCGGTGAGAGTTCTCTGAAACCCGCGTCGTTTATAATAGCCACGTCGAAGCTGTCTCCGCTGGCGACATCCCTCTTCATGGCTGAGTCTACTGCCCTGACAACTACTGATAACATCTCGTCAACGGTGCTATTCTCTTTGAACTGTGCCTCAAGCACTCCGTAGGCGTAGGGTGAACCCGAGCCGGTGGACACCATTACTTCCTCCATTAGACTCCCATAGGGGTCCATGTTGTACACGTGTGGTCCTGTCTCATCGTACCCTCCGATGATTGCCTGGAGTGGGAGAGGTGCTCCAGCTGACCTGTTGCTAAACAGGATACTCTGCACGAGCCTGGCCGCGCTTGAAACGGGCATTCGCCTATTTTTCTCCAGATCGTAGAGACTTGCATTGACCTTCAGTATCTCAACTATCCTCTGGGCGACGGCAACTCCGCCTGCGATCGTCATGGCGAGGTTGTCGGTTATCTGGTACACCTTCTTGGCGTGTTTGCTGGCAACAAAGTTGCCCATAGTGGCACGTGTGTCTGTGCCTAGTATTACTCCATCTTTGCAGACGACACCGACAGTTGTGGTGCCTTTAAGGATTCCATCTTCCTTTGACATTTAATAATCTCCTAAAACAATTAGAAGGGTATCCTTTACAGGACAGCTAGTACCATAAAAAAGTTCACTTTATTAAAAACGTTGCTAAAACGGGAAAACATATTTGTATTTCGTAAAGTGAATACTCGGTATCAACAACAGGTATGTCAACAGATTTGTCCGATCCCGATTATAGTCAAGTTCATAGAATAACTCTCCCACGGATAGTCCTCGTTGGAGAGAACCTACTAGGCCAGATCAGTGATATCTGTGTTGAGCAGAACTTCGGGAAGGCACTGATAGTCACAGGTGAGAGGACAATCAAGATAGCTGGTCAGAAGACTATCGATTATCTCACCAAAGGCGGGATACATACAGAATGTATGTTAGTTGGCGATGCCAAGAGGTCAACCGTTGATAACGTAATTTCCAGTGTCAAGGCGTTCTCATCCGATGTGGTACTCGGTATCGGTGGCGGGAGGAACATTGACGTGGCAAAGTTAGCCGCACATGAATCAGGGCGTTTCTTCATCAGCGTTCCCACCGTTGCCTCACACGATGGTATCGCCAGCAATCTGGCCTCCATCAAGGGGTCTGATAGACCATACTCTGTCAAGGCGACCTCGCCCCTCGCTGTTGTGATGGACAGCTCCATCATCGCTAAGAGCCCGTACCGATTTACCGCGTCGGGCTGTGGGGACATGATCTGTAAGGCTGTTGAGGTACGTGACTGGAGGCTCGCCCACAGGGAGAATAATGAGTACTACGGTGGCTACGCCGCGAGCCTGAGCCTCATGAGCAGCCAGCATATCATGGAGCGCGCTAACCTCATCAAGGCAAGAGTCCAGGAAGGGATAAGGACCCTACTTGAGGCACTAGTAAGCTGTGGAGTGTCCATGAGTATCGCCGGTAGCAGCAAGCCTACCAGCGGTTCAAGTCATCTTTTCAGTCATTCATTGGACCTGATAGCCGAGAAACCAGCCCTTCATGGTGAACAGTGTGGGGTAGGCAGTATCATGATGGCCAAGTTGCATGGATTGAACTGGGAGGCATTGCGTGACAGCCTGCAAACAATTGGTGCTCCGATAACAGCTGATGAACTTGGGGTGGGTAAAGATGTTATTGTGAAGGCTCTAACCATGGCCCAGTCGTTGCGTCCAAACCGTTACACGATCCTCAACAAGCATAAGCTTGACGAGAAAAAGGCAGAGGAGCTTGCCGAGGTCACTGGGGTTATTTAGATAGAAGTACCAGGCATCTCGGAGGGTAACAAATAATCTTTTTATTACCCTCCGTGTCCATGAAAGTAATATCCATTTAGGTGCCATATTTTGAGCAGCGTCCAGTTAAAAGTATCAGAAGCAAAACAGCAGCGTGATGTCGGAAGAAGCATAGCCAGGATGGACTCCGAGACCATGAAGACCCTGGGCGTAACCGTCGGGGACGTGGTCCAGATTGAAGGAAAAAAGCCTACGGCGGCCAAGGCGTGGCCTGCATACCCCGAGGATCAGGGGCTTGGGCTTATCCGGATCGACGGGTTTATCAGGAAAAACTGCAGTGCCAGCATCAACGAGTACGTCACAGTCACAAAGGCCGAAGCCGAGTATGCCACACAGGTTAAGCTTGCTCCGGTCGATATCAGGATCAGCGTGGACAACGATTTTATCAGGTTCGTCAAGGACCGCCTAGTCGATAGACCAGCCACAAGAGGCGACACGTTGCTAATCATGATGCTTGGGCACAGTGTGCCTTTCATGGTGGTGAACACGAGGCCAGGAGGCATCGTGAAGATAGCACCCACTACCGAGATCGTGATAATGAGCGAGCCAGTTCCCGAGCTGGAGATGCCTAGCAGGACCACTTATGAGGATATAGGTGGCCTTGAGGAAGAGATCAGGCGTATCAGGGAGATGGTTGAGTTGCCGCTCCGCCACCCCGAGATATTCCAGAGGCTTGGAATCGACCCGCCAAAGGGAGTATTGCTCCACGGTCCACCGGGATGCGGTAAGACACTGCTTGCAAGGGCGGTTGCCAACGAGTCAGAGGCCAACTTTTACGCAATCAATGGCCCCGAGATCATGAGCAAGTTCTACGGTGAGTCAGAGGCCCGTATGAGGAAGATGTTTGAGGACGCCGAGAAGAACGCGCCAAGCATCCTGTTCATAGACGAAATCGACGCTATCGCGCCCAAGAGGAGCGAGGTTACCGGAGAGGTTGAGCGGAGGGTTGTCGCCCAGCTCCTTGCCAGCATGGACGGCCTGAAGGGAAGAGGACACATCATAGTTATAGGAGCCACGAACAGGCCTGACGCGATTGACGAGGCACTGAGACGCCCGGGCAGGTTCGACAGGGAGGTCGAGATCGGCATCCCAGGACGAGAGGGACGGAGCCAGATATTGCAGATCCACACACGCGGTATGCCCCTTGCGGAGGACTTTGAGCTAGATAAGGTAGCAGCCATAACACACGGCTACACTGGAGCCGACCTTGAGGCGTTGAGCAGGGAGTCCGCAATGAAGGCGCTGAGGCGTTACCTGCCACGGATCGACCTGGAGGAGAAGAGGATTCCCCACGAGGTCCTTGAAAACATGGAGGTCAACCAGCAGGACATAAGGGACGCGTTCAGGGAGATCACACCGACCGCTATGAGGGAAGTTTATATCGAGTCACCCAACATCCACTGGGACGCCGTGGGTGGACTGGAGGCTGTCAAGGAGAGCCTCAAGGAGGCGGTTGAGTGGCCGCTCAAGACACCGGAGCGGTTCACCCGTGTAGGGATCACCCCTCCAAAGGGGATACTTCTACACGGACCACCGGGATGTGGCAAGACCCTGTTAGCGAGGGTAGTCGCTACGGAGTCCGAGGCAAACTTCATCAGCGTCAGGGGCCCAGAGATATTCAGCAAGTGGGTCGGCGAGTCAGAAAAGGCCATCCGTGAGATATTCAGGAAGGCCAGGATGGCTGCGCCCAGTATCATCTTCTTTGACGAGTTCGATGCCTTGGTCCCATCAAGGGGCTCAGCGGCAGATAGCAGAGTCACAGAGAGAGTCATCAGCCAGCTTCTCACCGAGATTGACGGGCTAGTGAGCCTTGAAAACGTCGTGGTGATAGCTGCGACCAACAGGCCGGATATCATCGATCCTGCAGTGCTCAGACCGGGAAGGTTTGATAGGCGCGTTTACGTTCCACCACCGGACTTTGACGCAAGGCGCAAGATCCTTGGTATCAAATCCGAGGAGATGCCCCTGGACGATTCTGTGGATTTGGATTCAATATCCAGGAGTATGGATGGGTACAGCGGCGCCGATATCGACAGCCTAGTACGTGAGGCGGGTCTTAACGCGCTTCGCAGGGACTCCGAGGCGGATAGCGTAATAACGCAGGATTTTGAAGCGGCAATGGCCGAGATCGCGCCAAGCATCACGCCCGAGATGGTGAACTGGTATGAGAACAGCAAGCAGAGGTTCAGGGAGCAGAGCAAGCCCCCGATTGACATAGCGTAGGTGAAATGAATGGACACAAAACTGATACCGGCGAGCATCGTTGACACCCTGAAGCGTACAGGTCCCCTAAAATTTTCTGACCTCTTCAAGAGAACAAAGAAGCAGCACAGCGGCTTCAGCGAGGAGCACTTGAACACCCTTCTCATGAGACTTGAGATACGGGGTGTCGTCAGGGTCTACAGGCTGCCAAAGGGAAAGCGCCGTATCGAGCTGGTATAGGGGATTAATATGGGAGTCAAGCTGGGCAATATCGTTGACGCCCGCAAGATCTCCATCAGCGATCTTGCCGGCGAGATAGTTGCCTTCGACGGCAACAACATCCTATACCAGTTCTTGTCAATAGTCAGGGGCAGGGATGGCCAACCATTGAAGGACCGCCAGGGCAGAATGACCAGCCATCTCAGCGGTCTCATGTACAGAAACAGCAACCTCATGGAGGCGGGTATCAAGATCGTCTACGTTTTCGATGGTAGGCCACACCGGTTCAAGTCAGTAGTGCTTGCAAGGCGCCGAAAGACTCGACAGAAAGCAAAGAAGGCGTACGTGAAAGCTGTCGAGACAGGCGACGCTCAGCAGGCTAGGAGGTACGGCCAGCAATCCGTCGTTGCCACCACAGATATCATAGGGGAGGCCAAGAACCTGCTCACACTCATGGGTATCCCGTGGGTTCAGGCGCCAGGCGAGGGCGAGGCCCAGGCCGCATATATGGCGTTGAAAGGAGAGGTTTACGCGGCAGCTAGCCAGGACTTTGATAGCCTTCTCTATGGTGCACCTAGGCACGTGAGAAACCTTTCCATCACAGGCCGCAGGAAGCTGCCCCGAAAGAACGTTTACATCAAAGTCGAGCCGGAGATGCTTGAGCTGGAGAAGATCAGGAAAACTCTTGGGCTGACCCAGAGCCAGCTAATCGACCTAGGAATACTTGTCGGGACTGATTACAATCCCGACGGGATCAAGGGGATTGGGCCGAAGACGGCATTGAAGCTAATCAACAAGCATGGTAGTCTAGAGGACGCGCTTCCTCACGTCAAGAACGTGGAGTTCCCCCACCCTGTTGAGGAGATCAAAGAACTTTTCGTGAACCCGAGGACCACTGATGACTATGTGCTTGAGTGGAACAGACCGGACACGGCTGGACTCATTGGGTTCCTGAGTGGAGAGCATAACTTTAGTCAGCAGCGGGTCCTGAATGCCATTGAGAAGATGAAGGCAGGCATGGTCCCAAGGGCCAAGAAGACTACCCTTGACAGTTTCTTCGGGTAACCCTCCCTTTTATCAATCTCCATTTACTACAGTTTAAGGATATGAAGCTTTTAGCTATACAGTCGAGCCCGAACGTTGACGGCTTGACGGCAGAAACAGCGAAACAGGTCATGAAAGGGGCCGAGGCCGCAGGTCATGAGGCCGAGTTAATCCACCTAAACAAGGTTGTTATCAAGAAATGCAAGGCATGCGACGGCGGCTGGGGGCAGTGCCGTAGAGAGGGTACGTGTATCCAGAAAGATGCCTTCGCGGAGATCATTGACAAGATCAAGGAGGCCGATGCCTTCGTCTTCACGACACCTGTTTACTGGCACGACCTAAGTGAATCAGCTAAGACTTTCCTTGACAGGTTGAGGCGTGTCGAGACCCATCATGGGTTCAAGAGATACGTCGACAAACCATACATAGGGATAGCTTGCGCCGGTGGTAGCGGTAACGGAGCTGCTCGTGGGTTGTACATGTTGGAGGAGTACCTGAAGAGGGTAGGTTTCAAAAACTATGACCTCGTCACAGTGACCCAGGCCAACCGGGGACATAAACTGCCAATGCTTGAAGACGCCGGCAGGCACATCCTCGGGTAGCCACTTCCCCCTTACTATATTTTAATACCGGACGCGCCATTCTAACGTATATGCCCATTGAGAATTATCTACTTGGCGACGAGAAGGTGCTCTTCTGGAGTGATTTTCAAGTTGTCTTCAATGAGGTAAAGTACAAAGTATACATCACCAACTTGAGACTGCTTCTCTACAGTGAGAAAGGGCTCGTTTTCAGGAAGGAGGACGTGATAACTGAGCAGTGGCGCCAGATCACGAGTCTACAGTTCACTGAACAGGGAACAATAACCAAGCGAGGGATACTCAAGTTCTCAAGCAACAAAGGTGAGGTCGAGCTGGAAGGGCCAGCCAACGGAATGCGTGGACTCTTCAAGGCGGTCCAGAGACAGACCATTGACCCATATCCCAAGCAGTTGGATGACCCACATTACGAGTAATTATATGAGAAAAAAAGTGAGATACGTTTGTTATAAGAGCATATAATGTATCAGGTGCATCAAAAGCATCCTAATATATTGGTAAAGAAAAAAGAGGAATTTTTTTTCACCGGGTCAATTGGAACATTTTCAAGTATTTTATTTGTGTCACCTGAACAAAGTCGTAATCGTTACAGTAACCTGATTATTATAATATTCAAGGGGGAGGGAAATCCTGATGGTTCTCTCAAATTTTAAATCAACTACAAACATACTTCACTCAAGAAGTTTAGTGGAGGATTATAGAAATTGACGAAAAAAGTGTTTATCTCCATCGACATGGAGGGCATCAGCAGTATCGTGAGCTGGGCCGAAGTAGACAGGAACAACAGTGAGTACGCTCATGCAAGAAAGATCATGGCAAGTGACCTTAATGCGGCTATAGAAGGTGCCATTGAGGCTGGCGCAAATGAAATTGTGGTTTCGGACGCCCACGGTGGCATGAGGAACCTCAGGCCAGAGGAGGTTCATGAGGCAGCGCACCTCATCAGGGGCTCACCCAAACCAAACAGCATGATGGAGGGCATCAAGGAGGGTTATGACGCCGCCATGTACGTGGGCTACCATAGCATGAAGGGTACAGAGAACGGCATCTGCGCCCACACCATCTCAGGAGGCTCAGTTCAGGCAGTCTATATTAACGGCCGAGAGACCGGCGAGTTCGGCTTGAACAGTGCACTTGCTGGACGATACGGCGTACCATCGGTTTTCCTCGCTGGCGACTATGCGGCAACTGTTGAGGCGGCAGAGTTCGTACCCGGAATCACCACCGCCTCTGTTAAGTGGGCAATGGGGCGGTACAGCGCCAAGTGCCTGCACCCCAACGAGGCGGCTAAGCTTATCAAAAAGAAGGCGAAGGAGGCACTCTCAAAGGCGTATCCGGCCCCAAGGGTAGTTGATTCCCCCGTTGAGGTCATGGTGAAGTTAGCCACAAGTACCCAGGCAGATGTCTCCAGTCTCATACCCAGTCTTGAACGTGTGGATGGGACGACGATGAAGGGTGTCTACGACGACTACCAAACAGCCATCAACGCGTTGCGGGCATGCATCTATCTTGCCGGTGCGGCGGAACGCCGATAACACCCTTTTCTTATTACCCGCCGTTCCAAAGCGATCTTTGTGAATGATTTGGGCAAGATAAGTAAAAAAGAGCTCAAGAGGAAACTCAGCAGTATACAGTACCACGTCACCCAGGAAAGCGGAACTGAACCCGCTTTCGATAACGAGTTCTGGGGACACAAGGAGGAGGGGATTTACGTTGATATTGTCAGCGGCAAGCCTCTGTTCAGCTCAAGAGACAAGTTTGATTCAGGTTGTGGGTGGCCCAGCTTTACAAAGCCGATTAAGGACAGCGAGGTCAATGAAATTCGTGACATAAGCCACGGATTGAATAGAGTTGAGGTGAGAAGCGAGGGAGCTGACTCACACCTCGGGCACGTATTCAACGATGGACCAAAGCCCGCCGGGTTGAGATATTGCATAAACTCCGCCGCTCTTGAGTTCATATCAAAAGATGAGATGGAGGAGCGTGGCTACTGCGAGTACCTGTACCTCTTTCTCGAGTAGCATAGTTGGTAACCCTCTTTCACCATGTTTTTTAGTCGTGGTTCCCGTGAGGTTGCATAATGAGTGAGCTAAAAAGCCTTTTCAAGTACCTCGCAGTGGCGTTGGTCATTGTAGTTGGCGGATATCTCGTTTGGTCCAACTTCGTTAAGCCCGATGAGACGGGCGAGATTGGAGCAAATATGGGTGATACTCTCCTTGACCAGGAGATCGTAGGGATATTTGGTGAGAAGATACAGTTCAGTGACTACCGGGGAAGCATCCTCGTCATTGATTTCATGGCCCCGTGGTGTCCGCCGTGCAAGGACCAGATACCCATCCTGAGGGAGATTGAGACGGTGCCCGGCGTCGAGGTTCTCACAATAAACATGGATTACAGGTACAACATGACTTCACTTGCAGAGTTCGCGGCGGATGAGGGGATCACTTGGTTCTTCGGACACAGCCCAATGACCGCCCTGGAATTTGAGGTCAGTGCTATACCAACGATACTCGTGGTTGACCAGAACGGGATTGTCATTCACAGAGGTTTCATGACAACGTTCAATGAGTTCAATAGTATAATATCTCCATTACTGGGATAGCCATGGAGTTCACAAATCTCGGTCTAGCATACAGCGCGGGTCTATTGGCCGTGCTCGCTCCCTGTGCTTTACCCATGCTCCCCAGCTTCGTGTCATACTATGTGAAAGATGATAGAAAGGGTGGTGGCTTGTTATCGGCGGTATCTTTCGGCCTGATTACTGTGTTCGGATTCCTTTCCATTTTCATGATAATCGGCATCCTGCCCAGCTTTGCCATCAACATGGTTGCCAGTAAGGTCAATCTACTCGCACCCTTCATTGGCGTTATTCTAATGATTCTTGGGCTCGGACACTTGTTCAGCGATATGTTCTATAAAATCCCTGCCCTAAACCTCGTAACCCCAAAGGGAACAGGGTATAGATCATTCTTTCTTTATGGGTTCGGATACGGTGCTGCCTCGATGGCGTGCAGTTTTCCCGTCTTCGTGCTCCTAGTACTCCAGGCGTCAACCACGGGTGGCTTCATCGGTATAGTATCCATGTTTGCGGTGTATGGGGTAGGCGCGGCAACCGTTATTATACCGCTCAGTGTTGCCCTGACGTTCAGCAGGGAGATCATCTACACGAGGCTCATGCAGTTGATGCCACATATGAGGAAGATCAATTCGGGCATCCTGTTACTCGCTGGCCTATACATGGTCCTGAGCTACTATCTTTAACGTAATATACCCATTCGACTAACCCGTACCCATGGTTAAGATCACTCTCGTGGGCGCTGGTAGTAGCGTCTTCGGGTATAACAGCGTACTTGACGCCGTGAACATCGAAGACCTCCATGGCTCGGAGCTTGTCCTCCACGATATCGATGGGGAACGGCTTGACACAATGACTGGCTTGGCTGAGAGGATGAACGATGATATCGGGGCAAACATGGAGATATCTAAGACATTGATTCAAAGGGACGCACTGGATGGCTCCGATTACGTTCTGATGGCCATCGAGGTGGACAGAATGAACCGATGGCGGCAGGACTGGGAGATTCCATTCAAACACGGGATCAAGCAGGTGATCGGGGAGAACGGGGGCCCAGGAGGGCTTTTCCACACATGGAGGAACCTTCCGCCCGTCCTTGAGATCGCGATGACTATGGAGGACGTCTGCCCGAACGCATGGTTACTGAGCTACACGAACCCGGTTCCAAGGCTTTGCCTGGCAGTCAGCAGGTATACTTCCATCAAGACGGTGGGATTGTGCCACGAGGTTGAGCACCAGTTACAGAGACTTGCTCCAATAATGGGTGTCCCATCCTCTCTCATCAACGTGGTCTCCGCCGGCCTGAACCATTTCAGCTGGTTCAAGGAGATGACTCTGACCGATGGGAGCGATGCTTACCCTCTGCTTGACGAGGCGTTCAATAGTGACAAAGGCTTCCAGCCACTGTGCAGGGCCATGTACGACCAATTCGGGTTGTACCCCTCTACCGATGACAACCACATGGGCGAGTATCTTGCCTACGCGTGGGACGTCACCCCCGAGAAGTACCGGGGTTTCAACTGGATTGATAGGTGTGACGAGAACGGGCAGAAGACTTGGCTCAAGAGCAAGTCCATCATAGAGGGGAAGACTCCTCTTGACATCAAGGGTAAGCTGTCGGGGGAGAGGGCGATGCATATAATTGCGGGTATGATAAAGGGCTCAAACCACATGGAATTACAGGTCAACCTGCCAAACAGAGGACAGATCCCGAACCTCATCACTGACGCATTGGTGGAAACTCCTGCCGTGATAACCAGGGGAGACATCAAGCCCATTGTCGTCGGGGATATGCCCGATGGGTTGTCTGCACTCCTGAACATCCAGATCCTGGTCCAGAGCATCGTTGTGGAGGCCAGTGTCTCCGGTGACATGGAGAAAGCAAGACAGGCGTTACTGCTTGACCCTGTTGTACATGACCACGAAGCGGCCCTGAGTGCCTTCGACGAGCTCATGAAGGTCCACGCCGACCTTCTACCCCAATTTGAGGTGAGCTAGTGCATCTTTTACTCATGGGCGCACACCCAGACGACGAAACATTCGCAAGCGGGACCTTAGCAAAGTACGTTGACAGGGGCCACAGAGCAACAATCGTCCACGCCACGAGGGGCGGCAAAGGTCACTGGGACATTCCTAGCTATGAGTTAAGGCAAATCCGTACAGGGGAGATGACTAAGGCAGCCAAAATCCTAGGCGCGGAAGTGATGTTCCTTGAATTTGAGGACGCGAGCGTTCCCCAGGGGGACACGCTTCGGGAAGCGTTTGTTGATGTCTACCGGAAGCTGAAACCAGATGTAGTTCTATCCTTTCACCCGCTTGTAGGTCGGGACGACCATAGAAGGGTCGGTGAGGCGGCAAGCGACGCGAGCCTCAAGTCGAGCCTACCGCTTCACGTCACCGATTTACCCTCCCATCGTCCTGAGCCCTGTATCTACTTCTTTGGCACGCCAATTTCCGGGCAGGAGCCCGACACGTACATCGATATCACCGATTACATGGATGTCAAGATTAAGTCCTTCAGGCAGCATGCGAGCCAGTGGCAGGAATGGGGAAAGACACCTGTTGATCAGGGTGATTTCACGGAAAGGCTCATCGAAAGATACACACACAGGTTCAGGGAACTGGGCAGAAAAGCTGGTGTAGGATATGCCGAGGCGTTCATATCACGGTCTGGTAGAAAGTACGCTCACGACCTGTTTCCCTAATTTCATCGATCAACCTAACATTTTAAGTAGCTATATCCCAAGGTGCAGCAGAATGATTCCTGTTAAGGTAGTCGTGGTCACGATGTTCGAAAGGGGTACGCCCGATGACGGTGATGTAGGCGAACTTGAGTTATGGGTAAAGCGGGAAAAACTTGACACCGTTATCCCCTTCCCCATTGGATCGACTGATCTCAGGATGAACGAAGATGGCGTTCTAGCTGTTTTAACTGGAATGGGAGCAAGTAATGCCGCAACTGTAGTCACTGCGCTAGGCTGTGACCCGCGTTTCGACCTATCAAAGACTTATTGGCTCATCGCAGGTATCGCTGGCGTGGACCCCATGAATGCCTCTATCGGTTCAGCTGCGTGGGCCGAGTATGTTGTTGACGGTGATATCATGCACGAAGTGGACGCGAGCGAGATGCCCGATGGCTGGCCTTATGGAAAGATTTCTCTTTCAAGCTCAAAGCCAAACCACCGGGTCCCACATTCCACGGATTCCGATATCGTGCACAGGCTAAACCCATCCCTTGTTGACTGGGCCTACCAGCTTACACGGGACTATCAGCTTCCTGATGAACCCGAGCTAGCGGAGTTCCGGGCACAGTATGAGGGATTCCCTGAGGCAGTCAAACCTCCATTCGTCCTCAAAGGTGATATCCTAGGCTCATCTTCGTACTGGCACGGCCCCGTGCTGACTGGATGGGCAAATGACTGGGTTAAGATGTACACGGAGGGTAAGGGCACCTTTGTCATGGCAAACATGGAGGACCACGGGACGGTTACTGCATTACATAGCCTCTCAAAGGCTGGTTTAATTGATTACGACCGCATTCTTGTGTTAAGAACTGCCAGCAACTATAGCACCCCGCCGCCGGGAGAGGATGTACAATGGCATTTTACTGCTCCATTTGTTCTACAGGGAATGCCCTCGTTTGATGCAGCGCATAGAGTGGGCAGTATAGTGGTTCACGAGATCATCCAGAACTGGGAAACGTTTGAGAATAATTTTCCCAAACCTGCCTAATCAAAACAGGAGATATCTCTTACTCGAAGGATAATCTTTAAGCCCCCCCAAACTCCTTTTTATCGATTCATTTGTCATCGGTAGACACATCACTTTTGACGAGGCAGCAGGTTATCAGGGAGACAGGTCTTCCAAAGGTGGATTACCACTGCCACATAAGCATAACCGAATACTCTGACCCCGCAAACCCCACAATAATAGCCGTAACCAAGGAAGAGTTTATCGCTGACCTTCAGGAGGCTGGGATCGATAAAGCCGTGGTTCTCAGCGACGCACGTACAAGTCCTGAGCAGGTCTCGGAATTCTGCAGTCAGGATTTATCCCGGTTTATCGGTTTCGGGTACGTCAACGCCGTCCAACGCGGGATGGGTGAGGAGGTACTCAGGCAGAGGCACGAGCTGGGGTTACACGGACTGAAGCTCTACCCATGCAGCGACGGATACAAGCCCGATGACACTCACGCTTTCAAGGTCTACGAGGCGGCGTCAAGCATCGGAATGCCCATCATGTTCCACCACGCTGGCATGCCCGTTAACTATGACTACCTGTACCACACCGATCCGGCTCAGATCGATGTCATCGCAGAGTGCTTCCCAGAGCTCAAGATAGTACTGGCACATATCGGCTACCCTCGGGTTGACGAGACGCTGTACGTTGCAAGAAAGCACAAAAACGTGTACTGTGACATCAGCTGGCCCTACGGGGACGTGAACCACCCTAGCTTCACTTACCTGCTTTGGAAGGATCTGTTGACTGCTCTCAACATGGGCGTGATGCACAAGATGATATTCGGCACGGATTATCCCGGCGTCAGGCAGAGGCCGTACGTGAACATGCTGATGAACATCAACAGGTATGCGCCCCACAGCGACCTACACCTGCCGATGGATAAGGTGTCAAACATGCTAGACAAAAACGTTCAGCCGTTACTTCCCTAGACCCTGTGGCTGAGGCAGTTCTCAACCACTTCTGGGAACTCGTCAAGTAGGTCCTCGGGCAAGATGTGGTATCCTTTCTTTTTGGCGACATTGTCTCCAGCCTTGCCGTTCAGGTATGCTGCGGAGCACGCGGCGTAGAATGGCTTGGTCTTCTGGGCCAAATAACAACCTACCAGTCCGGTGAGCAGGTCTCCGGTGCCACCGACAGTCATCCCTGGATTTCCAGTCCAGTTGAAACGTGTGTAATCTCCATCGCTGATGATGTCTACTTCTCCCTTGAGGAGGACTATTCCACCAAGTTTCTTCGCGGCATCTGATACGATCTCGCCCTTCTGGAGGTGATTTCCTTTCGCCGTCTCCCCTATCAGTAGCTTGAACTCCCTGCCGTGTGGGGTGAAGACAGTTGGTGAAGCTAGCTTGACCGGGTTATTTGCATACGCCTTTAATCCGTCCGCGTCAAGGACGAGGGGTAGTCCACTCTCCCCTACCATCTCAACGAGCTTACCCACGGCCTCGACTGTGTCATCTGCCATACCGAGTCCAGGGCCAATTGCTACTGCTGATACCTTCCCCAGGATTTTCTCTATGTGGGTAAGGCTTTCGATGGTTAATCTCTCTCCTTTGAGTTTGCAGGTAATCAAGCTTGGGCTGTATGATGCAACTACCTGGGCGGCCGACTCCGGGACCGCCGTGTAGACGAGGTCAAGGCCCAGCCTGTAAGCCGCAAGAGATGTCAAGGCTGGAGCGCCCGAGTACGTCTCGCTTCCCCCAACTACGAGCAGGCTCCCGCTCAACCCCTTGTGGCTGTTTGGGCTTTTCTCGTGGTGGGTCAGGAATATATCGCCGGGGCCCACATAGTGCTCTGCCTCTGGTGGGATGCCTATGCTTGTAGGTATAAGCTCCTTTGTGGCGCCTGGGTTGTTTTTGTAGCCTGTTTTGGGCTTGTGGAACGTCAATGTCAGGTCAGCGTGAACCGCCTCCCCGTGAATGTCTCCCGTGGATGCCTCCATGCCCGTCGGGATGTCAACCGAGACCTTGTACGCGTCGGAGGCATTGATGGTCTGGACCATCTGGAGGAACGGTGGTCTCAACGGTCCTCTAAGGCTGGTGCCGATTAGGCCATCGATTACTACGTCTGCCAAGATGGGCTCGATGAGACTGCTGTCCCTGATTGCCTTGATATTAATGCTCTGGGTCATATGGTCAATGGCATTGTAGTTTACCCGGCTGTTCTTGAGAGTGATATTCTTGGGGTCTCCCAGTACCCATGACTCTACCTCGTACCCCTGACATACTAGATGACGTGCAGCGGTGAAAGCGTCCCCACCGTTACCCGTGACCCCAGAAACAGCTACGACTTTTGATCCCTTTGGGAACCTGCTTGCTATCTCGTTGGCGATGGCCCTTCCTGCGTTCTCCATCATGAGCTGTGTCGAGACGCCCAGTGCCTCGGCGTTCATCTCGATGGCTATCATCTCCTTGACCGTTATATAATCACCCAGAATCATGTGTACACCTTATGGTTCATCCGCACGCGAACAATATCTGGGTTTTCCTTGAAATGGCTATATTATAGACATTATATCACAAAATCTGCTACTGAAGATGTGTTCTCTGTGGCTTCCTCAATCTGGTTTCTAACCGCAATGTAGGCGATAGCTCCCGCGGCCTTTGCTGCCCTAATATCTGTGTGTTGATCTCCGACATACATAGTCTCTGAGACGGAGACCCCTATCCGGTTGCACGCTAGGAGTATCATATCCGGTGCGGGTTTACTGTTCTCAACCTTGTCCGCACCTACTATAACAGAAAACAATTCCCGAATACCTAGTCCAACAAGAATTTCATCAGTTAGCCCTGTTTCTCCGTTGGTTGCTATCCCTAGTTTGAACCCCGCATCAAGGAGCTCAACCATTTTTTCCTTCACACCCTCATATAGTTCGGGAACAAAGGTTTCTGCTTGAATCTTATCCGCGATCCCATAGAGCTCCTCGGCTTTCTCCTTCGCGTCGTACCAGTTGAATCCTTCAAGGTAAAGAGCTGCCCCCGCTATCGCCAGGTCGTCCCGTCTAGGAGCCTTGCTAATTGGACCCGTGGGATCGATGGTCCAGTCCTCTGGGTTTACCCCGGATAACCTAGCCCACTGTTTAGCTGCTCTCCCTGACACGTTTTCCTTGTACGCGGTGTATCTGGCCTTCCCCAGGTTACTGTAACGGTGGCTGTCATCAACTAGAGTTCCGTCCACATCGAATAGAATCAGGGTCGGGCTGTATTGTCTGCCGTTTATCATCAGTTTGAGCATGGGCTTCACATATCCAGTGGTAATTATTATACCTACTCTGATAACGCTTAAATCCCGTCACATTCGATCATAATTAGGTGCAAGTTTTGGCAACAGCTTTCGTACTAATCAATGCGGAGATAGGATCAGAGAGCGAGGTTCTCAAAGGACTGAAGGAGATTGATGAGGTCAAAGAGGCGCACATGGTCTACGGGGTTTATGACATAATCGCACGCATATCCACCGAGACGATGCAGGAACTCAAGGACATCATCAGCTGGAAGATCCGCCGCCTCGATAAGGTTCGATCCACGCTCACAATGATCGTGGTCTAACCCAATCTTTTTCAAAATCTTTATTCCTTTTGTAGACAACAACCAGACGAATTGATGCTCCACATCGGTCTTGACGACACGGATAGCCCAGGGGGAGGATGCACGACATATGTTGCCGCCGTCCTGGTTGAGCGTCTAATGGGTCTTGGGGCGGAGTTCAACGGCTATCCTACGCTTCTAAGGCTGAACCCGAACACCCCCTGGAAGACCAGAGGGAACGCCTCTGTATGTCTGAGGCTGAAGATCGATGAATCCCTTTACGGAGCAGTCCAAAACGCCGTCAAGGAGCTGGTGGACGAGTACGGCGAGTTCTCATGCGACAACACCAACCCGGGTATCGTTTTCCTGAAGGGCAATGTACCCGATAATGTCAAAACTTATTCTGATACCGTGGTCAAGTCGCTGGTGGAGAAGAAACTGGCAATGGACCTCATCGAGAAACATGAGATGGATTACATGGAGTACAAAAACGGCAGGGGGATAATCGGGGCGCTAGCTGCTATAGGTGGCACTCTTGAGGGGGACCTGACCTACGAGCTTCTAACATACCGTACCCCAGAAAACTGGGGGACCCCCCGCAGGATGGATGACGCCTCGATTGTTGCAATGGACGCGACTCTGTCCAACTCCACATTCAACAATCTGGACGAGAAAGGGAGGCCTTTGATCACACCAAGGGGGCCAGACCCGGTGCTCTATGGGGTGAGGGGAGAGACTCCTGAAGCCGTCTATGACGCGATGCAGATGATCAAGCCACTTGAACCAGTGGAGCGGTGGATGATCTGCCGATCGAACCAGGGCACAGACTTGCATTACGATGTACCGGTGAAAGTCTCTGGACTGGAACCGTTCAATCCAGCCGTCGTATATGGGGAAGTGGACTCCATACCAGAAACCATTGAGGGCGGCCACGTTTTCTTCAGGCTCAGAGACAAGACTGGTACTGTCGACTGCGCCGCATTTGAGCCGACGGGTTCATTCAGGGCTGTCGTTCGCAAGCTGATCCCGGGAGACGTTGTGACAGTATACTCTGGTGTCAGTATCCACGAAAAGGAGCTGACCCTGAACATCGAGAAACTGGCCCTTCACGAAACGGCTTCCCTGGTCACATCCGTCAAACCAAAATGCCCAGAGTGCGGGGGCTCAACGGGGTCCATGGGCAAGGGCCAAGGGCTCAGATGCAAGAAATGTGGATACAGAGGAGAAGACTTGGTCGAGGAAAAGGTCGAGCAGGATCGGGTTATTGTTCCCGGAATATACCTCCCTGACAAGGGAGCCCACAGACACCTGATGAAGCCCTACGAGCGGTATGGCCGTGAAAAGGCGATAGAGCTAATCGTATAGATCATTTCTGATCTGTCACCGTGAAGTAGACGTGGTTCTTCTGGACGATGGGCCTTGCCTTCATTGGATTCAGTGTATCCCCGTTCATTACCTCCTCATCCGCTGATGTGGCCACGACCTCCCCGATGAACAACGTGTGGTCGCCAACAGTGTAAGCTTTAACAACTTTGCATTCAAGATGACCAAAACACTCCTTGATCCTCGGAATCTTGACCTTCAACGATGGTAATTGTGTCAGGCCTGTTTCCTTCCACTTGTTTACCTTGCGGCCGGAGCTCACGCCACAGTAATGCATCTCCTTCTCGATGGAGATGGATGGTGAGTTGACCACAAATTCCCCTGTCTTCTCGATCAGCTGGTGGCTATATCTCTGTGGTGCTATTCCTATGCAAACCAGCGGCGGCCTGACGCTTATCGGCATGTACATCCCTACAGTGATGATATTTGCCTCATCTCCTTCTCCACACGAAACCAGTACGATACTGCCTGTGGGTCCGACTTGGAGCCTGCGATTTTCGGGTAGCTCTATCTTGGTCATAGAGAGTTAATGTTATTCAACGCATAAAAAATGTCGATCAAATCATAGGCTCATTTCCGCAGCTTTGTCTGGCCAATATTTCCCCGTAACAGGCTCCAATTGCCCTTAAAAAAAACTTTGACTACCTTTAAAAACGGGGGTACATTCCCTATTCAAGATATTTCGGGCTGATCAACAATGTCACGCGGAAGAGAATACGACGGAGCAATCACAATCTTCTCACCAGAGGGAAGAATCTACCAGGTCGAGTACGCCCTAGAGCTAGTCAAGAGGGGCAGCCCAATAGTAGGCATCAAGAGTGATGAGGGAGTAGTCCTCGCGGTTCTTGAGCCGCAGCTGAGCAAGCTGGCAGCGCCTACAAGTAGCAAGAAGATATTCAGGATCGATGACCACGTCGGCGTGGCGATAGCGGGCCTCAGCCCGGATGCCCGTGTGCTGATCAAACAGTCCAGGCTCTTTTGTCAGAGTAACAAGATGACATACGATGAGCCAGCTGATATCGAAGACCTAGCCAGTGCGGTTGGCGACCTACTCCAAAGATACACCCAGAACGCAGGCGTAAGGCCGTTCGGCGTCAGTTTGCTGTTTGGTGGTGTTGATGACCACAGAGTCAGCCTGATCGCGACGGACCCAAGCGGGAGCTACCGAGGATACAGGGCCACATCCGTTGGGCGCAACAGCGATAAGGCGTTAGCGGTCCTCAAGGAGGAGTATCGACTGGAGATCACGTTGGATGAAGCCATTGCCCTATCTGCACAGGCTTTGAAAGAGGCATCGGATAATGACCTGTCTGCTGATGGGGTGAACATCGCGGTCGTGACAAAAGAGACCAAAAAGTTCAGGTCTCTCAGCGTCGAAGAGATACAAAAGTATCTTTAGCCGCAGGGTTTTTAATTCACACCCATGATTTGGTGGGTGAACAATAATGTCTACTCAAAATACAGGACGTAGAGAGAAAATTGTCGGCGGTGTCGATATCCCCGATCTCACAAGCAAAGAGACCCTTGGGGCTCTCAGAGGAATGAAGGCCATCACACCAACAGCAGTAGCGATTAGGTTCAATCTTAAAGTCAGCGTGGCGAAGAGGATGCTCATTGACCTGGAGTCAAAGGGAGTCGTTGAGTTTGTCATCCGCAGCACGAACCTTAAAGTCTACAAGATGGTTGGCGAAGCCTAGATTTTCTCTATTATTATCCTTAAACCGCTTCTGAGCCTATTGAAAAGCTGTAAGTTTTCCTCGATCTCGCCTATCTTGTTCACTGGCCCATATGTCTTGGTGTCCTTTGGATAGATGGTGACTGCGTCGCTTCTGGGCCAGTAAGCGATGGTGCCCGCCTTCACCTGCGTCACAGGTTTCTCCACTCCCCTCTGGATGTCAATCAGTATTGATACGTGCCCCATGGCTGGACTTGTCCTGCTGTTGATGGGAAGCCTCTGAGAGATCGCTCCCACCGTCAGTGGCGCGGTCAACCTGTTCAGGTATCCCGTGGCCTCTCCCTTGTCAATCACTGTGATCTTGATTGATATCTTTGAAAGCTCGTCACTCAACCTGCTCAACCCCGTACCTGACGATTACCTCTGCGATGTCCTTTCCCGTTGCCTTCTTTAACCCCTGCCAGCCTGGAGAGGCGTTCACCTCAAGGACTATCGGTCCCTCCGATGATTCCAGGATGTCTACGCCCGAGTAATCCAAGCCCATTGCCTCATTTGCCTTGAAAGCCATTTCGATGATCTCGTCGCTCATCTCCTCTTCAACCATCTTGCCTCCCTGTGCCACGTTGCTCTTCCATTCGCCCTCCGGAAGATATTTGTAGACAGCCCCCACTAACTCGTCGCCCACGATGAAGACCCTGATGTCCCTGCCAGGAGTCTGGACGTATTTCTGCAGTATCAATGGGTGGTGCAGCCTGTCAAGCAGCCTGTAGGCGTTGTAAGCCAGGTCAGCGTCATCAAACTTCATACTGCCCCTTCCCATGCTTCCCAGGATGGGCTTGTAGATGGTCTTGCCCATCTCGTTGGTGATCTGGTATGCCCTCGCCAGGCTCTCTGTTGTGAAGGTCTGAGGGATTGGAATACCAGCTGCGTGGAGCACGTACTGTGTTGCGTACTTGTCCCTGCTCCTCCTGAACGGGTAGGTGCTATTCACGACCTTAATGCCTGCCACTTCCATGTGCTCCAGCAAGCTGATGCGGCGGGTTGACTGCTCTGTGCTACCAGGCCCGAAACTCCGTAATAGGCACAGGTCAATATCCGATATGTCCTTCTTACCTAGCAAGAACTTGCTGCCGTCGTTGCTGATCATACTTGAGATGTCTCCAGTGGGGCCACTGTACACTTCGTGGCCCTGGTTCTGGGCTGCCTCGATTAATTCAACGCTATTCTTACTTGGCTTTGAGCCATAGAGGACTAGGATTTTCAAGTGAATTCAATAATATCGCGGCGATTCCGCTGATAAAGTTGTCTAGGCGGTAATCGCCCTGAACTCGGCGTCCTTCCGGTAGGGGGCGAAATCAGGGTCATATTGGACCGTGACTTTGCTGTGAGGATTGCCCTCGACCGCCTTCCTGAGGTGCTCAAGCATCTTCGCTTTTTTCCTCTTCACCGCGGCAACGCATGCCTTCTGGTAATCATCGACGTAGAGCTTTCTGTTTGAGTCGAGGAGTCTTGAAGCCTCATCCCTCTTACCCGTCGCTGATAGCGCGATGCTGCGTGCTATGACGCCGACCACGTTCCTCGGGTCAAGCTCCAGGGCGATGGCAGAATAGTTCAGCGAGTCCTCCCACTGATTCTGAACATTATAGACATTGGCCATACTCGAAGCGATTTTGGATTCCTCCTCGTCCGATTCAGCTTTCCTCATACCCATCATGAGCCAGTCAAGGGCTTCGTTAGTCCTGCCCATGAACGTGAGGGTTCTAGCCATCCACCATCTCCCCAGGTAGCTCGACGGGTGATCGTCAAGGATGTTTCCCGCCTTCGCTAACATCCCATTGAAGTCTCTGACAGCTATGAGCTGATTCATTTCCACCTTGATGGCTTTCTGGTCAATGGGCATGACTCACTCTGGATGGACGATGTCTAATAATGGTTTGGGCGCACGGGTTTTATCGTAGACCACTTCTTTACTTGTGTGGACTCGTTAACCGCCTCAATCATTTCGGGGCTTTTACAGGGGCTGCTTGAGTGGCTGCCAGTGTCCAGCGAGGGCAACATGGTCATACTCCTGACCCAACTATTCGGGTACGGCGTTGAGGAGACCCTGAACACCTCCATATTCCTTCACCTCGGAACTGGTCTGGCCGCGCTGATCTACTTCAGAGAGCCCGTACAGAACATCCTATTGATGAAAACCCCCGAGGACAAGGACATGTTCTACAGGCTGTTGGTAATGACGGGGTTAACGGGCCTTGTTGGGTTCCCCATCTTCATGTTCCTCAACGTCTCGGCTCCCCTCGGTGAGGCCCTTCTCGCGTTGACAGGGGTTGCGCTGATAGCCACGGGGCTGATCCAGAGGCAGGCTTCAAAATCAACACGTGAGGGGTCCGAGCTTTCTTGGCCCCTTACAATATTACTAGGCGTGGCACAGGGACTTGCTATAATTCCAGGGCTCTCAAGGTCCGGGATAACCACATCGATCCTGCTATTCAAAAACTTTGACGGCGAGGAGGCGTTCAGGGTCAGCTTCCTCATGAGCATCCCCGCCAGCTTCGCGGCAGCGTTTGGTCTGATGATTGTCAAGGGCTTCCAGCCCGACATGTACTCCGGGTTTGCGGCTATAGTGGCTGCTTTAGTCGGATACCTGACGATTGGAAGGCTGTTAGCTCTTGCTAGAGAAGTAAGTTTCTGGAAAATATGCGTGGGGCTAGGTACCCTGTCCATACTGGCCTGGCTGCCTAACCTCGCGTTTTAGATTACTCTTTTTTCTTGATGGCCGCCAGCGATGCGACGCCCTGTATTCCAATCGAGCCCATTGTCTCAAGGGGCAGCGCCAGGATGATGGTGTTGCTTTGGTCCTTGCTGATGTCATTCAGTGTACTTAGCACACGCAGCTGCATCGCGTTGGGATCACCCATGTTCAAGGCCGCCTCCCTCAGCTTATGGCTTGCCTCAAGCTCGGCGTTGGCCTTGATCTGGATAGCCCTCGACTCACGCTCGGCCTCGGCCTGAACGGCGAAGGCCCGCTTCATGTCGACGGGCAGGCTGATGTCCTGTAGGCCCGCGCGAGTGATATCGATACCCCAGTCCTTGACCAGGAGATCGATCTCCTCCTTGAGCCTCCCTGCAACCTCCTCCCTGCTCTCAAGCAGGTCATCCAGGTTGTAGGTTCCGATGATGTTCCTGATGGCCGTCTGGGCGTACTTGCTTACCGCTACGCGGTAATCCTGGATGCCCAGTATGAGCCTCTCGGGGTCCTCTATCCGCATGAAGACTACAGCGTCGATGATGACACTGATGTTGTCCCTTGTGATGGCCTGCTGCCCCATCAGATCAATGGTCTGAGTCCTGATATCGACGCGCATAATCGCGTCTATGAGTGGGACTCTGAAGTGTAGGCCGGTTCCCATGATTTTCTCGATGCTTCCGAACCTCACTATCGCTGCTTTCTCCCACTGAGGGACTATGTAGAACGCTGGAAGGACGAACGTTGCTAAAACTACTAGGATCGCTCCTATCGTAAACCACATTGTTTTATCTTTACCTCTTTGTACAATCTTTTCCGACTGTATATATCTATAGAAACCAGTTATTTAGGGATATTCTATATAGATTCAATAGGTTATTGAGTCATTTTGAATCCCCTGTGATAATGAAAACGAAACCTATTAGTTGCTGGATATTGTGGGAATCGTAAATATGAATGCGTACGAAAATCGCTGTTATTTTTCTTAAAACGTGAGTTGCCCGAGTGTTCTCACCAGAGGGATGAAGTTTCCATAGCCAAAGCCATGTTCTTTGAAGCCCATCCCCGTGATTCTGCGAGCTTTCCGCCATTCGCTTCTTCGGCGGTCTTCCGCTCCCACTCGGGCAAACTAACATACGTAATGACAGTATATACAATCTGAGTTGCCCGTTTTGGTCAACGAACGGTGTGTACAGCCTATTATTGGCGTGTTTTTTAACTCAAACAAGTTAATAATGTTACATTGATATGGGACAATGGAAATCTTGACGGGATTATTTCAACATCTTTTAACGGGAATGTCATGTTGTTGTCGCAAACGTGCAATAATTTGAGGCCATTTATCATTTCTGTTTATATGAAAAGGTCCTTCTCCCTGGGTCTGACTAGCTGACTCGCGTTGCTCTCCTCAGAAAGCTCGATATCATATCCCCTAATCAACGCAGCAGGGACCGCCTCATTGCTCTGACCGATAACCAACTCGGCGGCAGATGCCAGTTCATCGGCGACCGCGGTTCTCTTGACCTTTAATTCATAACCGAACAGATCTATTTCTCCGCGCCTATCCTTTATGACCTCAAAACCGGATGCCCCTATTGTAACGTTGATTTCTCCGTCCCTGTGGGCGCGTCCATGCGTATCACAGACAATAACTCCGACATCGCAGCCGCTTCGTTCTTTGATTATTTTCCTAATGGCGGTTGCTGACTCATCGGCGTCATCCGGTAGTGGGGCGACTATTGTCTCACCTGGAACATTTGACTTGTCAACTCCGGCGTTTGCACAGACGAAACCTTGCTTTGTCTCGGCTATGATCGCACCAGGAGCCATTCTCCTAATAGCCCTGGACTCGCTGAGGACCACCTCAACGACTTTCGGGTCCTTGCCCGTGAACTCCGCGAAATTTCGGGCCGCTCTGCTTGGCTCGACGTCATTCAGATCAACCAATTTTCCCTCTGACCGGGAGATAATGACATGGCTGTACACGTAGACGTCCTTGTCATCCGGGCTCATTCCCATCGACTCCAGTGATTCGAGAGTAAGCTTGACTAAATCGTCCCCTGGTTGGACAATGGGCATCCCTCTCAGCGGGATAATCTGAATTGGCATAAAATAGGTAATGGGTGGGGGAAATAAATGGGTGACGGGTGTTACTCCTCTTCGACGGGAATTCGTTTCTCGATCCTGATAATTGGCCGAGTTACGAGAGCCGCGATAACTCCGAGTGCCGCAAGCTGGGGGGCTATCAATGTTCCCACGGCCGCGATTGTCATGGGGATCTCAAACAGCTGCCTCTCCTGCTCGTTGAGCACGATGATTCTTGTCACATTTCCTTCCTTGATGAGATCCTTTACCTTGGATAGCAGGTCGTCTGCTGCGACGTTGATGTCCTCCCACTGAGTGCCCCTGATGCCTGTTCCGCACTGAGCGCAGTACCTCGCGTCTTCTGCTTGCTCTTTTCCGCATTTTCTACAGTATTGCATAGTTATTGATTCACTCACGTCTAATTAAAACATATCGCTAGCGTAATAGACTTTGGTCTATTTATTCCGACAAATATAGGTATTTGAAATAGAAAAGTTTGGGGAAGATTACTTCAGGAAGACCCTTCCGGGTAGCGCCTGTTGCAGGGAGGCCATGTATGTGTTGAAAATCTCCTTTGATGTGTCCAACATGAACCTCTTGTCCTTTCCAGCTGTCTTGAACTTGATCTCGCCTTGCCCTATGAACCCAGGCTGCTTCAGTTCGACGCTCTGTACGCTTGCATAGTGGATCTCAAAGTTCTTCTTGTCCTTAGCAAGAATCTGGTCAGGTGTCATGGAATAATACTCGGCCGTCTTCTTTGACATCCCTCCGGATGAACGCGCGTCAAGGCCAGCCCCAATAAGTCCGCCGATGAGTCCACCGCCCGCCGCTCCCGCTGAGGTGAAGTTTGCACCGAGACCTCCCGTTTTCGCCACGATAATCCTCCTGTCTGTCATGAACAGAGTGAATGTATTCACGGGAAAACCATACTTGCATTGTTCTATGAGGCCGGTTACTTGCTCACCTTGAGGTATCGGCTGTGGCGTGTAAGTTGGCTGCACCGGTTGCTGAATTGGCGGTGGTGCTGTATATTGTGGTTGCGGTTGGGGTGCTGAGGCCTGCAAGGGGTTTCCGCAATTATTACAGAACTTGTGTCCCTCAGTGACCTGTGAACCACAGTTACTACAGAATGGCATAGTATTCTCAAACTCTCAGGTGTATTGAAATTAATAAAACATAGGGAAAACAAGGGGTCTTTCTCACAGCTGTGGTAGTACCCGCGATTATACCTCTAGATCAAATTAATATTCCTCCCCAGTTTGGACACAGTGAGCGCTGCTCCAGAATCGTCCAATCCCTATTTTATTTTTTTTGAGAAAGTGATGGTGCGACTACCGGGAATCGAACCCGGGTCATCAGCTTGGGAAGCTGAGATCATACCATTAGACCATAGTCGCATGGGTAACACGATTGATGCACCTCCTTTTAATAAAACTTAGGATATTTATGCGCATTACATGTGCTTGTTTTTATGAAACTAGTGGCGGTGTTACCCCTTTTTGGCAGACTCTTTTTATTCTAAACGCTTGCATGAAAACCTTCGAATGTAGCCCATTTTGTCCTAATTAAGGCTCTTTTTTGCGTTATTCATACATATATTAACAAACGAGGCAATACGAACAACAGTTAAATAGCTTGTTGATGTAAATTGGTAATCGTCTTGAAAGAATGGGCCTGTAGCTCAGCAAGGTAGAGCATCGGCCTTTTAAGACCACGACGGTCAAAGAAAGCCGTTGGCCAAGGGTTCGAATCCCTTCAGGCCCGCCACATTCAAGGGAAGGGGAAGAGATGGCTGAGACAAGAGTTAGGGAATTAAAGTATCGCATGATGATCACAGACTTGCTCAAAGTAGCAAGTGAGACACACACCTACCAAGAGCTCAGCGATATGCTGGGCTTGAGCCCACCGATTTTAAGCCGCTATATGCGTGGACACGTCCTCCCCAGTTATCAACGAGCACAAGGACTATACGAATTACTCACTGAGATCACAAACATCAAGGACGCCCTCAAGAAACGTATAATGTTTGACGAGGACGGCTATTTTGATAACACACCTTTGGTCAGCGAGATCACATGGCTCAAGATTATGAGCAATTACGCCATGGAAAAATTCGCTGGCAGGCGGGTCACAAAGATTTTGACGGCAGCCGTGGACGGCATCCCAGTCTCCACGCTTGTCGCGAATCTATTGGACATCGACCTCATCATCGCCAAGGACAACAAGGAGGTCGGTATCAACGAGTTCATAGAGGAGACGTTTATCCCCCGTGGAAGTGCCACAAGGAAGACCCTCTATGTTCCAAAGACTAGCATCAGGAAGAAGGACAGCATCCTCATCATTGACGATGTAGTGAGGAGTGGGGAGACTGTTCAAGCTCTCGTTGACCTGGTCCGGAACCAACGCGCGGACATCGCGGGCATCTATGTACTAGTCACGGTAGGCGATGAATGGAAAGAGTATCTCGGAAACATAATCAGCAAGTATAGTTTCGAGGTGCTCATAGAGATATGATAAAATCAATAATGTTTTTATCAACCCAATCTGTATAGACGAGGCGAAGCCATGTTTAACCTCATAACACTAAAGGATACGATACGCATCGACCCGAAGAGGTTCGGTGAACCACTTCAAGAGGCAGCCTATTCTGAGCTTCGCAGCAAGTATGAGGGACTGGTAGATGAGGAACTTGGCTATATCATCAGCGTTATTCACTTAGAGGTTAACCCATACGGTAGGATTATCCCAGGAGACGGTGGGACCCATCACCCGGTTTCATTCGATATACTAGCGTTCTTCCCGCAACTCCAGGAAGTCATTGAGGGAGAAGTAGTTGAGGTCGCAGACTTTGGTACATTCCTCAGGATCGGGCCAGTAGACGCACTTCTCCACGTTAGCCAGCTCATGGACGATTTCATCAGCTATGATGAGCGTCAGGGCATACTCCTTGGAAAGGAGAGCGGCAGGACAATCAGCAGAGGAGACCTGTTCAGGGTAAGAATCGTAGCTGTAAGCTTCCCGAGGGGACGCAGCAGCGGCAAGATCGGGGTCACGGCGAGACAGCCAATGCTTGGCAAGATGAACTGGATCAACGACGATCTGACCGGCGGAGCTAAACCGGAGGAGAAATCTGAATGAGGGCTTGCAGGCACTGCAAGAACATAAACGATGTGCCAGTCTGTCCCGTGTGTAAGAACACAGAGTTCAGCGACGACTATAGCGGACTTCTTGTGGTACTTGACCCAGAGAACAGCATCCTTGCCGAAAAGCTGGACACAAAAGATCAGGGTAATTACGCCCTAAAGATCAGATAGAGGCGACGCCTACGCGAACTCTTGAGTTTAGGAACCTAGTCCTTCAAAGAGAGAAACGGATGGAGCTAAAAGACCCGCTGGGTGAGCTGTGGGCCGCAGATATTTCTGAGAACGTGAAGCGTCTCAAGGTATTCCTTGAGAAGGACAAACCTCCATATTTTGCAACTGTGGGCGATTACGTGACATCAAACATTCTTGAGGCTGGGATACACCCCGAGATAGCCGTGGTTGATCACAAGATCATGAGGCGGGATGTCGATCCTATTGAGTTCAAATGCGATCATGAGTCAGTGGATAACCCCCCAGGGACCATAACAGCCGAATCTCAGAGGGCGCTGTATGGAGCACTTGAGCATACTAACGGGTTCAGACTCGTGGCGGACGGTGAGGAGGACCTTCTCGTGTTGCCACTGATGGCATACCTGCCCGAAGGGTCAGTGATAGTATACGGCCAGCCCCGGGAGGGGATGGTTGTAATCACCCTTACCGAGGAGAAGAAGGTCTGGGCAAGGGATTTCATGGCATCCATGCAGGACGCCTGACAAAGTTTTTTTGATTACAATGGCTCACGTATAGCCATGGCATTTCATGGTGACCCATCGCAGATAGTGGTGGGTGAGAAAGCGTTCGGGTATAAGACGTTACTGAAAGACCTTTCATCTGAGATCATTCTCCCCGTTGGGATAATCAAGGGAAAGGAGGACGGGCCAACCCTCACGATAACCGGCGGTCTGTTGGCAAACGAGTTCTGCGGGGTCGAGGCAGCATCGCGGCTGTACTCGTCAATTGATCCAGCGGAGACCAAGGGCACGGTAGTGGTCATACCCGTGGTCAACATGATGTGCCTCCAGCACAGAACGCCTTGGTACCAGGTCCAGAACTCGTTTACGCCCTTTGACGGCAAGCACCTGAACAGGTGTTTTCCGGGTGAAGAAAACGGCTCTCCCAGTGACGTCCTTGCCTTCCGCTTGTTGCATGATTACATTTTGAGTTCAGATGTTCACGTTGATTTCAGGGGAGGGGACCTTCACGAGTCCCACGTGGAGCACACTATCACCTCAGTCACAGGAGGAGAACTTGACCAGAGGTGTATTGAGCTGGCCAACGTTTTCGGTATGATGTTCACCCTTCCGCGCCCCTCTACAAACAGCGCGGGGACCCTCATCTATGAGACGGTCAAGCGGGGCGTCCCCAGCATAATCAGCGAGAGCGGATTAGGGTACAGGACCCAGCCCCTTGAGCATTTCATCCAGCTCCATATCGAGGGTGTGTATAACCTGATGAAGCATCTGGATATGATGGAAGGACCGCCCGTCAAACCACCATCACAGCGTTTTATCCACGACGGTGAAAAGGTCAAAGCGGGCGCCTCTGGGATATTCCACGCGTATCACGATCAGGGTGACAAGGTTAAGAAAGGCCAAGTGATAGGGAAAATCACCGAACTCGATAACTCTGTTATTAAGGAGGTCATTAGCCCCCTCGATGCGATGGTCCACGAGATGCTTCCAAGGAGGCTTGTCTACCCAACTGACACTGTGTACTCACTCTGTACCGTTGGCGAGCCCACGGGGTACGTCTAATCAGGTTTTGGTAACCCTTAAAAACAGGCTCAGGGTTGTTTGTTGCTGATAAGAGAATCATTGGTCATTCCTCAGCATGGCATACGCCAACCGGCTCTAGAAATTGCCCAAGGGCAACCGGTGAAGGCCGGGCCGAAAGGCCCCGACAGAGGAGACGGAGAAGGTTGACCGTGGACTTTTACGTAAAACGAGGAAAAGACATTGAATCTAGACTTAACATCAGTTTGGAAGAACCCCCTGTTCAACAGGCAGGAAGTGGAGTTCAAGGTCGAGCAGCCTGTCACTCCCACGAGGAGCGCGGTGAAGATCGATCTTGCGGTCGCGCTACGGGTTGAACTCAACCAAGTATATGTAAGGGAAATCAAGACCCTGAGCGGTACACACACATCAGTGGGCAAGGCTCACATCTATGATGACCCCGCGCAGGCACTGATAGTGGAGCCCAAGTACATTATCGAAAGGAACCAGAATGCGGTCCCACCAGCGCCAGAGCCTGAGCCAGAACCTGAGCCAGAAGCTGAGGAAGCACCGGCTGAGGAGCCTGTGGAGGAATAATCATGTCAGACACAATTGGCAAGCACTATGAGATCAAGGACGGTAAGATTGAAAGAAAACGCCCATTCTGCAACAGGTGCGGACGCGGATACTTCATGGCCGATCACAAGGACAGGTACGCCTGCGGAAAGTGCGGCTACACTATCTTCAAGAAGAGAGAGTAATCTCCCTCCAAACCCATTTTTACCATTTTATAGGTTCTCCATGAAACTCTTAAATTGAACATACTGATTAAGCACTGCGGAGAGCCCGTGGCCAAGCTAGGATAAGGCACCGGACTTCTAATTCGGAGAACGAGGGTTCGAATCCCCCCGGGCTCGCCATTAATTTTCAATTTACGGTTTTGCGGTCGCTTTGCGTTCTTTTTGTGATAGGAAGAGATGTTAACAATTTTCCATCCCAATAAATGTAATTCTCAAATGGGGTCAATCACGAGATTTTTCCATATATTCAATACTATTAGTTAAATAATATCGGATACGAAGTGATTGTGTGAATAAGATTCTCATCGTTGAAGACGAGGCCGACATTCAGGCACTGGTACACCGCGTACTTACAGCAAACGGCTTCGAGGTATTCAAAGCCTCAAACGGTGAAGAAGGACTCATCAAGGCCCTCACCCTGAAACCAGACCTAATAATACTAGACCTAATGATGCCCGGCATCAGCGGACTAGAAGTATGCAGACTAATCAAAAGCAGACAAGACACAAAAAAAACCCCAGTACTAATACTATCCGCGCTAAACAGATCAGTAGACAGAGAATACGCCAAAGAAGCCGGAGCAGACCATTACATGTCCAAACCATTCCAGATCGATGAATTACTGGTAGCAATTGACAACCTAATGACATAGTTCACTCACCGGTGATGCAAATGGGGTTATGTTATTTCTGCGGAAAAGAAGACGAGACCATTAACTGTCCTCACTGTGGGATCAAGTTCTGCTCCGAACACAGTTCTCCAACGGAGCATAACTGTATTGCGTACAGCGAGACAAGAAGCTTTGATGTTCCAGAGGAACCGGAGCCGACTCCAGCATCTACCCCAGCATCTGACCCCACATCTACCCCAATATCTGATCCAGCGTTTACTCCGGTTGAGGCCCCACCTAGAAGACCATCCCGGCCTCGAATCACGCAGAAGAACAGGCTGCCCATAGCGGTCGTTCTGGTTGCTGTGAGTATCGTCAGCATTATCGGGGTCGTTATGTTTGCTTCTGGTCCACAGACTCTTCCGGGGGTGGGTCCATCAACGGGTGATCTTGAGCTTCACCTGGTTGTGGTTGGGCAGGTGAACGTGTACAGGTACCGTAATGACCTTCCAGAGTTGGAGTATAATCCTGACTCCGGTGCTCAAGTTTTTGCTGATTCTTTGGCGAGGACTGGTGTTCTTGCGCATAACCCGGATTTGCCTGGTGATACGGGTGAGAATGTGGCTATGAGGTCTGAGGGGGGTCAGGACTCTAAGATTACGTTGAGTCTTATGGTGCAGGATATGGTTACGGGTGATGGTGGGGCTAATCGGGGTAATATTTTGAGTAGTGGGTATACGTCGTTGAGTGTGGGTGTTGCGGTGCAAGGGAACACAATATACCTAGTTCTAAACTTCCACTAGTCTGGTTCGCCAACGATTATTGACCCAATTGAGGCCCATGAAAATGTCAAGCGGGATAAATAATAAAAAAGGGTAGAAAAAAGGAAGCTTAGTCTTTCTTGATCATTGGACCTACGAAGTAGCCGACTACCACGCCTATGACTAGTGCTGCTACTGCCGCGAGCTGCATCGTGGATGCACTGCTCTGGGCCGCCGCAACGTCTGCCTCTAGACCTGTCTTGTCCGACTCTAGCGCTGATACGTCTGATTCAAGTGAACTTACATCGCTCTCTAGTGAGCTTACCTCGTCATCCAGGTCGTCAACATCGTCCTCAAGCCCAGCGATCTCCGCCTCATTACTGGCGATTGCCGCTTCGTTGTCTGAGATGTCAGCTTCCTGAGTCCTGATAACGTCACCGAATGATGTGGCGTACCTCAGGATGTTCTCGACTAGATACATTCCCTGTTGTGGGTTAGCGTCCGCGCCGTAACGGTCTGCCCTGAGCATATCAGGTCCGTATAGGCCCATATACTGTCCGAAGGGGGCATCACCCGCTGCGATGATGGTATTACCGTCCTTCTTCTCCAGTACCATAACTGGGAACTCGCCCTCTGTGCCTGCAACCACGACGTTGGGTACGGGCTCATTGTTGTCGACGATGATGCCATCAGAGCTTGTAGTCATAATGACGTACACGTCGTCAACGCTGTCCTCTGAAAGGTCAACGTAGCTGCCTCCGTCATAACCAACAACAACTGCTGGTCCGTGGAACAAACCACGGTCGACACCTGCGACCAGATACTCGAACTCTGAAGCTACGTTGTCAGAGATACCGAGAACCCTGTAGGGTGCGCCTCCGTTGCTGGTTGCGTCCTCGACTGACGCATCATCGATGCGTATCTTGCTTCCAAGTTTCTCCAGAACCGCGTTTGCCTGGTACTGCCTTAGGTGGTCAGTGCCGTAATCGCTGTCTGCGGCGATATAGATTGTCTTACCGCCGGTGAACCAGGAATCAACTGCGCTCAACTCGTCCGCCGAGTAGACTTGTGAGGAGTCTCCTAGGACCATTATCAGCATGGACGCTCCGCTGAGGTCGGCTGCCGCAATGTCCTCGTAGACTACACTCCACTCGACCCAGGACGTGTTCATCAAAGCCCTTAGCTGGTAGTCTGCCTCAAGGGCTCCCTTAAGGTGGACTACAACAACTGGCTTGTCTGCAGCCGTCGCTGGGATTACTGAGAGTGTTGCAAATGCAAGAAGTGAGAGTACAACTAATGTGATTAGTTTTCTTTTCATCTTGATAATCTCCAGCGCTAGAATGTCGAGAGGCATTAAAATAATCTTCCACGACTATGAAGCAAACATTAAATGCCCATATGAGCAACCTGAATCGGTGTATTCAGTGGACAAGCGTCTAATTATTGGTGTTTTAGCAGTAATCGTCGTTGTTGGAGGACTGTACATATTCGTGTTTAACAAAGCCCCTACTCCACCGGATGATGGAAACGATAATGGAGACGGTGTTGTGACGCCTCCCGAGAAGGCAACCATAGAGGGCGTTGTTTCGGACGAAGACGGTGATCCTGTATCTGGGGCAACGGTGACTATTGATGGAGGAACTGTCACCACTGGTTCGGATGGGGCATACCGCTTTGAGGTGGACGAAGGAATTTACACTGTAACCGTATCCAAGATTGGGTACGATGATACGAGTTCATCCATCTCAGCGACTGGAGACGGTGAATATACCATTGACATTGATATCATCGAGATTGATACAGGCTCAGATACGGGTACAGAGCCAGATACTGGAACGGAACCAGATACTGGTACAGACAGGGTTGAGCTTAAGATTATCACGAGGCACGGGAGCGACATATTGTTCAAGGCCAGGGCAGCGTTCCTTGAAACTGACATCGCCGCCGAGTATGGCATCACTGACAGGACTCAGATAAAGTTCCTAGGCGTCAGCAGTAGCCTCTGGGTTGATACCATAACCAGAAGCGGAGACATCGATATAGCGTGGGGCGGAGGTCCAGTCGTCTTTGATATTGTGAACGGAGAGGGATTGTTGTCCCCACTTGAGAGCGACGCGGTGACTGCTATACTGGATATAATTCCAGATGAGATTAGCGGCGCAGCATCAAAGAGGTATACGGACGGTGAAGTAAAATGGGTTGGAAGCGCGATCAGCTCATTCGGTTTCACGATCAACACGGAGTTCCTCGAAACTGAGGGACTGCCCGAACCCACAACATGGAGTGCCCTGGGCAACGAGACTTATGCGCAGTTCGCCTATTTCCCAAGCGTTACCGCAATTGGAACTGCAGATGCGACCCTGAGCACCAGCAACACGAGAATGTTCGAGATCATACTCCAGACATACGGATGGGAGGATGGCTGGGAGCTGCTCACACGGAAGGGAGCCAACTCACGGATATTCGACAAGTCCGAGTCAGTCAGGGATGCAGCGATCCAGGGAATCATCGGAGCAGGGACCACCATAGATTTCTATGGCTACACCGCGCAGCTTGAGGAACCTGAACTCTGCAAGTACGTCCTGCCACAGGACGGTACAGCCGTAAACGCCGACCCGATCGCACTGGTTTCAACAAGCGAAGAGCCTGAGGCAGCCCAGGCATTTATTGCCTGGATACTCAGCCCCGAGGGGCAGGAGATATGGCTGGACGAGTCCATCAACAGGATGCCCATCAACCCGGCCGTTTTCGATACGGCTCTCGGGCAGACCAGGCCAGACCTTGAAGCGAGCTACACGAGTACACTTGACGCAATTACCATTAATTTCAGCGACGAGGTTGCGTTGAGTTACGAGACCGCAATGATGTTCTTCTACAAGGGAACCCTAGTGGAGGCCCAGGGAGACCTGATTGATGCATGGATCGAGCTGGTGGACGCAGAGGACGCAGGGGATATCACTCACAAGGAGTTCCTAACTTTAGCGGGAGACCTCGGTAACCCGTTGAACCTAGAGTTTACTGATCCCGAGACGGGCAACACCGTGACCTTCACAGAGTCATACGCCCAGAGCATCAACGACAGGATCACAACGGATGCTGATTTCAAGGCGACTCTCAAAGACGCCTGGAGGGAGGCGGCCATCGCAAGGTACCAGAGCGTGGTCGACGACCTTCAAGCATTGACGGGTTAGGAGACCCTCCATTGACTCTCATGGATTTTTCACTCGAAGAGAGCTGGAAAAAAATCCGGCGAGAGTTCGATTTATTGACTATAGTCCAGACGCTGATCGGGTACAGCTCCCTCATCGTCTTCCTCGTTTTACCTCTTTTTAGTATGTTCACCCAGGCGTTCATGTACCAGTCCAGTGTCAGCCTGCACTGGATCTGGGATATCATCACTAGCACCGATTTCTTCAGCTTCGCCTCAACCGGTGGACGCATGTGGGAGGTTAGGCGCGGGCTCCTCATTATGTGGGGGTCTGACCACGGCATCTTCATGAACAGCCTAATGGTGGCTTTCTACGTCACGCTGATCTGCATAGTTGTCGGGGTAGCCCTTGCAATGGTCATGGGGAGGTACGATTTCCCCGGGAAGAAGATATTCCAAGTAGCCCTGCTAGTTCCATTATTGGCGACGCCGTTCGTGAACGCGTACGTCATCGGGAAATTGTTCAACCCCAGGAATGGTTTGATCAACTGGCTCCTGTTTGATGTCCTTCATTTGATACCCTGGAAAGTTGATATCGACGGCCTATTCGGGATAATGGTTGCCCAGGCGCTTGCTTATTACCCAATCGTCTACATGAACACGGTCGCCAGTCTCAACAGCCTTGACCCCAGCTTGGAGGAGATGGCTGAGAACCTGGGCGCGAAGGGGTTCAGGCTTTTCAGGACCGTGACGTTCCCCCTCATCCTCCCCGGTGTGGCCGCTGGGGCAATTATGACTTTCATTTTCAGCCTTGAGGACCTTGGTGCCCCCATCGGGTTCGTAGGGGCGCGCGCCAACCCCCTGTCGCGGAGGGTTGTGAGTTATCAGATCTATAACAGCTTCGCAGAGGCGTTAACGGGGGGGATAAGCTCCAATACCGCCGCTCTTGCGGTGCTGATGCTCGTGGTGACCGCTGCCAGCTACATCGGGATACGCTGGTACGTGAATAGGCGGAGCTACGCGATGCTCAGTAAGGGGGGCCGGTGGGCGGTGAGAGTGCGGAAACCGAAACCCGCGATCAGAGGGTTGATCGTCGTTGCTCTCGTGTCACTGGTATTGCTAGCAGGGATGCCACAGATAGGCACAGTTATTCTGGCAACGACTGACTGGGCGACAAGCGGTACGCTTCCAACGGAGGTAACTGGGCGATTCATCCAGGGATTGTATGCAAACCCGGAGGTAAGGGGGGCGATATTTAACAGCCTACTGTACAGCGGTATCGCCGTTGTTGTTATGGTTCTAGTAGGCAGCAGCATCGCGTACATCGTGGGAAAGAGGGACATCCCTGGGAAGGGAATCCTTGACACCCTCGCGACGCTACCCGTTGCCATTCCTGGCATAAGCTTGGCAATAGGATACTTCCTTTTCTTCAGCGATGTCTTCGCGGGCACTATCCTTGATCCCCTCGTTGATCCCGCCTTGCTCTTGATCTGCGCGTACAGTATACGGAGGCTGCCTTTCACGACACGCAGTGTCGGGGCAGGTCTTCAGCAGGTTGACAAGAGCCTGGAGGAGAGCAGCATGAACCTGGGGGCCAACAGGTCTACCACGTTCTTCAGGATAGTGTTGCCCCTGATAATCGGACATATAATCAACGGCGCAATCCTGGGATTCGTGTACAGCATGAGCGAGGTGAGCGCAAGCGTTACGCTGGGGGCGTTGCGTGAGGACAGGATGCCCATCACATACTTTATCAGCCAGATCGTGTACGGAGCTGCGGCCACGGGCTCGATTAGTATAGGTGCAGCGCTTTGTGTGATGCTGATGGCGGTCCAGATAGCCGCCATGGCAATCTCGAACTATATACTGAAACAGAAATCATCGTTCCTAGGAGTCTAACAATAATGGTCAAAGTAAAACTGGAAAATGTGACGAAACGGTTCGGCGAGATAATTGCAGCTGACAACGTGAACCTGACAATCAATGACGGGGAGTTCTTCACATTCCTGGGCCCCAGCGGCTGCGGGAAGACAACATCGATGAGGATGATAGCAGGACTGGAGTTTCCTACATCGGGCAAAGTCTTCTACGACGGCGAGGACGTGACCCACGAGCCCAGCTTCAAACGCAACACGGGTATGGTGTTCCAGAACTATGCCCTTTGGCCCCACATGAAGGTGGAGGAGAACGTTGCTTACGGTCTGGAGGTCAGGAAGACGCCAAAGGACGAGGTCGACAAGACTGTTGAGGATGTCCTTGACTTGGTAGGTCTGGCTGGAATGGGTGATAGATTCCCGAACCAGCTTAGTGGAGGTCAGCAGCAGAGGGTAGCCCTTGCAAGGGTGCTTGTTATCGAACCGGGAATATTGCTCCTAGATGAGCCGTTGAGCAACCTCGACGCCAAGCTTAGGGTGGAGATGAGGGAGGAGATCAAGAGTATCCAGCGAAAGTTGGGCATCACCACCATTTACGTCACACACGACCAGGAGGAGGCCATGGCGGTCAGCGATAGGATAGCGATACAGAACAAGGGTGCCATTGTTCAGGTGGGTACCCCCAAGGAGATCTATGACAAGCCCGAGAACCTGTTCATCGCGACCTTCATTGGGAAAGGAGCCCTCATCGAGGGTATGGTGGAGGAGGTCGGGGAAACAATCAAGGTAAACATCGGGGCCTCGATCATTGAGGGCGTGAACACCGGTAATGTACAATTAGAGGATGTGCAGCATGTGGCGTGTGTCATCAGACCAGAGAGTTTCTTCCTTGATGAGCCCGATGTGCCTTGCAACGTTCTGGAGGGAGTTATTGAATGGTACGCGTTCGTTGGCCCAATCATAGAGGTTAAGATAATCATCGGTAGTTCAAGCTTCATGATCGATGCCCCAACTGACAGGGAATATGTTCAGGGCGAGAAACTGACGGTTTACGTGCCAAAGGCCAAGACAATTGTCCTCCCTTGGATGGGGTAACACCAATTCATTGTGCGCGTTCGCTTTTCTCACATTTTATTAGTCCAGACTCCAGAGACGATGTGGTGATAAAATCTTGGTAAGAGATTTATCCATCAGCGAGATCGAGGATCTGGGCTACTATGATTTCATGGCGTACCTGAAAGTGCCTTTCTTCAACATCGGAGGAACGCCGAGCCTTGACCTATTAGCACAGAGATGTGGAATCGATGAGAACAGCCACGTCCTTGATGTGGGATGCGGCACCGGCGGGAACTCGGCATATCTAGCAGAGATGTACGGTTCTCAGGTGACGGGGATTGATATCTCGGGTCTAATGGTGGAGCGGGCCAATGATCGGGCTATTTCAACGGGTTTGGAAGATAGGCTTTCCTTCAGCGTGGGTAACGCGTATGATCTTGATTTTCCAGATGGGACTTTCGATATGGTGATGACTGTTTTCGTCTCACAGTTCCTTGATCTCAAGAAAGTTTTTCCCGAGTTCATCAGAGTGCTGAAGGACGGGGGAAAGCTGGGCATAAACGAGATGTATCGGGCAGACTATGTACCTGAGAACCTAATTAGTAAGGTTGATGCAGGAGAAGAGGTTTATCAATATCTCACGGAACTACCTTTTTCAATAAGAACTCCAAGCGTGTGGGAGGCAGGTTTCAGGAATTCGGGGTTCACCGATGTTTCCGTGGAGTCATTCACCAACGTGGTAAGCATTGGCAAGGGGCTTGATATGATCCAAGACTTCGGTGGCTGGAGCGTCCTCCTCTCCTCCCTCTGGCAGATAGTGAAACTGGGAGTTCAAAGCGGGAAGATGAGGGAAAAGTTCGGTAAGATGAGCAAGGGGAAAAGGGTCCTCCTTAACGACAGGGAGACCGCCGAGTACATCGGGTACGTATTAGGTGTCGGTAGAAAGGGTTAGGGTTACTTGTCCTGATTGCCGCTGAAGTAATCAAGGGGCCTCTGACCCGTCATCCTTGACTCCTTGATGAGGAAGTCCCTCATCTCGTCGGCGTCCGTAAAGATTCGGGTAGCGTACCATTCAAAGAACGGGCTGGGCTCATATGGGTAATAAGCGTAGACCAGTTTAGCCAGTGCCTTTGCGTACACCATCTCACACATGACGCCCGCGCTTATGCTCTTCCTAGGGTGGTAGACCACGGTTAGGTCGCTATTCTCGATAATCTTGTAGTCGCTGTCGATGATCTGGAATCTCAGGTTCTTGATAGCGGTCTCGACTTCCTTGATATCGAACTCGACCGACACGGGACCCGTCTTGTACTCCATGTTGAACGTGAATGTGTCTGGCATCTCCTGTCCTGCGTCAATAGTCTCGTTTATGGCGTCCCTCCACTGCTCCACGATGTCCCAGTCCTTGATGAGATAAGGGTCGTAGATTACGTAATACTCGGACAAGCTATCTAGGAACTTCGTGATCTTCTTGAAGAAGTCAGCACCCTCTCCCGTGATGGGGTGGCTAAGGTAGACAGTTTCCTTGCTTGGCTTGTAGATGAGGTCCCTAACGATTTCTACGTCGTTCTCGTAGGCCACCAGCTGGATATTGCGCTTGGGAACGAAGCTCTCAGCAAGCCTGTAGACACTGTTTACCTCCTCTCTCCTCCAATTAGCTATCTCGCCCAGAGTATACTTGTGGTCCTGCCACTGGACGTCGGCAGCGAGCCTGTCCCTGACACGGACGATATCGTCGAAGAGGATGATGAACATGTCGGGGTTCAGTACCTGTACGTCGTCCTCGGTCAGGCCCTCGAACCTGTTCCCTTTCCACTCGAAGTGGACGGGGGTGCTTATGATGTGGACTCCTCCCTCGGAGTTTATCTTGTTGATTATCTTGTCAAGGGCTTTGAGCCTGTACTGCTCCATCTTCTGTGGTTGGCTGTCGTAGAAATCCAGGATGTTGATCTTTGTGAGGTTAGTGTTGTCGAGAGATGCCTCCTCGACGATATATTGGAAAAGGTGGTGGTATCCAAAGGCCGCTATTTCTTTGAGATCCCTAAGCATATCGTCCCTGCCGTTTCCGGGTGGACCATTGCATATGATGACCCTCTTCTGAATAGACATGATATTTCTCTATGTGCTAAGGCTTAAAAGTTCAACGAAATTTGCCTGAAACATGCAATAAGATAAAGAGGGGAAGGTCTAGACGTCACCGTTCTGATCGATCTTGGTGTCTTCGTATGGAGCTGCTACGCGTCTGTAGAACTCCATCTTGATGCACTCTAGGACTCCAATCGCCTTGTTGATGTGGTAGTAGCGGAGCGGGTAGATTCCCTTGATGATCCTCGTGACGACGTAGTTTAAATGACCGTCAATAGCCTCTGGAGGATTTGATTTGAGTAGTGTGATGAGCTGGTCGAGAACTTCTTCGTACTGGGGCCTGTCTTCCTGCACAATGTAGGGCATGGAATACTGTTCTCGGCTGGATGTAAATGGTTTACTCAACCTTAAGCTCGTGTCGGACCAGTTTCACGCCTTCCTCGTCGTACCAGAATGTACCATTTACCCTCTTGCCTTCCAGAAGTGATGGGAGCCAGTGGATATCGTCTGCCCACATCTCTCTGTATGGTATATCCTTGGTCGTGAACCATCCGAGCTCTCCTTCCTCGTTGGGATTTAGCTCTCCATGGAACTCTGTTACGAGGTAGACATATGTGATCCAGTCAGGTGCTTCTTTCTCGCCGAAATAAAAATCGATGTTTCCCAGCAGCTCAGGGTCGTGTATGGTCAGCCCGGTCTCCTCTTTGACCTCGCGGATGACGCCCTGCTCCGGTGTCTCGCCAGGCTTTATCTTTCCGCCGGGACCGTTCCATTTTCCTTCCCCGAACCTGCCTGCTGCCTTGCGCTGTAGGAGCAACTTGTCGTCATGGATTATCTCGCAGATGGTTGCTGTTAACATGAGTTTTCATCCTAACCCTTTTTCTTGATAATGTTGTTGATGCTGTTTAACAGGTTCCTTCATTTGCGGATTATTATGTTGTTTTACCCCTTTTTTTTAAATAGACTGGAAGACGTTTCTACATACATTAGGGTCGTAATAGATCTGTTTTATCGCTTCTTTGGAGAAACTGGGCCTGAATATATCTTTGAAGGAGTATCTCTCTCCCCTATCTGTAAACGTGTTTTCCTCTGCCTCAACAATAGTGTTTGATATGCAGTCATTAAGATTGGATATGCCGGACCTTGGGAGCTCAGAGCTATTTGTTAAGTCCGAATATGACTGGTCAATGTCTCTGTGTATCTATCAATCTATATTGAGACAATTGAATATGTAAGTAGTTGAATGGGATCTGTGCCGAGATCCTGAATGCCTCGATACTATCCTTTTATCAGGCTGTGGCCAGGACTGCCCGTGTTTCCTCTGGGAAATCTTTCAAGAGTTTCCTAAACACTGTCTCGGCGATGTACTCCCTGAACCCCACCTCATTGTAGTTGGGTTTGTAGATCCGCCTGTGGCCGCCTTTGCCTGTGATCTCGTGGTATCCCAGGACGCCGTCATCCACAAGGGCGTTGAGCGAGTTGATGATGCTGGCCCTGCTGATTGATCCTCCCTCCATGGCCTCGTTTACTGCCTCGTATACGTACCTTGAGCTCTTTCCGTCAGGGTTAGCCCATAGGTACCTCATGGCTAGTATCTGGTAGGGCTTAAGGATAGCCCTGAACTTTTCTTCGCCTAAATTAATTTTTAATGGCACGTGGTTTTCCTCGTACTCGATCCTACTCCCCTTGATGAATCCTGTACACAAATATCATGCAATTGGAGATAGTTCGTATGTATGAATTATTCTTTATATACATACGTTATTTTCATCGAAACAAAAGTGTTTCACGCCTATTATGAAAGCTCTTTTCCTATCCCCGTGGCCGTTTCTCTTTCACATACAGGGCTTGTAACAACTCAGATATTGCATGGGGTTTTTTGGATTTATCGTGTATAGCCGGGGTTTTCAGAGGCGGTCGTTTGTGTGTGTGAACATCTGCAAGGCTTGGGTATAAGATTGGGTCTATGAGTCTGAGTAGTGCAATTTTTTTCTCATTTTGTATTTCCAAATCATGATCGAGTTGTGTGAGTCTTGTTCTCGTACTCTTTTACCTTCTCCCTCAATTCAATACCGTTGGGTACGCTGTTCTTATCGCAATAATTATCCCAGATGGCGCCCCAGGGCATGGATTTCAACTCCTCCAGCAGCGCCATCCTCTCGAAGTAGTCCCCCTCGGTCTCGTACCCCTTCAGCTGTTCCACCGGCTCCAGTAACGCGTACAGCAACGCCTTCTGGGTGGCCCTGATTCCAGTCACCCACGCTCCAACCCGGTTGATGCTGGCGTCAAAGTAGTCGAGCCCGATATGCACTCTGTTCAGATAACCTCCCCTGACGATCTCATGGAACAAGTCCTTGGCTTCATCGTTCAGAACTACGACGTGGTCGCTGTCCCACCTCACGCCTCTGCTCACGTGGAGCATGATCCTCGACACAAAGGGCATTATTGCAGATATTTTGTCCGCTACTGACTCCATTGGGTGGTAATGCCCAGTGTCCAGACACGGCATCAGTCCCCTGCTGACCGCGTACCCCAGGTAGAAGTCATGGGAGCCCACAACGAAGGACTCGCTACCCAGCCCGAAGAGCTTGGACTCCACTGAGTCAAGTAAGTGGTCAGGTGAATATTCAACTGAGTAGATCTCGTCCAGTGACTCTTTCAACAGCTCCCGATACCCAGACTGGTCTACCGTGGTGTCCTTCATGCCGTCGGGCACCCACAGGTTGTGCACACAGGGTGTTCCCATTCGCTTTCCGATTTCGGCGCATATCCCCCTGCACCGCTTCACGTGTTCAACCCAGAACTCCCTTACATCCGGGTCCTTGCTGCTTAGCGTGAAACCCGAGTCCGCGTTCCTATGGCCGAACATGGTTGCGTTGAAATCTAGTCCAACATTATTCTCCTTAGCCCACTCTACCCACGACTCAAAGTGTCTGAACTCGATACCATTCCTGTCAACTACCTCATCCCCAAAATCCCCGTACATGGCGTGAAGACTTATTCTGTGCCTGCCCGGGACGAAACGCTGTACTTGCTCAAGGTCCTCTCTCAGCTCACCTATATCCCTAGCTTTTCCCGGATAGTTACCTGTCGCTTGGATTCCTCCACCAGAAACTCCTTTCTCGATGTTCTCGAAACCAGTCACGTCGTCCCCCTGCCAGCAGTGAATAGATATCGGTGTGTCCAACAGCACCCCGAGGGTAGAGTCAACGTCAACGGCCAGCTCTGAGTACCGTTCTCTGGCTAACCTGTAAGCAGAATCAATAGACCCCATTGTTAACACCTAACCATTGTGTGGACGTATTATTTGGTGCTAGCCCTTGAGCTCGTCCTTTGGGCCATACCTGGCAGCTCTTCGCGAATCCTAAACGTTTTTCACTAAGACTGGTACCCGTAAAGGCATGAACAGAAAAAAGGTCGGCTTTATCGTCATATCTCTCCTTTCGGCCCTGGTGTTTTACCAGCTCTACCAGAATACCATCATCCACTGGGACGGGTACGGGGTGGAGGTAGATATTGTGACGGACGTCGACTCCGATATGCTAATCCCCATCGAGCCGTCTGGGCTGCAGGATTACCCCGTCGTGGCCTCTTTCCTTGACGAGGCAAGCGAGGGAGGCGCAGTGATGGTGACTGAAGTCATGGAGATGGAGCAGCTCTACGGCTTCCTCAGGTCAAAGGGTCTCGACCTCAGCGCAGGTTACTACTACCTTGAACATGACGGTGAGACATACAGCGTCTCCCTAGTCATGTACGGCGGCATGGACGACCAGCCTATCTACATCTACCTCGCAGGAATAATGGTAGTGATCGCCATTGGGCTCACAGTGGAAGGGCTTAGGTCAGGAAAACTAATCTGACACTGTTAAGCATAGTATTTAACAAGTCATGGTCTGGGCGAACATACCCAAATGGCTAAACAATGGACTATTTTTTGATTGAGATTCCATTTAAGTGAATTAAAATCCGCCTGTAAGTATTATATATACAACAAATCAAAGGTAGGCTGAGTTGGTTAACTTGTCAAAAGACATTGGAGTAATGGTTGTAGGTGTCGGGTTTGTAGGGGGACAGGCACACTCGCCATCTTTCAAGAAAATTGAGGGCTCAAACCTCATCGCTCTCTGCGACATGGTTGAAGAAAGGGTCAAGCCATTGGCAGAGAAGTTCGATGTGAAATATTATTTAGACTTCGATGAGGGTCTGGAGGACCCGGAGGTGGACGCAGTTGTCATCGCGGTTCCCACGCCATATCACTATGACCTTGCCATGAAGGCGATAAAGAAAGGGAAACACGTCCTCGTTGAGATGCCAGTCTCTCCCACCGTGGACAAAATAGAGGAGCTGAAGAAGGCTGCGGAGGAGGCGGGGATCACCATAATGCCCAACCTCAATTTCAGGTTCGCGCCGGTCTACGTAAAACTCAAGGAGATGATAAAGGAGGGCAGGATCGGGAACCCGATAGCCGCCCACTACCGTGAGTTCCTCCCGGCGAAAGACCTTGCCGCGCAGTGGCCCGCGGGGGGATGGGCGTGGAGCATCGAGAAGGCAGGCGGTTACCCCGACTGGACCCTCTCCGTCTGGGGTATCGACCTGCTACGGTGGGTGTTTGAGTCCGAGTACACGGATGTAGCCTGGATGGCAAACTATCCAAAGTTTGAAGAGTTCGGGGGAATCCTTGGTTACAACACCAAGGGGATCGCCAAGTTTGAAAACGGGATAGTCACCTCGTTCCACTTCGGGGCATCGGTCAACGCCGCTGCATCCGAGACCAGGTTCGAGGTCTACGGCGATAACACAAATGTGATTCATGCGGTCGGGACTAACAAGATTATCGTCTACGGGCCTGACAAGGAGGTAGAGGAGATCGACGTGATCGCGAAGGGAACAAGGGTTTGGGGCCACAGGCATAGCGACCGGCACTTTATCGAGAGCCTGCTAAAAGGTGAGACGCCATCCATAACTCTTGATGACGCCATCATCGCACAGAAAATCGCGGACGTTATCACAAAGGATCTTAAATAAATCCCTTTTTCCATTTGCTATTTTTTCTATAATTTTCTTTTCTTATTGTGAACTGTGAAGATATTTGTTTGAATTATTTTTTCCGATTGAACATTTTCATAACTATTTAAATTAATTATAATATCCTAAAATTATTATGCTTTTTAATAAATACAATAATTATAGCATATATTATAAACTTCAATCCCGTTAATTTCATTTTGTAGGAAATTGGACAACGTTGTCAAAAAAAGAACTAAATATTAAGATTGATGAGTTGGACTCCGCTATCGGAACCTTCAAGGGTCTGCAAATTCAGATCGGCAGAATGGTTGACGAGGAATGGGAGGAGCCCATGGGGCCCACACCTTTCCCCGCTGTCGCGACCCTGAGGAACTGGGATAGGAAACTGCTCGAAAAGTACAAGCCGTTCTACATGCCCTTCTGTGACCTGTGCTGCCTATGTACATTCGGAAAATGTGATCTAACTGGGGACAAACGAGGAGCCTGTGGGATAGATCAACAGGGACAGCAGTCACGAATCGTTATGCTTGCGTGTTGCATCGGGTCAGCTACACACGCTGCACATGCACGTCACATGCTAGACCACCTAATAGAGGAATACGGGAGTGATACCAAACTAGACGTTGTACTGAATACAAAGCTTGAGGCTCCTCACATCCGTCTTGTATGCGGGTACAAGCCCAAAACCATTGGGGACCTTGAGGAAGCCTTAGATTACGTTGAGAAAGAACTAGTCCAGCTGGTTGCTGCTGCACACACAGGCCAAGAAGGTGACAATATAGACTTTGAATCCAAGGCATGGCACGCGGGGATGCTCGACCACGTAGCCCTAGAAATAGGAGATATCTCCCAGATAGCCGCGTTAGGACTGCCTCCTGGTGATCCGGAGGCTCCCATGGCCGAAATAGGTTACGGTACCATTGACGCCGAGAAACCGGTGATTATGTGTATCGGCCACAATGTGCTGCCTAGCGTCGATATAATCGACTACCTCATGGAGAAGGACCTGTTCGACGAGGTTGAGCTGGGCGGCTTGTGCTGCACGGCTCATGACATGAGCAGGTACAATGACAGATCCAAGATAGTTGGACCCATTTCATGGCAGTTAAAGTTCATCAAAGCAGGCATCCCCGACCTCATCGTCGTGGACGAGCAATGCATTAGGACCGATGTCATGGTTCAGGCAGCCGGTGTAGGCGTGCCAGTAATCGCCGCCAGCGAGAAAAGCTGCCTAGGACTGCCAGACAGAACCCATGACGATGTGGACAAGGTCGTCGACGACCTAGTCTCAGGTAGGGAACCTGGCGCACTGATAATCGAGCCCAGAAAAGTGGGCGAGATAGCGGTCAAGGTGGCCATGGGTGTCAGAAGAAAGAGGGGCAACAACAAAAAGATCGAGATAGGCGAGCTATCCGAGATAGCCGCTACCTGCAGGGAATGCCTCGAATGTGTAAGAGCATGCCCAAACAATCTGCCCATTATGAAGGCCATGATAGAAGCAAAGGAAGGCGAGTACAGCGCCCTTGGGGAACTGAACGAGCTATGCGTTGGCTGCGGGCGCTGTGAGAGCGCCTGTCCTGAGCAAATACCCATAATATCCATGATCTCAGAGGCCGCACAAGATGACCTCCTCAACGAATCCTTCCCGATACGGGTCGGCCGAGGAGCCATCCAGGACGTAGAGATCAGAGAAGTTGGCCAACCAATCGTCTTCGGGGAGATCCCGGGTGTCGTGGCCATGGTAGGCTGCTCAAACTACCCCGCGGGATACGAAGACGTAGCTGATATAACCGAGGAGTTCCTGAAGCGAAGATTCATCGTAGCAGCGTCAGGCTGCTCTGCAATGAACATCGCCATGACCAAAGACGAGGACGGCCAGAACCTATACGAGAAATACCCGAGTCACTTCGACGCGGGCGGCCTCGTGAACGTAGGCAGCTGCGTCTCGAACAGCCACATCACAGGAGCAGCCATCAAGATCGCCAATATATTCGCGAAGCGACCCCTCAGGGGTAACTACGAGGAGATCGCCGACTACATCTACAACCGCGTAGGTGCAGTAGGCGTGGCATGGGGAGCAATGAGCCAGAAGGCAGCTGCCATCGCTGCAGGTTGCTGGAGGCTCGGAATCCCTGTCGTAGTCGGGCCACACGGCTCAAAGTACCGCAGGATGTTGCTTGGAGACAAGGACAACGAGGAGAACTGGAAGGTTCTCAACGCCAGGGACGGCGAGACGGTATACGTCGGACCAGCACCCGAGCACATGTTCTACGCGGCCGAGACAAAAGAGGAGGCTATAGTACTCATCTCCAAACTAGTCATGAGGCCAAACGACACTAACAAGGGCAGGGCAGTAAAGCTAACCCACTACATCGACCTCCACAAGAGGCACTACGGTGGGATGCCCGATGACCTGCACCTGTACGTGAGGAGAAAACAGGACATCCCGTTCACCATGAGGGACGAGGTAATGACGGCGCTGGAGGAGAAGAACTGGGTCGAAGACCACATAGGCTCCCCTGACCCGACTCTACTAGACCGCATGGTAAGGAGGAGAGACTGATGTCCGCAAAAACAAGGCTCGGACAGACCGCGGAGATCGCAGGTCCGACCAACGCGAACATCTTCCCAAACGGTAACGTTGCCGCTAGCCTCATTAGCAAGGCTAAACGTCCACTTCTCGTTGTGGGATCGCATTCCGTCAAAGTGCAGACCAACGACGGAGATCTGATAGATTCAACCATTAGAGCGATGAAGAACTCAAAGGTGGCGGTCGTAGCCACAGCCCACATGGTGGGTGAGTTCAAAAAACGGGGAGCAGACCAGGCCAACAGCTTGTCCCTTTTCGTTCTAGGAAAATATCTGAGCGACCCAGAATGGATGGGCTTCGACGGGAAAGGACCCTATGATGCGGTCGTGTTCATGGGGTTCGCATACTACATGGAGTGGCTCGTAGAGTCAGGGCTAAAAAACTTCGCAATGAGTCTACGAACAATAAGTCTGGACAGGAACTACCAGCCGAACGCCAAGTGGAGCCTCGGCTGGATGCCGGAGCCTGACTGGAAGGAATCGATAGAGATAATTGTTTCACGATTAGAGGAGGAAGCATAAGATGTCAATGTTTGAGGATATCCCGGTAGATGTGGGAATCATCTACGAGGGTGAAAGGATTAGGGGCCGGGAGATGCAGGTCGAGCTGGGAGGACCAAGGGAGGAGTTCAAGTTTGAACTCGTCCAGGCCAAAGAGCTTGACGAGGTCGAGGACGGGAAGATCACCATCATTGGAAACGATCTATCCGAAATACCGGAGGGGACAAACGTTCCCTTCGGCATGATCATCGATGTAGCCGGTACTGAGATTGAGAAAGACCTGGAGGGCGTCATCGAGAGGCGACTCCACGAGTACGTTAACTTCATCGAGGGATTCATGCACCTGAACCAGAGGTACGATATACAGATGAGGCTCAGCAAGAAGAGCTACCAAAAGGGCTTCAACACCCTTAAGATATTCGCCAAGGTTCTTTTCAGGCTCTACAAGAGCGAGATGTCGTTCATCGAGAAGATGCAGATCACGTTCATCACGGACCCTGAGAAAGTCAAGGATTATTACGACAGCGCCCTGGAGCTCTACGAGTCAAGGGACGCTAAGGCAAGGGGTATGAGCGACGACGATGTGGAAGTCTTCTACGGTTGCAGCCTCTGCCAGAGCTTCGCTCCGACCCACCTTTGCGTCATCACGCCACAACGTTACGCAAACTGCGGGGCAATAAGCTGGTTCGACGGAAAGGCTACGGCAAAGGTCGACCCCAAGGGGCCTGTGTTTGAGATTCCCAAAGGAAACATCATTGACAGTGTAACCGGTGAATACGATGAAGTCAACAGGGTAATCAGGGAAAAGAGCCTGGGCGAGATAGAGAGAGTCCAGCTCTACACCGGATTCGGTTACCCCCATACCAGCTGCGGCTGCTTCGAGGGCTGTGCATTCTACATACCCGAGGTGGACGCATACGGCGTTGTCCATAGAAACTACAGGGACAAGACGGTAAACGGCCTTGACTTTGTCACCATAAGCGACTTGACTGCCGGAGGAAGGCAGGTGGACGGGTTCCACGGGCTCAGCATTGAGTACATGAGAAGCCCCCGGTTTATGCAAGCCGACGGAGGATGGGACAGAGTCGTCTGGATGCCGGATGACATCTTGGAGCGAATCAAGGAGTATATGCCTCCTGAGATCGTCCCCAAGATAGCCACAGAGAAAACAGTTTCAAGTCTTGACGATCTCAAGACCTGGCTCAGGGATAAGAAGCACCCGATCGTGGACACGTGGGAGCCTGAAGAGGAAAAGAAGCCGGAGCCAGTAGCACAGCCACAGCAACAGGTTATGCAGCAGCAGATGCCAATGGCAGGTTTCACTGTTCCAACTCTTGAGCTACCCGCCAGTGCATTGCCTATAGCGGGACTGCCACAGGGGATGAAAATCAAGATAATCCTGAAGAACGCCAAGATCAAGGCGGAGAAGGTAATCATCAGGGCAGAGAAGGAGTGAGCTCAATGGCCAAAGAAAGAAAGGTAACACTACCCATCAGCGCGGATCTACTTGAGAAGCTCGCGAACTTCCAGGAGATCGAGCTCCAGGATGTAATCATCGACCTAGAAGAGATTGAGCTCAGCGTTAGTTCAAGCGGTGGAGGAGGAATGAACCCGGTCATCATGAACAGGATGGCCGCAGAGTTCGCCCTCATAAGGGACTCGGCCAGCAGAATGTCACAGGTGTTCGGCGGCGGAATGCCCGCAATGGCTCCCATGGCGATGCCTGCACAGTATGCAGTAGCCCCGGTAGCTCCAATGGCGCCGATTAAGGCAAAGCCTACATCATTGATACCTGCAAAAACAACGATTCCACCAGGAGACTATGTTGGTGAGATCGTGGAGGTCAGGCTCGGTGCAACGAAATCTGAGGGTGGGACAAGGTCAGTTTCATATACCTTGGGTGGACAGACTGCCCCGGCATTCTACAACTTCCAGGCGCCTCCCAAGAACAAGCCAATAATAGCACTCGACGTTTTTGACTGGGCCAAGGTGCCCCTGAGCAAGGCCGTCAAGATGCATTTCAGGGAGTACCTACAGGATACAGGTGAATGGGCTCGCGTATGCGTCGAAAAGTACGGTGCAGAGATGATTAACCTGCACCTACTGACCATCGATCCACTGATCGATGACGCATCACCTAAGTCAGCTGTCAAGATTGTTGAGGATGTCTTACAGGCGGTCGACGTACCAATAAGCATCGGAGGATGCGGAGACCCACAGAAGGACCTGGCGGTATTCACGGCTATCTCCGAGCAAATCGAGGGAGAACGCTTACTCATCAACTCGGTCACACTCGACATGGACATCGAAAAGTCTGCAAAGCTCATCAACGACCATGACAACGTTGTCGTCGCGTTCACATCAATGGACGTGAACAAGGCGAGGGAGCTCAACAGGAAGCTATACGACCACGTCGACAAGAGCCAGATAGTCATGGACACAACCACAGCGGCTCTAGGCTACGGCCTAGACTATGCGTTCACCGTAATGGAAAGGTGTAGGTTAGCCGCGCTCAAGGGAGACCCCGAACTCAACCACCCAATGTCCAGCGGGACCACCAACGCGTGGGCCGCAAGGGAGGCGTGGATGAAGATGGGTCCCGAGTTCGCCCCGAGGGAGCTAAGAGGACCAATATGGGAGACAATCACGGGTCAGACGCTCCTGCTCACTGGTGTCGATTACTTCATGATGATGCACCCAGCTGCGGTGAACGCGTTGAAGCAGACGATCGACAACCTCATGAAAGGTAAAAACCCCACCGAGACCACGAACTGGGTCACGGTGACGGTTGGAGGTAATTAAGATGCCAGCTAAAGAACTGAGCCCAATCCAGATCTATAAGCTCCTACCGGGTACCAACTGCGTCGAGTGCGGTGAGACCAACTGCATGGCCTTCGCGGCAAAGCTGGTGAACAGGGAGGCACTTCTTGATGAGTGCACGCCGCTACTGGCTACCGAGTACACTGAAGCGTTCGCGGAGCTCTGGGGCCTACTGAAGCCAGCTGTAAAGGCTGTAGAGGTCGGCACAGGCGAGAACGCGTTGACATTGGGAGGTGAGTATGTCCTCTACAGGCACGATTTCACCTACTTCAATGAACCGGCTATCGCCATCGATGTCAGCGACGATATGGAGGACGAGGAATTTGAGACAAGGGTTCACGTACTGAACGATTTCACCTACAACTACATCGGAATGGATCTTACCCTCGACATGCTGTCGATAAGGTCCACGAGTGGAGACCCTGTAAAGTTTGCGGAGGCCGTGAAGAAGGCAAATGACCTGACAAGGAAGCCGCTGATGCTCTGCTCCCACGACCCAAAAGTCATGGAAAAGGGGCTTGAGTTGGTAGCCGATAAACGACCGCTCATCCACGGAGCAACCAAGGACAACTGGAGTGAGATGGCTGAGCTAGCCCTAAAATATGGTTGCCCAATAGTTGCCTATTCCCCAGGGGACCTTGACACGCTCAAAAGTATTGCTCTAACCTTAGAGGAGTACGGCTTAGAGGACATTGTACTTGACCCAGGCACACAGCCAATCGAGCACATGTCAACAAACCTCGATATATTCACGACTCTCAGATGGGACTCGATAAACGAGGAAGAGGAAGGACTGGGCTATCCCTTACTAGGTGCACCAATGGTTGCCTGGGGGGTAGCCGAGGAGGACCCTGTCCTGAACGAGTGGAACGAGGCCCAACTAGCTGGGGCTCTCATCACCAGGTTCACGGACATGATAGTTGTACACGGTATAAGCGGCTGGTCGATACTACCACAGATATTCCTGAGATCGAACCTGTACACCGACCCGCGGAAACCCGTCGCAGTTGAGGCTGAAGTGATCACCATTGGTTCGCCAACCGAGGATTCACCGGTGCTTATGACCACCAACTTCGCACTGACCTACTATACAGTGGCCAATGATATCGAGAACGCCAAGGTTGACAGCTACTTACTTGTGGTTGACAGCGAAGGCATGAGCGTCGAGAGCGCCGTGGCTGGCAGGAAGATGACAGCCGACACGGTCGCCGAGGCCATCAAGGAGTTCAAGTTGGAGGAGAAGGTGAAGCACAGGAACATCATCATCCCCGGCAGATCCGCACGCCTCAGCGGCGAGATCCAGGAAGCTTCAGGGTGGAGTGTATCCGTCGGGCCTCTCGACTCCAGTGGCATAGCCAAGTACGTCGAGGAGAAATGGAACCCCTACCCCGAGTAGGTCAAACCCATTTTATGTAACTGTCAGGGGAGCCCGCACCACCTACTAAAACTCGGTTGCGGGGGGTACGACCCTTTATTTCTTCAAGAATACCTTTGAACTGGATTCTATCCCCTACCTCGAATAGACTACCGTATAATCCCTCGAAAGAAACTACCTCAGAGACCTCGTCTGCGCCCTCAACCCTGTAAACCGCTGGTAGATAAATGGAATCCCTGTTATCGCTGACAGTAGCGGTACCTTCCACCACTTTCTTTCTGTGGTACGTGTTATCGCCATAATGCTCGGTTATCTCTTCATCTGTTCTTATCGGGTGGACTGAGAAATACGTGTCCTCAAAGTACCCATAGTTCCACCTTTTCTCGGCGATGTTCCTCATGTCATCGATGCTTAGCGGGAACTTTTCAGCTCGATTCCTCACCCACTTCTCTTTTTCCTCGGGCGTAACGGATTTCAAGAGGTCAGCCTCTTCTATCAACTCCCCTAATACTTCAATGAGTTTCCTTGACGCATCGTATCCGTGGACTGTGAGATCAATATCGCTGAAAGAGGGGTTGTGGGACCCAGTCAGGATACTTCCCGTCACACCGAGACTGTTTTTTATTCCGGTTTTTTCCTCAAGGACCGTTGATAGATCTAATAGTTTTCGTTCAAGGGAGTCCTTTGCTCCCCTCCCCTTGATTTCCTGGAGCTTCTCCCTCGCGCTGTAGTATTGTTTCACATGATTCTTGGGTACCCAGGAAATCGATATATTTCGAACATGGCAATCGAACAGGTATTGAGAGTAATTCTCTTTGAGATACCTGTACGTGTTCTCGACCTGGCCTACGTGGTAAAAGGGAAGCGTCCTGCTGTACCTCTGTCCGTCCCTCTCCCATTTCCCATCGAGTGATGGCACATACTTCAGGTATGCTGTGTAGCCGTCTGGAGGGTGAAGATAACCAACCACGCAGAACAGGTGGTCATCCACAGTCTGGATAAAATCCCTGTCTTTCGGCTTCACGGTGTACAACTCTACCTGAGCTTAGTCATCACGTGGTCTATTAGAGCCTCTGTTATGTCAAGCTCCGTGACGGATTGGAGTCCTTCCCATCCTGGAGTGCTGTTGAGCTCAATGACGTAGGCTTCGTCTTCCGTCTCGATGATATCGACGCCTGTGTACATCAACCCAAGTTTCTTTGACGCTTTCTGACTCATCTCGATTGCCTCATCGCTGGGGGTGTACGGGGCGGCTTTCCCGCCGCTGCTGATGTTGGTCTTCCAGTCATCAGAGACTCTTTGCATCGACGCGACAACCTGGTCCCCGATGATGAAGACCCTGATGTCCTTTCCCCCGTGGGGGATAAATTCCTGAATATAGTACACACTCTTTGTCATCTCAAGTGCCCGGAAGACTCGGTATGCCACATCCTCGTTGGATATCCTTGTAATCCCCATACCGAGTGACCCGAACAGGGGCTTCACCACAACATCTTCTCCCAGCTCTTTGAACGCCTTCATGGCCTCGCTGAAGCTCTCCGTGACAATGGTTCGCGGGGTGTTGATCCCCTCTTCCTCAAGAAGAGCGGAGGTATAGTACTTGTCCACGGCTTTCTCGATGCTTCTGGCTGGGTTGATGACCTTGACTCCCATGTCCTCGATGCGCCTCAGGGCGTCCATCCTGTAGAAGACCTGTTCAGCAGTCCCACCGGGCACCCTCCTGACAATTACTGTATCATATTCGTCGACCCCGAACCCTCTAACCGAGATTCTAGGCGTTCCACCGATCCTTGCAATTAATTTTGTGACGGGAAGGAGGTGGGACTCTACTCCCCTATTCTCGAAGCCCTTCAAGAGCCGGGAAATGTGCCATTCTTTCCTGTCCGAGCCGATGATGCCTACCTTCACGTATTACGCCTTCTCAGCTACCAGTATTTCGGCTTTTCCGCCTACAGCTAGGTCGCCTCGGTAACGCCTCATCGGCATGTCGAGGTATCGTGCAGTGTCTATGCCGAGGTTATTCGATAGCTGCCTGATGTATAGCCTCATGAATGTGGGTGTATAGGTAGTGTCGTACTTGTATGTTGGAAGCAGTTCAGTTACGCCTCCGAAACAGGCTATGAAGCCTCCATTTCCTTTGGCTTGAGCTCCCAGTCTCTTCCCAGCCTTCCCGAAGATCAGTATCTCTCCTCCGTTCATGTGGACCCCAGTGAAGGGTCCAGTGTCTCCGGAGATAACGATCATCCCTCTCCTCATGAAAGAACCGATCTCAGACCCAGCGTTACCGTTGACTTGGATACATCCGCCGGTCATCCCCTCTGCGCTGCCCCTATAGGCCGCACCGACCAGGTTGCCTGCGTTCCCGAGGACCCTGATTAGCCCTCCCTTCATCTCCGCACCACACCAGTCACCGACATCTCCAGCAATTGTTAAGTCTCCGCCAGTCATCTGGGCGCCCGTGTGCATCCCAGCATCTCCCTGGATGACGATTCGCCCCGCTGTCATGCATTCCCCAATATGCTTGATGTGGCGGGCATCGCCGTCTATCACAATCAACTGCTTATCGGGTGTCTCGGCTACCTTACCCTGGGCGTGGATGTATTCTTTCATTGGGTAGATTTTGTTTCCGTAGTAGATTTCCATCTCCCTGATCTCAGAGATCGTCTTTCCCGCGAATCTATCAGGTGAGATTACATCTGCCTCGATTGGGATCATACTGAAGCCCCTCGGGGTTAGCACTATTTTCTTCAACTCAGGCACTCTCCACACTCTCCTTCAAACTCATCTGGAATTTCCCAAGCTTACCGTCAAAGTTGACCGCGGTAATCCATTTAATGCCCTCAAATTTGGTGGCAGCTTTCACAGCAACTCCCATGGCTTTCATCACCGATGCCTCGTCAAGACCGTTGATAACAATTTCAAGCACAGAATTTACCCCGTCGGGTACCTTGCTGTCCTTGAAGCTGTGCTTGATCGCTGGGCAGAAGGGCGTGTTCGTGCTCGCCTTTAGGAAAGCATACGTCGATCCAACTCTGCTTCCGCTCCTGCAAAGCCCTCCTGGGAACGGAGTGACTACTCCATTTATTTCATGAATCGCGTCAATGGCAGCCTCGGACGCCTTTAGCGTGATATCCTCAGTATCACCCATAATCAACAGGTTTCCACCGGCGACAGCCTTCTTTGCCCCTATCTTTTCCTCGATGAGGAACTCGCCTTCCATTACGGGTATCCTCCAGAAGCGTTTCCTGCTCTGCCAACCATCGCCCATCCGCATCTTCACCTGGTACCCATCCCCGAAGAAGCGGATACTCTTACCGATGTCCAGCATCGTGTCTGCGTCCTTCGCTGGTAAACCATTGAACACGGCCGTGCTGGGGCAGGTAAGAACACATTGTCCTAGCCTGCTTAACATGGACGCGGCCAACTTTTTCTTCGAAAAACCATAGACCATCACCGCTGTTCCTGGTCTGCCGTCTGGTGACTCGTCTGCTGGAATTTCTTTCTCGATCGCAGCCTCGCAATCACAGGCAATGACGCTAGTCGCGAAGCCTGACATGGAAGTGGCTGCGATATTAGCCCATTTCTGGGTCGCCGCAGTGATTATCAACCTGCTTCCCCACATGGAGAAGCCCTCTGCGAACGTGTCTTCGACCTGAACGCCGTTAACTAAAAAGCTCATTTCCATTCACCCCCCGCTTTATGCACCTTCTGAACCGGTAGATACTCGTCCTCTACCTGGTAGTTACGAAGGCTCACGGTGTAGTACTGATTGAAGTCCCTCTCAAGGTCCTTCATGAGGTCAGCCTCAATAGCCTCTGGGATCTTGGCGTCCACCCAGTGGGTTGCCCCCATTGGAGTCGCCTTCACTTCGCCGTTCTTCACGACGACCTGACCGCCCTTTATCGTGTAGGCTGCCTTTGCGAACGCTTTTTCAAGCTCCTTGTACTTGCTTGGTCTCCACTCCGTGGGGTCAAGGTCATACATCGCCAGATCGGCGTCTGCCCCTACTCCCAGATGTCCCTTATCCTTTAACCCGAGGGCCTGGGCTGTCCCCGCTCTTGTGGCCACCGCCAACTCGTTGAAGGTGTACTCGCGGTAGTTGCTCGCGAGTCCCGTGCGCTTGAGGACGGCCTTGTTGAGCTCCCTCATGGTGTCGGTTCGCGCCTGCCTGCTCATGAGCCAAGCCATGACCTTTGGGTAGTACGTGAAAGGACCACCGTTGGGATGATCCGTCGTCATGTATACCTTCCAAGGGTCTTTGATGAGCAAGGCTAGTTCCAGGCCTATGCCCCACTGGACAGTGTTTGCTGGGTTATTCTTCTTGAACTCATATGGCACGACTCCCGCGCCTGCCTCCATCTCGACGTCGCTGTTGACCCACTTGTTTCCCGTCATGTTCCAGAGGGCGAATTGCCATGGGCCGTCCCCGGTCATGGTTGTGGTATTCGTAAAGATTAGCTGGCCAAGGTCAAGTGTAACGTGCTCGTTCGCGTTCACATACTTTGAGACGTGATGTGCACCTGATTTGACGTTCCTCCAGTTATCCCCCGCGAGGGCATTGAACTGGCAGTGTACCACGTGAATGGTGGTCTTACGGCCTGTCTTTGGCTTGATCTTTTTGGCCACCTCCATGGTCTCGACCGTTGTCTTGTAGTTTCCAGGCATCCCCAGGTTGTTGCAGTGCAAGTGGATCGTGTGAGGTAGCTCAAGCTCCTCGTTCGCCTTGGCGAGGGCAGTAACAATCTGTCGGGGGGTGATATCATAATCCTCGACCTTTCCGTCCAGCCCGAAGACGTTTCGTCCCCACTTCCAGTTCTGGACCCCCCCTGGGTTGACTATTTTCACTGCATAGCCCCTTGTGGCTCGCAGCAACCAGGCCATGTATGCCTTTAGTTTATCGAAATCTCCATCACTGATGTACTTCATGACGAAGTAGTTGTTCCCAAGGAGGGTGAAAGCCGCCTTGTCAATGATGGGGGTATCATTGAGTTCCTCGTGGACATGCCTCGCGCCAATAGGGGGCATTGCGGCCTCCATGACGCTGGTGTACCCCATCTCTGCGTATCTGTATCCTGTCACGAATGTTGATGGACAGCTGTATCCAACACCGCTTCTCGTGACGCTGCTCTTTTTGACGACATCCTTTCTATGGTCCTCTGGTCGCATGAGGCGGCCGATGTTTATCTTGCTCCCAGCGATGTGGCTATGAACGTCCACTCCACCGGGCATCACTATTTTCCCTGAGGCGTCGATTACTATTGCGTTCTTCTCCCTGACTGACTCGACGATCTTACCTTTGCTCATGGAAATGTCCAATATCTCGCCGTCAATCGCGTTCAGCGGGTCGAAAACGTAGCCATTCTTGATGATTATATCCTTCATTGTGCTGCCTCCTTGAGCCCTCTGAGAATCATATCCAGTATGTGTTCGTCTGAGTAGACCCCCTCTGGTGGGTCCACTATCTTGGACAGTCTTAGCGCGATGCCGTCCATCCTGTAAGCAGTTCCCTCTGTCTCAACTCCCGCTGTCGCTACCGGGATTACGATCTTACTTAGCATTGTTGTAGGGGTTATCTTCTGTTCAAGCGTAATCACCGGTATCTTGGTCAGATGCTTTGCCGCGTCGGCTGGGAATGTTGCTCCCGGGTCTGATCCGATAATTATCGCAGCATCAACCTCTCCCGAAGCCATCAAGTCGACGGCCGTGAACTCGCCTGGGTTGTACCGTGGATACCCCTTGCTGAAATCGATGGCGTAGGGGTAACCCGTCTGCCATGTCGCAACGGTGTTTGCACCTGCGACATTGTAGTGTCCCCTCATGGGGGTCAGGACGAACTTTGTCTTTCGGTTTAACTCCGCCACGAGGCCAACAGCCGCGTCAATGTTCATATGCCTCCCCTCGCTCTGGGTCAACCCCAGTCCGAAGAAAACTACGCCGTACTTTGCCTTTGCCATCTCGGCTGCAAGGGCCTTGATGTCCTCCATCTTGATCCCTGCAACCTCGGTTGCCTCAAGTTCCTCTCCCCTGACTATTGCTCTCAGAGTCTGGAGTAGCTCGTAGTCGCTGTTTGGCTCCACCTGTACGAACTTGTCGGCGAACCTGGCCGTCCCAGTCTTCCTGACATCGACGGCAATGACTTTCCTCCCTTTTCTTCCTTCGACGTACATCCCCTTGGGCATCACTGAGTAACGGGTGATGTGCCTGAGGTGGGCCGCCGTTGGATTCGCACCCCAGAAAACTACGAGGTCTGCCCTATTCATGATATCTCCCAGCGATGCCTTGGACTCTCCGACTTGTTGCAGGGCTAGGATTGTAGGACCGTGACATACTGATGCCGTATTGTCCACTATTCCTCCCGTTACCTCCGCTATCTCGATTGCCTTGCTTATCGCACCGCACTCGGTTGAGCTGAGCCCATAGATCAGCGGGCGTTTTGCATGCGATAGAATATCTATTGCTGCTTGAACTGAATCCTCGATTGAAACCGGTTCATTGTCAATGAAAGCGGATTCAACCCTGTGCTTGCCGTGGTTCAGGAACTTTGACCTTGATACAGCACACGCGTTCTTTAGCCCGGTGATGTGCCCGTCTTCGACGGATGCTTCTAGGTCGTCGCATAGACAGCCACAGAAGGGGCACACGATATCTGTTTGCTCCATCAGGCGTCCTCCCTGAGTGTGTTGACAACTTCCTCCAGTGTCAGCACCTTTCCTTTCCCCTTTTCAACTATCGCGGCTATCCCCTTCATCACTGGCATACCCGTGCTCCCCGTCCCAGACCCATACACTTGATTGGCCCATGGGCCATAAGGGAAGAATACCAATCCCGGGTCAAGATTCTTGTCCGTGACCCAGTTGACGGTTACTTTTCCAGTTGCCGTGGTGACTCGGACGCGGTCCTTTTCCTTGATCCCTAGCGTTTCGACGTCATCAGGGCTCAGCATTATATGGTTGACGCTGTCGAAGTAGCTGTCTGAGGATTTTCCCTCCTCCAGCCCGATGCCCTGTTTTGCCGTCCTCCCCGAGATGAGGATGACCTCAATCTTTGTCATCGAAGGAACTCCCTAAGCACACGATCTCTTGATTATCTCGTTGTTTATACTGCCGTGGGTAAAGGTGGCGCCCGTCCCCGCGCACGTCAGTGATATGGCAGCGGGGGCGAACAGGGCCGGGTCTATCTTCGTGAAATCGAAGTCAACGGCCTTGTAAATCTCGTAGCTGGATTTACCATAGTCCTTGCAGTTAGTGCTCGGTGCCTTCTCCGCTATCTCCCTGAGGACGTCCTCTTCCTCGTCGACCACGTAGCTTGTGACCCCGCCGTAGGTCAAGGCGTCCTCCGCCCTGCCCATTGCGATGCCCTCGTCGGGGTGAACGGGCATGACGGGCGCGTAACCCGCCCCGTACTTGACCTTCTTCGGGTCTAGACCAAGGATATCCAGCCTGAAAAGCCCTGTCTCGACTATCCTACCAGAGATCTGGACCATTCCTGCCATGCTGGTGGTGGATGTCAGGACCATTGTGACGTTCTCTGGCTCAACGTTTGCCCTCTCGGCGATGTAGTAGGCCGCTGAGTCTGGCGGCATCTTCTCCGTCTCTAGGAGAAGGACCGCTACGTCCGCCTCGTCCCTGTACTCGATCTTCTTGAACACCGCTTTTGGCTTGTTCGCTAACGCCCTTGCCGGTCCGGAACCATCAGCCCGGTACCCCTCCGGCTTGATCTTCCATCCCGCTAGCTGTGCACCGAATAGGGCTACTGCCGGGTGATCAGTTGAAACGACCACTGACGGTAGCTGTAACCCTCCATAATCAGCGTACTGCAACTCGGCTTTCCCTAATCCCCCCATTGCTATGCGGGTAACCATTAGCCCGGCGTCGTATCCACCGTGGGCCTCAACACCAGTATCGATTACTGTTGCCCCCGATGGGAGCTCCGTGACCCCGACCCGGTAGTACTCCGGGTTGTTGATGAGCTTCTTTGCCAGGCCGTCTGCGAGTTTATTGATACTCAACATTTTTAGAACAATCTGAATCTGTTTATGTTATCTATACCTTTTACGGTCGGTGTACAAAATGCAGGGCTGTTTTAGTCAACGTTGCCATTCTCTGGGGTGGGGCGCGGTACCTACTGGTGATTTTTCTGGAATATTTTTTTATTGCTATTAGGTAGGAAAGGATGACACTGATTTTACTTGTCTAGGTAGTCCACGACTAGTCCCTCCTGGGTGAGGGTGTACGTGGCTCCCTCCTCCTCAACACAGTAGCCATCCATGAGGACCCTGATATGCCAGCCCACGGTTTTCTCGTCTATCCCAGTGTCAGCTGATATTGATGAGAGTTCGTTGTTGCCGTCCTTTATCGACCTGAGTATCCCCCTGCGGGCTGGGTTGTTGATGGCCCTGAGGTACCTCCTGTGGCGGTCCCTGGTCTCCTCCATGGTGTCCCCGACTGTCTTGCTGGGCATGGTTAAGGAAATGGCGGTGGGGATAAAAATTAGATGAGGGGTGAGGCGATGATCTGTTTGATCGACAGATGTTTCACGGGGTCAGTTACCAGCTCAGCAGCCGGATGGACTGTGTCAATGACCAGTACGGTGTCCAGCTTCTTTCCGCCCGCGACGGCAATGAATTCGCCTTCCACTAGTCCCTTCTGCTTCGCGATAGCAGCAACTTCCAACGCGGCCTTGACTCCGAGTCCGAACATGAGGAGCGTCTCGTTCATCTCTCGATTGTCCTGAATCACCAGGTCAGCCTCCTCGACGGCGGCCATCTTGAGCTTTTTCATCTTCTTCTTCACGTCGGCGCTGTAGGAGAACTCGGTGACGCTGATGACGTGCACTGCTTTACCCACTGCTTCCGCGACCTTCAGTGCTGATTTCCCTCCCCTGCTCGCCACGACTATCATTGATATGCCCCGTGCTTCCACGGCTTTCTTTAAACCCTCAGTTGTACCCTTTTCCGGAGTCAAGAATCATCGGGTAACGATAACAGAAATTTGGCTTTAACATTTTCCTGTTGGGGGCTGTCTACTTGATCAGTCCTGCGCCGGTTGTTTCATTTATTGTTCAGTTTTCGCCCATGAAAATTAAATAAATGGGTATGCCAATGTTGTACATGGAAGTGGTCTGAAATGAGCAAGGAATACAGTGAGTTCTGCACTCTGCCATGCAAGGTACTGATGAACAAGGCCCCGCCTATCGCACAGGCTAAAGAGAACTTGGTGGGCCTCACAAACAGGCTGCTTGATATTGATTACAAGGTCGTCGTGGTCTATGAGGACGGCGAGCCAATAGGGCTCGTCACATTAAAAGACATCATGAAGTGGCTTGTACGGTCCGAAGACAAGGAAGGTATCCTCAAGGATCTAATCACCGTGCCGTTGATCATGGTCAGCCAAGATTCGCCGCTCGAAGACGCTTTGAATCTCATGGACAAATACGACATTAAACACATCGGGGTTCACGAGGACAAGGTGCTGAAAGGGTTAGTGACGCAGAACAGCGTCAAGGAGATGTGCGAGTTGTACCCACATTACCTGAGGCAGTACATCGTTACCTGATTCACGGTCTCCACCCGGTGAGCAGTATAAGGAACAGTGAGGCAGCCGTGAGATCAGCCGTTGTCCCGGGGTTCAACGAACCGTTTTCCTTTCTCAGTTCATCGTCAAGCTCCCAGATCATTGTCATGCCAATCTCCGTGGATGCTCCCCCTGCTTGAATGATCTCCTTGGCATTCACGCTCACTGCTATTGCATCCTTCTTTCCTAACTTCCTCTGGATCAGTGAGTCTGGGTGTTCCGATAATATCTTGAGGAAAGTATCAACCGTTGCTTCGTTGATACTTGCTCCCGCATCAAGCCTCTTCCTGAGGAACGGGTACCCCTCTGTGAACGTGACGTTGAATCCTGTGGCCCACTCTTTGCAGATGGCGTCCCTCGCCTGACATTCCCTGAAGATGTCCAGCGGGGTCAACCCCTCAGCAAGTATCTTGTCGAGGGATGACGTGTCCTTAACATCAAGCTGATCCACAGCTCCAAGGTTCTCCTTCGACATCGCCTCGTCAATTGCCCTGTAGATGTTCACGGCGTCAATCGGGATCGCTCCGCTGATAACTTTGTTAAGGGCACCTCTCAGTTCTTCGAGGTCAACAACGCCCTCCCTCATCACGGATCCTGCCGCTGCTGCCAATGGGGAGAAGAGAAGGATGATTCCAAGGTGAACGTTACCACCGCTCTGCCAGTCCATCATGTCTTTCGTTGAAGCGAGAATGCTTTCTCCCACACCCAACTCAGTCCATTCTCGGTCCTCGTTTCTAATTCTAAGACTCTTTTCAGCGAGTTCCCTCATTCTGGGATACAACGAAACGCTACCCGCAAGGAAATGCTCATATTTTGTATTGGGGCTGTCTCTCAACCTGTGAACATTTCCGGGCTTGGGGTAAGCAGAGACCTCCAGAAGGGCAGCGAGAGAGGTGCATTTTCCAACAATGTCTCCGGTCCTAGTGGTCATCTCAGTTTCACTTTCCTCTTCGATAATTATCTTATAAGGTCGACAATTAACCGTATAACGTCATGGGTCACTTGGGAGGGTACAACGAGGGTGACTATATCCAGACCACCAACGGGTTGTTCTTTGCAGTTAAAGGGAGCCTCCATCCTCCGGGTCTTGTGATCGGAATCCTTCGATACCTTCCTTACCCAAACGGGGACCGAGTTTTAGACGGAGCAAGGTACAAACGATTCTATGATATCGGCTCCACGACTGATTATCTGAGAGAGAACCACCCTGAATACGTCAATTACATTCCTCGGATAGGAGTAGAGCTTCAATCCGTCCCAGTCAGCAAAATTACCAGATATTATGAACCCAGAGAACTGCTTGATGAGATACTATCTACCCCAGAGACAGAGACCGAGCGTATCCTTGCCGATTTCGTGAACGCTTTATCATGGAAAAGCGGGGCATCCAGCACTAGTTTTGGAGTATCCGGGTCATTATTGATAGGGCTCCAGAAAGAGGGCTCCGATATCGATATCAACGTTTACGGGCAGGACGAGGCACGTCTGGTCTATGACTCGTTGAGTGAGTTAAGGAAGACCCTTGACTGGATCAAGCCACTTGAAGGAGAATTATTTGATTCTGTGTTGAAATCCCGCTGGGACGATACCGGGTTATCCCTCGACCTTTTTTCAAAGATAGAGTCATCGAAAGTGCTACACGGGACAGTTCAGGGTCGAGAGTACTTCATCAGGTTACTGATTGCAGATGACGACTATGTCTCGGAACCTATCAAGCGGGCTACCCTCAGGGCAAGGGTCTCTGATGCCTCGAAATCAATCTTCAACCCATGTATCTACAGGGTAACGCAGATGTCGGGTGATACCGAGCACCAGGTCACTGAATTCAAAAGTTACAGGGGAAAGTTCACTGAGCAGGTTCACGAGAGCGACATGGTGGAGGCGCGAGGAACCATTGAAAAAGTTCAGGGAAAATCCGGCGTATACTACCGCCTGATGCTGGGAGGCAGCGGTGACTATCTCCTGCCCCTCGAATCCAAAGATACTTATTTGTAAAACTTTGACGATTCATATCCACCCGCTGTTGATGTAGATGAACGAGGCCCAAGTAATCGATTCATTAGAGAGGCTAGGTTTCCCCGAAAAGTGCATTGTCGAGACGATATTAATCACGAGGAACAAGGACGGGAGCTACAGTGCAGCCCCAATGGGAGTAACCCGAAACGGCTCAACCCTGATTGTGCGACCATTCAAGAGCACTCAGACATTCACGAACCTGTCCCATGGAGGATCAGCGTCCATCAACCTGAGCGACAACTCCCGTCTTTTCCTGGCAACCGCTTTCAAAGAGGACGTGGAGGAACAGCCCAGCGTTGATGAAAGTGGGCTGGAGGGAGCTGATGCTACTATTCAGACTGAAACCGGAGAGATGTTCAACAAATCCGAACTTCGCGCATCGTTCTCCCTCACACCGTGGGACATCAAGATTAAGTCGCCGCACCCTACCGTTTTCAGCAGGGGCAGGTCCGAGGCGATTGAAGCTATAATACACGCCACTAGAATCCAGGTATTCAACGAGGAAGGCCGAGACTCCGAGGTGCAGACATTGATAGGCAAGGTAAGGGACAACATAGACGTGATTAAGAAGGTGTCCTCCGAGGAGTCACGAGAATATATTGTGGCCGAAAAGCTCCTGTCATTGATCAAGAAATGGGGCGTACCGATATGAGGTTGAGAATCAGCACCCCATCCCGGCTCCATTTCGGCATTATTGACATGCGCGGAGACCTAGGGCGGCTACACGGGAGCGCGGGAGTCGCAATCAAGACCCCGAGATTAACTCTACAGATAGAAGAAGCCGATGAAATCATCATCACAGGAACCAGGTCTGATAGGGCCCAACAGATCATCGAGCAGGTGCTAAGCGACCACAAGGTGGAGGGCGGCGTACACCTCGACATCCAGAGTGATATCCCTGAACACATGGGATTCGGCTCAGGCACCCAGCTCACCATCGCCTTGGGGATCGCTCTCAACAGAATCTTCGGCCTGGGAATGACGTACAAGAACATAGTCGTGGGGCAGGGAAGGAGCCGCAGGTCCGGGATAGGCACACACACCTTCCTACACGGGGGCTTCATCGTAGACGGTGGACACGCCATTAATGCACCTGAAACTATCCCACCCCTCATCCACAGGAGCGACGTGCCTGATGACTGGCTATTCGTCGTGTGCACCCCTGATATCAACTCCGGGTTCAGCGGTGCGAAAGAAACAACCGCGTTCAAGAACCTTGAACCCCCGCCAGTGGAGATGATCGCAAAAGTTTCCCGGCTCGTGCTGATGCAGATGATCCCATCCATCGTGGAGAGGGACATAACGCTGTTCGGCGACGCCATGACAAAACTGGACACGATATTCGGCGATTACTGGGCTACCATGCAGGGCGGCACCTACTCGCACCCCCGCATCGAGGAATGCGTCAACCACCTGCTTCAGAACGGAGTCTACGGGGCCGGCCAGAGCTCATGGGGCCCCGCGCTGTATGGGCTCGTCGAGGGAAACTCCCAGGCAAGGGAACTGGCCGATGAAATGGATCAGTTCCTCAACGAAGGCCAAAACACAGGCGTCGTGTTCATCACGGGAGCCGACAACAAGGGCGCACAGATATACTGAAGGTGAATTGATGAAGATACTTCTCGTGACTGGAAAGCTCGCGGCCGAGACAATCAAGGAACAGACGAAGGACCTCAACCACGAGATTGACGTAATCTCACTGCCCGTCACCGTTGCCGCCTTCATAACCCCAGCGTACGCGGCCAAACAGCTGGCGAAGATGGAGTTAGCTGATTATGATATGATCCTCCTTCCCGGCATTGTCAACGGGGACGTATCGCTGGTTGAAGACGCAACCGGGATACCGACGTACAAGAGCACGCTACACGCATCTGATTTACACTTGGTGCTCTCCATGGATATCGAGTTCAGCAAGACCATCCCCGCCTCGCTCCTGGTGAGGGACGCCCTCGTGGATCAAGCCGAGAACGAAGTAAAAGATGTCGAGAGTAACTGGAAGGACATCCTGTCCACCCACGGCGGCATGGTCATCGGGGGAAAACTGCCCGTATCAAACGGGTTACCTATGCGCGTTCTAGCCGAGATCGTGAACGCGCCAAACTTATCACTTGATGACATCAGGTCGCGTGCTCTGTACTACGAGTCCCAAGGGGCCGACCTCATCGACATCGGGATGCTGGCGAGCAACCCAAAACCCGAGGCGATCCCCAAGATCATTGACACCATCAGGGAGACCGTGGACCTACCCGTGAGTATCGACTCACTCAACGTCGAGGAGATCAAGTCATCAATCGACGCTGGAATCGACCTGATCCTCAGTCTTGACGCCGGAAACCTAGATGATGTTGCCCCACACATCAACGCCGAGGTCGTTGTAATTCTCCCAACAAACATGAAAGAAGGGTACCTGCCAAAGACCGCAGAGAAAAGAGTTTCATTCATCTCAAAAATCATCGACGACGCTCGCGACATCGGGGTCAACAACATCATCGCAGACCTAGTCGTTGAGCCCCTGCTGAGACCCGGTCTCCTTGAGGGCTTGAAATCTTACGACCTGTTCCACCGGAGATACCCCGAGACCCTCCTCTTGTTCGGTATCGGTAACGCCGTCGAGCTCATCGATGCCGACAGCCCCGGAGTCATAGCTTCGTTATCCGCGCTAGCCCGTGAGGCAGGGTCAAACATGCTCCACATACCGGAGTACAGCGTCAAGGCGAGCGGGAGCGTGAGGCACGCACTACGCGCCTCGCGTATGATGTTCTTGTCCGAGAGACGCGGCACCGTGCTCAAGGACCTGGGCATGGACCTCCTTGAATTGAAGGAGAAACGTTGGTCCGAGCAAATGTATAACCCGGACGAGGCCCTGGACGTCCTTCCGGGGATAGGTGAGACAGTTTACAAGCCCGATAAGACCGGCTGGTTCAACGTCCACGTCGACAGGGGCGAGAACAAGATTGTGGCAGTTTTCTACCCAACTGGAGGTAAGGAGCCAAGCAAGGTCATCAAGGGGGACGACGCCCGGGTCGTGTACCAGACCATAATACGTGAGAAACTCATCACAAAGCTGGACCACGCCGCCTACCTAGGCAAGGAGCTTCAGAAGGCGACCATCGCCCTAAAACTGGGGCGGTCATACGTCCAGGACGAGCCGCTATTCTAGCCTCATCAGCGTGACCGGGAAATGGTCCACTTTATCCAGCATCTCCCAGGTGACACCCGTGTACGAGGTCTCCATGTTGCTGGACATGCTCCACACGGTCCTCCCTGCCCCATCACCGCAGAGCCTGTGGAAGAGTTTCGCGTACCAGAGAGCCCTATCTGGGTTGATTTGCTCACCTGATATGGCGATGGGTGTTTGCCTTGCCTTGAACCCGAAAAGCCTGCCAATGATGAACGTCATGACGCCGCCGAAGTGGACAAGACCTGGTGTGTCAACCACCCGGGGCGCGAGGTGAAGGTTCCGCCATGAATGGGTGGTATCTCCGTCCATGATCATCACCGTGACCTTCGTTCCGGTCCGCTTGAGAACTGATTCCCTTATCTTATCTGCAACATAAATGGGCTTGCCTAGCGGAAGACTCACGTAGGAATATGGGAGGTTGCTGGCGTCAATCCCGCCTTCACTGTAATGCCTCAGCGACTGGAGCAGCCCAACGTGCCACAGCGCCGCCTGTTTATGGGCGGCACCCTCCTCGACTGGATATTTTTTCAGGTTATCGAGGGTCTGTGCCTTCAACCCAGTTATCAATCCCAGCGGACCTGCCCAGAGTCTTCTGGTCCAGGAATCAGCCAGGAATCTGGCAACAAGACCTGGTTTAACCCCTGCCTCGTCGTAGATGTTTCCAGAAGCTGTCGAGACTGCCTTCTCGCTGACCGCGATAATATCCCCGTCCCTCAGATGGGGCGAGGTGATTCTGATTATCTCAGAGACGTAATCCGTTCCAGGTCGCCAAAAACTCGTCCTGAATGTGATGGAGCGGAGTCTCATATGAGCCCCTCATGGTGTATACCGGTCTACGAGGTACTCTTCCAGCTTTTTCACGGCCAGGACAGCGGGGGCGTTCTCGTTGTAATCAATCACAGGAACACCTTCCATGTCCGCATCCGCCACTTCCTGGTCGTATGGGATGATTGAGATCACCGGGACTCCTAGCTCTCCCATCTTCTCCATGATAAAAGCCTCGTCCTTAGGCCGTAGAACCTTGTTGCCCACGGCGAGCACAGTCTCGACCTCGATCTCCTCGACCATCTTCAGTATCCGCCTCACGGTGTCAACTGATTTCATCCTCGGCTCGATGACCACCAGCATCGCGTCCATCCTACGGGCCGTCCCTCTCCCGAGATGCTCAAGCCCTGCCACCATGTCCATGACAAGGACTTCACCGCGCTGGATGAGCATATGCTGGAGCAAGACACGTAGCAGGGCATTCGCGCCACACATACAACCCGAACCCCCTCCCTTGACAGTACCCATTACCAGAAGCTTCACGTCATCGGGGGTATTAACTGCGAACCTGTCAACTATATCCTTGACCGGGGGGTTCATGTTGAACATGTTTCCCAGCGCCTCTTCTGGTGCGACCCCAGTTTTTTCCTTAACCAACTCGTTGTTGTCCGACAGGGGGGTGATGTTCGACTCCTCGTAACCCAGGCCCAGGCTGTACCCAAGGTTCAGATTTGGGTCGGCGTCCACTGCCAGTACCTCGTAGCCATCCCTGGCGAGAAGCCTTGAAAGGGTCGCGGAGACGAATGTCTTGCCCACGCCCCCCTTGCCCGCGATAGCGATTTTCATTTCTAGTAACCCGCCTTCTCAAGTATGCGCTTGACTGATTGGTATGTGGGCGAGTTCAGGGGCAGGTCCAGGAGAGATTTGCCCTCGATGTTGTACTCTGATATCCGTGGGTCGCCTTCTATGCGCCCCAGGAACGTGAACGGCTGGTCCTCCGCCTGTTTCTCCAGGCTCTCCGGGAATCTATACCCACCCACGATGTAGAAGTTATCGAAGTCAACATGCACCTCCTGCATGATCCTGTGGGAGCGTATCGCGTTGTCAAAGCTCTTCTTGGAGGGGTCTAGGATGCTGAAAACGTCCTTTACTTTCTTGGTTATCCTCCTGTTGAGATGCTCAACACCCGCCGGGCTGTCAACCACCACGTATTGATAGTTCTTGCCCCACCTGTCCATGATCTGTCCAAGAGATCTATCAGGCAGACAGTAGCAGCCCTCGATCCACTTGGTGCCGATGCCGATGAAGTCATAGAATCTGCGCCCCTCCCATAGGCTCTCCTGGAAGATGTACGGCTCGATCTTCTCCGTGGGTGTCATGCCGCTCATGGTGGTCATCTTCCTGGTCTCAAGTATCTCCGAGAGGACATCAGCGATGCTCCTCTTGCCTTCCACGGCCAGGTCAATCCCCAGCATCTCGGCTAGGCTCTCATCCGGGTCAGAGTCAACCATCAGGACCGGCTCCACGCCCTTCTCACCGAAATACCTGGCCAGCATTGAGGTGAACGTGCTCTTGCCAGTTCCGCCCCTTCCCGTTACAACAATCGTGCCCTTGTGGTCTACCATGGATTATCTAATCTATCTTGATTCCGTGGTTTTTCAGGGTTTACCTAAAGAGGGGAAGTACTCCTTGTCGCCCGGTATATACAGCGCCTTACTGTACTCCTCGATGAACTCCAGGTCAACCAGGAGGTCGATGTAGACCATGTTCCTGGCGACTTCAGCCGCCTCCTTCCGCTTGTCCATTGATAGGAGGGTAGCGTATGCCCCCGAAAGCGAGCCGTTGCCAAGAGGGTGGTACTTCCCGTTGGGGAACTCCGGGAATATGCCCAGCGTTGTTGCGCTGCCCATATCAGTATAGGTTCCGAAAGCCCCTGCAAGGTAGATGTTCTTTGTATCCTCGACGCCGATCCTGAGCTTCTTCATGAGCACGGTTATGGCCCCGCATGATGCGGCTTTCGAGTCGATGACATAGTCAAGGTCAGCCTGCGTCAGCACGATGTCCTTGTCCACGCTGGTCTCCCCCGCTGGTACCACGAGGTATTCTAGCCCCCACTTTCCCTCCCGGATATACGGCAAGTCTGGGACGAACTTACCCGAGAAATCCATTATTTCAGTCCTGTAGACCTCGGCGATTAGATCTATCAGCCCCGAGCCGCAGATTCCCTTGGCCGGAGCGTCCCCTATCGTTGAAACCTGAGCCTTCTTGGTGTCAGGATCGATTTTGACGTGGTCGATCCCGCCCACCGCGGCCCTCATTCCGTGGCGTACTCCTTCCCCCTCGAAGGCGGGGCCACTTGCGCAGCTGCACGAGAACAGCCACTTGTTGTTGCCGAACACGATCTCCCCGTTCGTGCCCAAGTCCACCATCAGGCTCATGTCCTCGCTCATGTGCATGCCCGAGGCTATCACGTCCCCCACGGCGTCACCACCGAGGAACCTGCTCACGTTTGGCACGCAGTAGATGTAGCTCTCGGGGTTTACTGCCAAACCTACCATCTTTGATTTGATTACAATCGGGTCCCTTGACACCTCGATGTTGGCGATCTCAAGGTAGCCCGATTCTAGGCCTGCGAACAGGTGGTTCATCACCGTGTTCCCTCCGACGGAAATGTCGTTCACCTCGTCAGGCGAGACCTCCGCATCCTCAAGCATTCCAAGGATGACCCCGTTCAGTGAATCGACCACAGTCTTCTGGAGCCTCTTCAAGCCCTCCTGCTTGCGCGCGATGGCCGTCCTGGTTACCAAGTCCTCCCCGTAGGTAATCTGGCTGTTCATTGCCGAGTTCCTGCCAATGATCTCCCCTTTATTCAGGTCCACCAAGATGGTGACCAGCGTTGTCGTGCCGATATCAATGGCGATTCCATAGTTCTTGTCCCTGGTATCCCCCGCCTCGGCGTTGATTATCTCAGGGAAACCGTTGGTCCTGGAAACCGTCACGGTAACCTGGTCGCCCAGTTTGGAAATCCTGCCATAGATCTCATCAGAAATCCTTGGAGCCGTTCCCGTGTAATCTATTAAATCCAGTTTTCGGTAGCTCAGAAGCAGGCTATTACCAGATTTTACCTTTGGTTTCAGGAGGTACTTTGTCACCGCCGGGGACGGGTTAGCTATCTCCAGCTCCGTGTTGATGAGTATCTTGGGGTTCTCTATCCTGCTTTCCGCCGGTATCGTGAAAATACAATCCTCGACCAGCCTCACCATGCATGCCAGGTAGTACCCATTGTCTAGCTCCTCCTCAGAGAGCATCTTGTCCGGTATGGTCGACTTTTTCTCGACCTTTCCATTCTCAAGAATAACCTTACATTTCCCGCAGAAACCCTTGCCACCACATATCGCCTCGATGTGGATATTCTCTTCCCTCATGCGATCAAGCAGTGTATCTCCTTTCTTCGCGAATAACTCCCTGTTGATTGAGTTGAAAAAGACCCTGATGGACAATGTGTTCACCTCCAATGATGTTTTGTTGTTTAAAAACTGTGACCGAAAATGGGGTAACTGATATACATTCCCGGGCAGACCATTGATTAGATGATTTTAGGGGTTTCAGGCAGTCCAAGGAATCAGGCTACCGAGAATGTCCTGCGAAAGGCACTCGACCAGCTAGAACTAGCCGGGTACGAGACCGCGTTCTGGGGAGTCAGGGGTAAGAAAATTGGCTTCTGCACCCACTGCGACTACTGCCTCAAGGGTGAGGGATGTGCAATCAATGACGATATGAGTGAGCTCGTTACACTACTTGAGAACGCCCAAGCCTACGTATTCGCGACCCCCGTGTACAACGGTGGCATAAGCGGGCAGCTCAAGACTGTGATGGACAGGTCACGTGCCCTTTTCGCGTCAAACAACAAGTGGCTGAGGTACAAGCCAGGTATCGCGATAGCCGTCGGAGGGGACAGGGCCGGTGGTCAGGAGCACGCCATACAGCAGATACTGAACTATTACACCATGAGCGGGGCAGTACCCGTAAGCGGCGGCTTCTTCGGAGCCAACCTGGGTGCCACTTTCTGGTCAAAGGACACATTAGAGAGGGTAAAAGAGGACGGGGATGGTTTCAGTGCCCTCGATAAAACGCTGAAAAAATTAATCAAGTACATGGAGAGAGAAAAATGAGGGTAGCCTGGGGGTTGACGGGAAGTGGGGACAAGTTTAGGGAAACATACGAGGTCATGAGGGCGCTGAAACAGGAGCAAGGGGATGAACTCAAGATAGACCTGTACCTTTCCAGGGCGGCGGAGCAGGTCTCCAAGTTCTACAAGCTCGAATCTCAGCTCAAAGCGGGATTCGACAAATACTTCGTGGAGAGGGACGCTAACACTCCCTTCATCTCGGGCATGCTCCAGACCGGGAAATACGATCTCCTCCTCATAGCACCTGTTACCGGGAACACGGTGGCAAAGATCGCAATCGGGATAGCGGATACCTTGATCTCCAACGCGGCTATACAGGCGGTCAAGGGGTTTGTGCCCGTCTATATCATGCCCGTTGACTTCAGGGAGGGCGTGATAACCACGACGTTACCCAACGGCGACTCGTTGAAACTCAGGGTGCGAAAGGAGGACGCCGAAAATGTTAGAAGGCTTGAAAAAATGGAGGGGTTCCACGTGTTCGAGAACCCCGATGATATCCCATCGATAATCAAGATGAGTTAAACCACGGATTTACCGGCCAGCTTCTCAACAGCCTTGACGACCGCCTGGGTGCCGTTGTCAAGCATACCCTCTGCCTGGCAGTGCCTGTACATCTGGAGGACCAAGCTTGTCGCTGGTAGAGGCATCTTGTTGGCGTCAGCCGTCTCCATGATTATTCCCAGGTCCTTGAGATAGTCCTTAATCTTGAACCCCGGACTCATGTCCCCCTTCAGGACCCTTCCTCCGTTGTTGGTGAGCTGCCAACCACCCGCTGCTCCACCTGAGACCGCCTGATGTACCTTCGCTACGTCAACGCCAGCCTTGGCCGCGAACACAAGTGCCTCAGCAACGCCCAGCATGGCCGTTCCCACCAGGATCTGGTTTACAGCTTTGCATACCTGACCATCGCCGTTTCCTCCTATGTATGTGATGGTCTTGCCCATGGCCTCAAGGATTGGTTTGCACTCCTCGTAAACCTCGGGTTTTCCACCGACCATGATGCTCAACGCACCATTGTTGGCGCCGATGACTCCCCCGCTAACAGGGCCGTCAAGCATCTCGATTCCCTTCTTCGCCAACTTCTCTGCAACCGCCTTGGTAGTGATGGGGCTTATTGTGCTCATGTCGATGAATATATCGCCCTTCTTCGCGCCGTGGATGGCTCCGTTGTCGCCCAGCAGAACCTGCTCCACGTCCTTGCTGCCCGTCACTATGCTGATTACGATGTCACTGTTCTCCGCGACCTCCTTTGGGCTCTTGGCCAGCTTGGCCCCCGCCTCAACGACTGGCTTGGTCTTTGACTCCGTCCTGTTCCAGACCGTCACCTCGTAGCCTGCCTTCAACAGGTTCTTGGACATTCCCGCACCCATAAGACCGATACCTATGAAACCTATCTTTTTCAAGTTAATCCATACAAAGAAGTATCTTGGACTCTAAACGGTTTCGCTGAGTCTAAAGAATTGACTGCTTGATTTGGATTAACGTATAGTTTGACGCGATCCCCGCGAACACCGCTATGATGCCCGCCATTAGCCACCTGTTCGCCCCTGTCGTGTCATATGTGACCTGGGTACTCTTGTGGATCATCCAGAAACCCATGAAGATGAACAGGTTTGTGAGCATTACGACATAGCCTTCAGTTGAGGTTTGGGCGGTGAAGTATGGATGTAGGGAGCTGTAACCGTTCTGGAGTGGGATAATAGATGGAGGGTTCTCAAGAATATTGTAGAAACCGCCGCCGAGGATGAATATACAAAACAAAACCACGCCCGCTTGCAGGTACTTCTTTGGAATCTCGATCTTGCTTCTCGTTTTCCTCTTTCCCCTCTTTGACATTGAAATCCTCTTGCGGGAAATGAATGCTTCTTATCATATAATCCTTTTTCCCCCTGGAAAAAACCAGACTTTATTAATGGAAATCCAGGATAACAAATACTACTGAGGGGAATTAATGCCACAGAGAATTTTATGCAAGGAATGTGACGAGGTTCTATACGAGGGAGACCTTTTGAAATCTCCGCAGGATGTTATCAAGAAACACGAGGGAAAGTGTCCCGAATGTGGAAAGGAACTGGCCTTTGAGACTAACGCCGTGTCCGTCAAACCCAACGGCACGAAAAAGTCCTGACAACAGATTTAAACCTCATTTGGTGGATTAGCATACGGTAATCCCATTGGATTTAAAGAAAACTCATCTATACGAGTATCACGCTGAACATGGAAACGTTGTCGATTTCGGAGGATATGCGATGCCTGTCTGGTACGAGGGTATCCAGGCCGAGCACGGGGCTGTACGAGACTCGTGCGGCATCTTCGATACATGTCACATGGGCAGGACATGGGCCACGGGCCCGGATGTTGAGAGATTCCTCAATTATATAGTCACAAATAATGTCTCTAAACTTGAGCCAAATGGCGGCATGTACACCGTTATGTGCAAGTCATCAGGCGGTATCGTCGATGACCTCATCGTTTACAAGATCAACGACGAAAAATACTGGGTAGTGTACAACGCAAGCGGCAGGGAGAAGGACTTCAAGTGGCTGAAGAAGAACAGCAAGGATTTTAATGTCAAGCTGGAGGACGTCAGCGACACATATGCCATGATCGCAGTTCAGGGCCCAAAGGCGCAGGAGGTCATGCAGAAGATCACCGCGAAGAACCTTGACGAGATCGAGAGGTTCAACTTAGCCGAGCTAACCATCAGCGGCTACGATGTGATAGCTGCACGTACGGGTTACACCGGCGAGGATGGCTTCGAGATATACGTTCCTGACTGCCCAGTTGACAGCCCCGAGAAGGCAATGAAGATCTGGACAGACCTCATCGGTGCAGGTGCTACTCCTTGTGGCCTAGGTGCAAGGGACAGCCTCAGGCTTGAGGCAGGTCTCTGGCTCTACGGCAGCGATATCGACGAGAGCATCAACCCCCTGGAGGCAGGGCTAAGGTGGACAGTCAAGCTCAAGAAACCAGGCTACTTCATAGGAAACCGAGCCATCCAGAAAATGAAGGACGAGGGAATCAAGAAGACCCTGGTCGGCATCATGCTAGATGAGCGAGGCATCCCAAGACACGGCTACCCCATCCTCAACATGGAAGAAGAGGAGATAGGCGTCGTAACCAGCGGAGGCCACAGCCCAACACTGGGCGTGGGCATAGCCATGGCATACGTCCCACCTGAGTACAAGAAAAAGGGGACAGAGTTATACGTCAAAGTTCGCAAGAGAAACTTGAAGGGAAAGATAGTTAAGCACAGACCTTTCTATGATGATTCCGTATACGGGTGGAAGAGGGACAAATAATGGCTGACGAATACAAAATTGATGAAAGTGTATACTATACAAAGGAGCACGAATGGGCGAAGAAAAACGAGGACGGAACAGTCTCCGTCGGCGTCGACGACTATGCCCAGGGGCAGCTCCACGAGATAGTCTACGTTGAGCTCCCAGAGATGAACGCAGAGGTAGCACAGGCAGAGGCGCTCGGCGCGGTCGAGTCAGTCAAGGCAGTTAGCGACATGTACAGCCCGATTGGTGGAAAGGTAGTTGCCATCAACGAGGAGCTTCTTGACAGTCCTGACAAGATTAACACTGACCCGTACGGTGAGGGCTGGATCGCGAAGATCGAGCCAACGAACCTTGAAGGCGACCTAGCTAATCTGATGGACGCAGCGGCGTACACGGAATACTTAAAAACGCTTTAACCTTTACCATTTTTCTCTATGCGGGGGTTCCCGAGTGGCCAAAGGGGTCAGGTTCAGGTCCTGATGGACTAGTCCTCCGTGGGTTCGAGTCCCACCCTCCGCACCAAAACTGAACCCCAGACATTACTGTTCGATTATCTTGTTGATTTTGAAAAGTTTCTGAGAAGTAAGCGGACGAAGAAAGGGTATCTTCTCGCTGATTCAACGGTCAAGTGTAAACTACGTATAGTCAAGTCCATGAACCGGCGAGTGAACCTTTGGGACCTTGACGCTGTTCAACGGTTTCTTGATACAGGTGAATGGACTGAGGGAAGAAAGGAGAACATGGCGTACGCCTACGCTGACTGGTGCACATTCAAGGGATTCCTCTATACTCCTAAGAAGTACAGACGGTCGAAGAAACTCCCATTCGTTCCCCTTGAGAAGGATATTGACCAGTTGATTGGAGGATTCGCGTATAGTAAGTATGGGGCTTTTCTTCAGTTATTAAAGGAAACAGGATTCAGACCGGTGGAGGCGTCAAGAATCAGGCCTATGGACCTTGACTTTACTCGACGCACAGTAACCTTGAACCAACCAGCGAAAGGAAGTAACCCCCGTCAACTACGAATCAGTAAGAAACTGGTCTCAATGTTAACTCCAATAATCGTGAACAAAGAGCATAATGAACGAATCTGGGCGTCTACTAGTCAGCATATTAGTGATAACTTTAGGAAGAAACGCAACAAGCTCTCTCAGTCACTAGGTAATCCTATATTCAAACAAATCACGTTGAGGACCTTCAGACACTTCAAAGGTACCCAAGAGTACGCTAGAACCAAGGATATCCTTCATGTGAAGGCCGTTCTAGGTCATGTGAATATCCAGAATACTCTCATCTATATTCGATTGCTTCAGGAAGAGCCAGATGATTCATTCATTGTTAGGGCGTGTAAGGACCTTGATGAGTTTATTGAATCGTTGGGGAACGGGTTCGAGTATGTGTCAGACTATCAAGACATGAAGATAGTCAGAAAACGTAAGTGAACGTGTCCAGCGCGAGCGTTGGGTTGTAAACCTGACCTCTTTGGCCACTCGGGAACCCCCAGCTCATTATCGGCCATTAACCATTTACTAACAATCACCATCCACCCTGAACCACTTATTCAACATACTCAACGAGGATGAGGGGCAGTCACCATAAAACAAATCGAATATAACCAGTTCAGAAGGGAAGAGAGAATCTTGTTTAGGATTCACGGTGGTGTTTTCAATCCAGTTTACTTAGACACAGGTCCTTAGAACGAAGTCTTTCGCGTATTCATAGTCCTTGTCTCGGTAGACGGCCCCCACCACGGCCTCAAAGACCGTATGTAAGTTAGTCTGGTTGGCTCGACCACCCTCTTTAACCTGTCCTTCAGTGATTCTCAATGCGTGGTCCAAACAGTAATGAACGGCTCGTCCTGCGAGGTACTCTTTGTTAATACGCTTCTCTCTACGATTATGAAGTATCTCAGTCGAGAGGTTCGGCTAATACTCATCTTCACT